>ENA-OPSD01002506-OPSD01002506.1-human-gut-metagenome-genome-assembly--contig:-NODE-2506-length-10607-cov-3.214936_pt1 | contig 10607 bp, 10 predicted proteins | sample MGYA00241453_ERZ501898 | MGnify/ENA primary metagenome ERZ501898 (study PRJEB25962, sample SAMEA2042226) | human gut metagenome | biome: human gut; feature: human-associated habitat; material: faeces... | reverse complement strand
CGGAACAAGCAAGACATTTTATTCTCTTGCAGTTGGTCTGGAGAAGATTTTGAACAATCCGACGGGTGAATATCGCAGAATTCTGATCTGCAGACCTAATGCACAGTTTGATTCGGATATTGGATTCTTGCCGGGAGATGAGCAGGAGAAGATATCTCCGTTAATGCGCCCGATTATGGATAATCTGGAGCAGTTAATTGATTCTGATGAGGAAGCCCGTTATCAAGATGAGCAGGAACTTCAAGGGAAAATAGAAGAAATATTTGCCAGAGGAATCATACAGGCTGAAGCAATGAATTTTATAAGAGGACGTTCATTTGTAAATACATATTTAATCATCGATGAAGCTCAGAATATGACTCCAAATCAAGTGAAAGGAATTATTACAAGAGCCGGAAAAGGAACGAAAATTGTGTTGCTTGGAGATCCGAATCAGATTGACCGCCCATTTCTTGATGAGAGAACGAATGGTCTCAGCTATGCATCGGAGTATATGAAAGGAAGTCCGCTTTGCTATCAAATCACGATGTCAGCAGAAGAATGCGAGCGATCGGAACTGGCGATGGACGCAATTCGAAGATTATAAATAACAGAAGGGAACATATTTAAATTGGATAAAATAACTTATAAATCAATCAAAAAAATACCGGAGGTGAATGCATATATTGAACAGGGGAATAGAGTTTTAGGAATCTTAGGATATACAGAACATTCCAGAGGACATGCAGTAAAAGTTGCCGAGACAGCAGGAGATATTTTGGAAAAATTAGGATATAACGAACATACGGTAGAACTTGCCCAAATTGCAGGATATATGCATGATATGGGAAATTGTGTCAATCGTGTAGATCATGCACATAGTTCTGCGCTGATGGCATTTCAGCTGCTTCGGGAGTGGAAGGTTCCGGATGAAGATATCGCAGCAATTGTCAGTGCAATCGGTCAGCATGATGAAAAGACTGGAACAGCAGTCGATGCTGTATCGGCAGCATTGATTCTGGCAGATAAGACGGATGTCAGAAGGAACCGTGTAAGGAATCCAATCAAAGAAACTTTTGATATTCACGATCGTGTTAATTATGCGGCAGTTGCCTCCAGTCTCCAGGTAAATGTAGAGAAAAAAGTAATCTTATTGGAAATTGAACTGGACGAAGAGATATGCTCTATTTTAGATTATTTTGAAATATTCCTGCAGCGTATGCTGATGTGTAAAAGAGCAGCAGAAATACTGGGGTTAAAATTTAAGATGAAAGCCAATGGGAATAAAATCTGTTGATCATAAAGAATAAAAAGTGCAAATAAAATGCAAATAAAAAGAAGTGTCACTGTGGGATGTGACACTTCTTTTCGTTGCCGAAGCATCTGGAAGAACCTGCCAGTGACAGGTTCTATATGTGTCTTAGCATGCTGGAAAGCCGCCGGTGGCACACTTTAGCGAAGCAGTCTGGAAAAATATTTTTGAAAATTTTTCAAAAAACATGTTGACGTTTTCAAAACACAGGTATATACTGTGAATCGTTGAAAGGCAAAGGCGCCATACCCGTTAGGGTGTGGTGCCTTTTTTCGTTCTATTGATAGAGTGATAAAAGGATAGGAAGACGAACGAGATCATAATTATTCAACAAATTTTTAGGATGGATGAAAGTGAGGAGTTTTATTATGAGATTAAAGGATACGGGACTTACAGCACAAGAGTTGAAGGACATGGTCAATAAGTATATGGTGGAGACTTATGAGAGATATGATTTCATTGCAGAGAGAGCAGAAGGCATGTATCTGTACGATGAAGAAGGAAATGCATATCTGGATTTCTACGGTGGGGTTGCCGTTAACAGCTGTGGTAACAGAAATCCAAAAGTCATTGCAGCAATCAAGGATCAGTTAGATGATATCATGCATACATTCAACTATCCATACACCATTCCACAGGCATTACTGGCTAAGAAGATCTGTGATACGATCGGAATGGATAAGATCTTTTATCAGAACTCCGGAACTGAAGCAAATGAGTGTATGATCAAGATGGCAAGAAAATATGGTGTAGATAATTTCGGACCGGAAAGATATCACATCATTACAGCAAAACATGGTTTCCACGGAAGAACATACGGAGCAATGTCTGCAACAGGACAGCCGGACAATGCCATCCAGATGGGATTCAAACCAATGCTTCCGGGATTCGATTATGCAGAATATAATAACCTTGAAGATTTCAAATCAAAGGTAACAGAGAATACAATCGCAATCATGATTGAGCCTGTACAGGGCGAAGGCGGTGTTCATCCTGCAACACAGGAATTCATCGAAGGACTTCGTAAATTATGTGACGAGAAAGATATGTTACTTCTGTTTGATGAAGTTCAGACAGGATGGGGACGTACCGGAGCACCGATGGCATACATGGGATATGGCGTGAAACCAGATGCAGTGTCCATGGCAAAAGCAGTCGGAGGCGGAATGCCGTTAGCAGCATGCTGTGCAACTGAAAAAGTAGCAAAAGCATTTACAGCAGGAACACATGGCTCTACATATGGCGGACACTGTGTAACATGTGCAGCAGGTCTTGCATCAGTAACAGAGATTCTTGATAACAACTTAAGTGAAAATGCAAAAGAAATGGGAGAATACATGAAACAGGAACTTGCAAAACTCCCACATGTAAAAGAAGCAAGAGGACGTGGACTTCTGGTTGGATGCGAATATGATATTCCAATCGCAGTAGAAGTAAAACACGGATGCCTGGACAGAATGGCACTGATCACAGCAATCGGAGACAGTGTAAACCGTATGATCCCGCCACTTATCGTAACAAAGAAACAGATTGATGAGTTGATTTTGATCATGAGAGCGTCTATCGAAGATGCAGCTGCAAAATACTAATTCAGACAATACCACAATTTTGATTCATAAAACTACCATTAAAAAGAGGCTGCCGGCAATTATGCTGGCAGCCTCTTACGTATTATACTTCTTCTTCATCAGGAACGGGCTCGGGAACCTCTGTATCCCCGTTGTATTCAATGTCCGGAAGTAGTTCAAAATAAAAATCCTGATATTCTTTTGAAAGCGCCTGGATAATCTCTTTCTGCACAGATTTGAATTTGGAAATAGAAATCATATCACGGTTCATGGTGATATACACGCTGATCCATAATTTCCGTCCGGTACGCAGGATATCATAATATAATTTTGTGTCCCCGTATGTGGCAAGAATCGGAGATACGATATCTTTGATCTCCTGAACCGTTTCTTCCTCCGGAGGGAGTAAGAACAGGTCCCGAAGTCCCGTGATCACGGTTTTTATCGGAACCGGAAGCATAAAAAGGGACAGGATGATCGCCAGTATCGGGTCGAGATAAGGAATCAAAGGCTGGAACCATTCTCCGGTTATGATCTGTGGCAGAAAGAATGCGATGCACATACCAAACGATGCGACAGAGTCGATCTGCCATTCCTGGATCTCCATGATCACGATCGGTGAAGTCAGTTTACTGTTCATCCTGCGAAGCAGGAAGATCACAGCAATACTGACTAAGGTGGCACTCATTTCAAAATACGCAACCATGGAAAAGTTGACATGCTGGCCGCCGTGGAAGATGATCTGGATGTTGTTAATGATCAGTCCGACGGTAACAGCAATCATGATCGCACCTTTTACAACAACAAATAAGGATTCAATCTGCTGGTAACCAAATGGGTGGCTTTCGCTGGACGGCTTGTACATCAGCGGAACCAGTGAAAGTGACACGAATACCATCAGAATCTCGACGCCGTCATAGACACTGTCCAGAAGGACGGCCTGCGACCTTGTGATGACCGCCATAACGATCTCCAGGATTACGAAAATCGTACTTCCTGTGATGGAGATACGGAGTGCGGATTTTTCGTATTTCTGTTTACTCCGGCTAGAATGCATAATGTATCTTCTCCTTTGGCAAAATGGAATCAAGTTCATGGTAGAGCCGTGCGATCGGAAGGCCGACTACATTATTATAATCACCTTCGATCCCTTTTACGTGGATGGCAAATGCGCCCTGGATGCCGTAAGCGCCGGCTTTGTCAAGAGAATCACCGCTGTCAACATAAGCATGAAGATCCTCTTTTGTGACTGGATAAAATGTAACATCTGTTTTTTCGTAAAATGTATGTAGGATCTGCTTCCCGCTGATATGTCCTGCGAATGTGACTCCGGTATAGACCTGATGTGTGCGGTCTGCGAGCATGGAAAGCATATCAAAGGCTTCTTCGTTATCTGCCGGTTTCCCAAGAATCTCACCGCGATAAGACACAATGGTGTCGGCACCGATGACGATACAGTCTTCACCCTGATATGCGGGATTGTCTTTTATCTTTGATTCATATACATCAAGAGCTTTCTGGTGCGCCAGTTCCATCACGACATCGGACGGAATATCTTTGGTGATCTTTTCATCGACTGCAGACGGGATTACGTCGAATGTGAATCCTGCCTGGGTAAGCAGCTCCTGCCGTCTGGGAGAAGCTGATGCTAATACGTATTTCATGTCTTTTTTCTCCTTTATGACCTTTTGAAAATATATAAAATACCAACTATAGTATAACATAGAATGAAAAAAACAGAAATTCATAACGGATAAAATTGTAATGTAAAAATTGCAATCACTGTGCAGATTCGATATAATGTTAACAAGTATAAATATCGGAAACGGAGGTTTATTGTTATGTATATCAGTGAAATAAGAACGAAAGCACCGGCAGACGAAAGAATGCCGTTAGAGCGGAAATTCTACGATACATTGGAAAAATTAAAAATACCATATGAACAGGTGGATAATGATCCGGCATCTTCGATGGAAGAATGTGCAGAAGTGGATAAAGCGATCGGAACAGAGATCCGGAAGAATGTTTTCCTCTGTAACCAGAAGAAGACAACCTTCTTTTTGCTGGTAATGCCGGCAGACAAAGCATTTGACACTTCTTCATTCAGTAAAAAACTGGGCGTGTCCCATATGTCATTTGCGCCGCCGGAGAAGATGCTGGAACATCTTGGCACAACACCGGGATCAGCAAGTGTTGCAGGGCTTCTGACCGATGAAGATGATTATGTGCAGGTAATTATAGATAAGGAAGTTGCAGAGGCAGAATGGTTCGGCTGCAACCCGGGAATCAACACCAGCCATTTGAAATTTAAAACGAAAGATCTGCTTCAGAAGTATCTTCCGGCGATCCATCACAGAGCAAGAATTGTGGATCTGTAGAATCCAGAGAAGCGAATAAGAGAAGCAGATCTGCGGGAAAGAGAGAAGCGAATAAGAAAAGTAGATCTGCGAGAAAGAGAATAGTGAATAAGAAAGACAGATCTGTAAAGGATAGAATAGAGAATAAAAAGGAACAGTAACATTATAAATATGAAGACATCAGAAGATTTAAAACAGATACTGGAGCGCATTGATCACAGAGGATATCCGGCATATAAGGATACCAGAGGCGCATACCAGTTTGGAACATATATACTGGGGATTGATCATGTACAGGGAGATCCGTTTGCGGCACCGTCCAGGCTGCATATACAGGTGGCAGGAAGAGCGGCCCGGATTCCGGGAAATCTATATGACAGCAAATGTAAAAAGATGGCTGTGGCAGATTATCTGCTGCGGAATTTTGCAAAGCAACTGGAACGGTACTCGTTTCAGGCACACGGTTCCGGAAAAAGCGGGATCATCCAGGTGACACGATGTGGTCAGGAAGTGCTGGAACGTACGGCCTGTGAGATAGAGGAAAAGACAGGGAATATTATTGTCCGGTTTGAAGTCGGATTCCCGGCAAGAGGACGTACGATCCAGGCAGGAGAGCTGATTAAGATTCTGTATCAGTATCTGCCGGCGTGTGTGGAGAAAGCCCTGTATTATAAGAATATGGACCAGAATGCAGTGAAGCGGGCGGCAGAACTTGCCGTGGATCAGGAATATATCCGGGAACAGCTGAAAAAAGAGGGACTGATAGCATTTGTTGCTGACGGTTCGATTCTTCCGAGAGAATCGGGCGTTTCCCAGAGACCGATGAAGGATGCGGTGCCGTTTGTCTCGCCGGATTCTATGAAAGTTACGATGAAGCTTCCATATAAAGGGGTGCTCACCGGAATGGGAATACGAAAGGGAATCACTCTGGTTGTAGGTGGCGGCTATCATGGTAAATCAACGCTTTTGAAAGCACTGGAGAGTGGTGTATATCCTCATATTGCAGGAGATGGCAGGGAATATGTAGTCACAGATGATACTGCAATGAAGATCCGCGCAGAAGACGGCAGAAGCATCCGGCATACAGACATTTCCATGTTTATCAATGATCTGCCGAACGGAAAAGATACGTATGCGTTCGACACGGAAGATGCAAGCGGAAGTACGTCACAGGCGGCGAATGTGATAGAAAGTATGGAAGCAGGAACACAGGTATTTCTGATCGATGAAGATACGAGTGCAACGAATTTTATGGTGAGAGATGAGCTGATGCAGCAGGTGATCCACCGTGACATGGAGCCGATTACACCGTTTATTGAGCGTGTGCGGGATCTTTATCAGGAATATGGAATATCGACGGTGCTGGTAGCGGGAAGCTCCGGAGCCTATTTCCAGATCGCGGATCAGATCATTCAGATGGATAAGTATGTTCCGAGAGAAATCACGGAACTGGCAAAGGAAGCGGCTTCAGACTATCCGGCATTGAAGTTTCCGGAAGAAAAGCCGGAACAGCCATCGTTTGACCGGAAGGTGCGTAAGAATCCGGGCATCCGCCAGAAAGGCAGGGTGAAATTAAAAACAATGGGATGCGATGCGGTCATGATCGGTCATGAGACGATTGATCTGCGGTATGTGGAACAGCTTGTGGACAGTGAGCAGTTAAATACACTGGGGCAGATCGTACGTTTCCTGGAAGAGGAGATATTTGATGGCAGGAAGACACTTGGACAGGCCATAGAACAGGTGGAGAACGTTCTGGATAAAAAAGGGCTTGCTGGTGTGTGCGAAAGAAATACCGTACCGGGAAATCTTGCAAGACCGCGTATACAGGAAATCTATGCCTGTATGAACCGTTACAGAAAGCTTGGAACAGACAGGAAAGAGAGGGGATAGAATATGAGAGTCATTGCAGGAAGTGCAAGAAGAACACAGTTAAAGACGTTGGAAGGCATGGATACCAGACCAACAACAGACAGGATCAAGGAGACATTATTTAACATGATCGCTCCATATCTGTACGACAGTATCTTTCTGGATCTGTTTGCCGGAAGCGGCGGGATCGGGATCGAAGCTCTGAGTAGGGGAGCAATGGAAGCGGTATTTGTAGAGAAGAATCCGAAAGCCATGGCGTGTGTCAAAGAGAACCTTCAGAAGACACATTTTGAAAGAAAAGGGATGACCATGCAGATGGATGTGATGACAGCACTCTATAAATTAGAAGGAGAAAAACAGTTTGATTATATTTTTATGGATCCACCGTATAATCATGAACTGGAAAAAAGTGTGCTGACTTATCTGGCAGAATCATCGCTGCTGGCAGAGGAAGGAATCATCATTGTAGAAGCTTCCAAAGAGACAGAATTTGATTACGCGGAAGATCTCGGATATCACATCATCAAAGAAAAAGAATATAAAACAAACAAGCATGTATTTTTGGAACCTGCGGGAAGGAAAGAAATATGTTAACAGGAATCTATCCGGGAAGCTTTGACCCGGTCACATACGGACATCTGGATATCATAAAACGTTCTGCTGAAATGGTAGATGAACTGGTAGTCGGAGTGCTGAATAATAAAGCAAAAACCCCGTTGTTTTCCGTAGAAGAACGTGTTAAAATGTTAGAGGATGTAACGAAAGACATAGCAAATGTTAAGATTATTCCATTTGAAGGACTGCTGGTGGATTTTGCCCATAAGCTGAATGCGAAGATTGTAATAAGGGGACTTCGGGCAATCACTGATTTTGAATATGAATTACAGATGGCGCAGACCAATCATAAACTTGCGTCAGATGTGGAGACGATATTTCTGACCACGAATCTGCAGTATTCGTATTTGAGTTCTACCACGGTAAAAGAAGTGGCAGCCTTCGGAGGAGATATATCCCAGTTTGTGCCGGATTACATAGAGCAGAAAGTCTGGGGGAAAATGAAACATAAAAGGAGAGTGTAAATATTATGAGCAGCCGTATTGAGCAGATCATAGAGGAAATTGAAGAGTATATCGACAGCTGTAAATTTCAGCCGTTGTCGACAACAAAAATAATTGTAAATAAAGATCAGATGGACGAACTGTTAAGAGAGCTTCGTATGAAAACACCGGATGAGATCAAGCGTTATCAGAAGATCATTGCGAACAAAGATGCGATTCTGGCTGATGCACAGGCAAAAGCAGATGGCATGATTCAGGAAGCACAGATTCAGACAAATGAGCTGGTAAGTGAACATGAAATCATGCAGCAGGCGTATGCGCAGGCAAATGAGATCGTAACTGCAGCAACTGCACAGGCACAGCAGATTCTGGATAATGCAACAAATGATGCAAACCAGATTCGTATCGGAGCCATTCATTATACAGATGATCTCCTTTCTCAGGCGGAGAGTGCGATCGGACGCACACTGGATACATATACATCGAAGTATGACAGTCTTGTAAATTCTCTTCAGGAATGTTACGACATGGTACGTAACAACAGAGCAGAGCTTGATGTTCCGCCGGAGACAGAACAGAGTGTACAGTCGGAGTATCCACAGGATGAATATCCTGCAGACGAATATCCGCAGAATAATTATGAGCAGGATGCTTATGGACAGGATGATTATCTGGATGATGGAAATTCATATCCGGATGATATGCCGATTTCTGATTATGATATTCAGGAAGACGATACATTGGATTAAGATACAATCAAATAGCATATATGTAAGCGGAGATAAGAAGACTGGTTACCAATGCGGTGGCCAGTTTTTCTGCTATATAGGGCAGGATTGGTAAGTGATTGCCGGAGATCATGGAATATGTCTGGGCAATACAGCACCAGCCGCCGAAAGAGGTAAGTGCAGCGCACAGAATAATCTTATGGGAGATATACAGTGTGGATGATGCAAGCCGTCGGATTCCGGTGCTGATCTCCAGACTGGAATACAGAAGAAGCGAAAAGATAGTGTTTGGAAGAACCGAAGCAAGCAGTTGTATCAGGACAGAGAACATCATCATATATCCACCGACCTTTGTGATGGATTCGAATGCATTCATGATACAACGGTCGAAGTAATTACCGGATAAATTTTCAGACTGTGAAGCAGTTGAAGAAGAAACCTGCATCATGTGTGAAAATGGATGGATATGGTCTTTTGCGCGGTAGAAAAGACGAAAGACAAAGCTCATCATAAGAGGCGTAAGTGTAAGAATAAGAAGAAACGGAATGGAAATAGAATCCTTTTTCAGATTCTGAATGACAACATAGCTTAAGATGAAAGCAGGGCTTGTATTGTTGCAGAAAGACAAAAGATAAGAGGCTTCCGAACGCGAAATTTTCTGAGCGTCCAGAAGGTCGGAGGCTGTCTTGGCACCCATCGGATATCCGCATAAGAAGCCGGTGAGTACTGCAAATGTGCCATAATAAGAAGTGCCAAGGAGCGGACATAGAAACGGTGATGTGATGTGGCAGATCCAGTGAAGTGCAGGGGTGCGGATCAGAATATTGATCAGGACCATATAGGGAAGTAATGTGGGAAGGACATGCCGGAACCACAGGAGGAGTCCGTAACTGGCACCGGCAAAGACTGTCTGTGGAAATGACAGCATACATAAGAAAAAAATCAGTATCGGAATGGTAAGGAAATGACGTCTGGACATAGGAATCTCCCGGAGGACCTTGTTAATTCATTGTATGGATAAGGTTGATTTTTTATGAAGACTGTTAGATAATAGATAACAGTGTAATATAGAAGGAGTGTAGGAAAATGGCAGTATTAAATGAATTAGAACCGAAAGAAGTCTTCCGGTTTTTTAAAGAAATAAGTGCGATCCCGAGAGGAAGCCGCGATACAAAACGTATCAGTGATTATCTGGTGGCATTTGCAAAGGAAAGAGACTTAAAAGTGATTCAGGATGAAGTGAATAACGTGATCATATTCCAGCCTGGAACACCTGGATATGAAGAAAGTGAACCGGTGATCCTGCAGGGACATATGGATATGGTATGCGAAAAGACATCGGATTCCACACATGATTTTAAAAATGACGGACTGGAATTATATGTAGAAGATGGATTTTTAAAGGCGAAAGATACCACGCTTGGAGGAGATGACGGCGTTGCGGTTGCAATGGCGCTTGCACTGATGGACAGCGAAGATATTCCACATCCACCAATCGAAGCAGTATTTACTGTAGATGAAGAAATCGGTATGGAAGGTGCCGAGGCTATCGACCTGTCAGTATTAAAAGGAAAGAAACTCATCAACCTGGATTCGGAAGAAGAGAAGACTCTGACGGTTGGATGTGCGGGCGGAGTCCGTTATCAGGGACTGATCCCGGTAGAAAAGGAGACTGCATCCGGAGAGGTGATCAAGATTACGATCCAGGGGCTTCTGGGCGGACATTCCGGCGA
>ENA-OPSD01002500-OPSD01002500.1-human-gut-metagenome-genome-assembly--contig:-NODE-2500-length-10642-cov-3.570511_pt1 | contig 10642 bp, 9 predicted proteins | sample MGYA00241453_ERZ501898 | MGnify/ENA primary metagenome ERZ501898 (study PRJEB25962, sample SAMEA2042226) | human gut metagenome | biome: human gut; feature: human-associated habitat; material: faeces... | reverse complement strand
TATACTCTGAATTTGTTGAGTTCTTCTGGTTCACAAACATCGCGTGCACATTCAATGATACATTGTCTAGCTTTTTCAAAATCTCCCTGATTATAATATTGCTGAATATCAAATCTCCTTCCTATCAATGGTAAATCATCAAAAGATGGAATATCAAATATATTTTCTTTTCCTATTCTTTGTATAAGTTCTGATTTTAAATCACTTGTAGGAACGGCGATTAATAATGGCTTTTTATATTTTCCTGAATTGATTGCATCAATATATAGTGAGGTTTTCCCAATTCCTGTTTGACCGGAAATTAGATGAATTTGATCTTTTTTTGATTTTAATGCTTCTTTTAATTCATAAGATATTTGCTTAAAACTTTCATCTACAGAAACAAAATCATGATTTCCATTGAATGTGATTAGTTTTTTCCCTTTTAGTGTTTCGACAATATTACTTCTATGATTACATGAATTACAATATTTACAATTAGAGCAGCTTGCTGGTTTATATTCTCGGTCTCTCATCCAGTTAAGATTATAACGCCATTTATTTCTGTCTGAGTCAGGATAATTTCTTTTTAATGCATCTAAAAAATCTTTTTCAAAGCCAACTATGTATAGGATGTTTGTGGCTAATAAAAATTTATCCCGATGAGATAAAATATTACCATCACCAGATACAAACTCTTTCCATAATCTGCAAGAGCACATTTTTTCGTAAGAGACTTTTTCAAGTCTCTTAGGTCTACTCTTTTTGCATACATACTTTTCAGACTTTTCTTCCTCTTCATTGGGTTCATAAAAAATAATTTTTGAAGATATGATTGGAATATCTAATTTATATTTAATATTACTTCCAATAATTTCTTCATTTTTGATTGGGGGGGGTGGATAGGAACACCCTCCTTGTGGGGGTGTGCGGGATTTTTATATAAAAAATATTAAAATGATTATTACTCAATCCAATTTGATATTTGTGAGCAAATACTCTTATATTTCTTGAAAAATTTTTTTTATCATTTGTATATAAAAATTTTTCAAATTGCATTACTAGATTATATACATTAAATGTATTTTCCCCTGTCTCCGCTACAACATCATTGAAGTCGATTAATCCTTTTCCACCGTAAAATAATCTAGCAGTTTCAAAACAGTGTTTATCTGCTTCCGGAAACATCTTTTTCAACATTTTTAAAATCATATCGGCTAACCATTTTTCTGTAATTGGAACGATATGACATAAGATAATCCTATACTTTGGATGTTCTGGAGTGGAACTGAATGTATGATAAGAGAAAACGATAGGAAGATGATATTCCATTAATTTCTTTTTAATTTTTTCATAATCTGGTTCGTCGTCAAAATCTATTCCGAATAATTGACATTGTTCAAAATTTTCTTGTTTACTTGCTAGTCCTTCAAATGTTGCAGGGAGAAATGAGTGTCCATGATTCCCTATGCGTTCAGCAATGGTTTTAATATCGTAATAATCTTCTTCTTTGGGCAACCTTTTTTTCATAAAAGCGGTTTGCCTATTGGTTGGTTTACATTGAAATGCTGTTTTATCGAAAGATATTTTAATATCCATAAATAAAAACTCCTTCCTTTAAATTAATTAGGAAGGTGTTTGGAAAATAATTTGTTTTTATTAAAATGCAAAAAGAATTTTTTTATTTTGTTCGGAATATGGGCGATTCTCCCATGTTGCAAAAAAAATTAGACATGATTAGGATTATGTGATTTAATAAAGAAAAGTAATGGGGGTATATGAGAATGACATTTGCAGAATGGATAAGAGAACAGAAGGATATATGTGACAAACTAAAGGAACAAAATTATGAAGATCAAATGGAACTCCGTAAATTTTTTAACGATAGGATTAAACGGATTTTTGAAATAAATTTACCTAAAAATAAAAGTTATGAAAGAATTTGGGGAGATAATAGGGACAAAAATAAAAGAATGTACAAAGCCTTATACGGAGAGTTAGAAGAAGACGATATAAAATTTGGAGAAGGAGAACAGAGATTTTTTAGAGCAATATTTGAAATGTTTCCTCAAAGTGAAGATATAAATAATCTGAAAAATAATAAGTGGGAACTGTATGATTTACAACAAAGAAAGAAATTGTGGAATATAATAGAGGATATGTTAGAAGCTAATGATTCTTGGTTTGTAGAAGAGCTGGGATGGTGGGGACGACATTGGGATGCTGAAAATTATTTGATGGAAAAAATATTTGTTCCACATTTATATAGAATTAGAAAAAATTTATCAAAATTAAAAGAAGAAATAGACTTGTATCCAGAAATTAAAGATGAGGAATATATAAATAAAGCAATATCCTTTGAACAAAGTTTGGATAGATACTTGTCTATATTATTTGAAAGAGCGGGAGAAAATATATTTGAGAGAATAAATACAAAAATTGGGGAATTACAACAGTTGATTTATGGAATTAATATACAAAGCATAGAAGGGGTTGTGGAAAAAAATGAAATTACACAAGAAGATGTAAATTTCGAAGCAGCAATAGACAGATATTTGAATTTATGGGATATGCGAAGAAATGAAAATGACTGTATTAATAGAATTTTAAATAAAATAGAGAAAATTGAAAACATATGGAGTATTTATGAAGTAAAAACAACTTATGTGCCGATAAAAGGACTTTCAGATGAGGGAGAAGGAATACCAAGTTATGAAAAGATAGAGTTTGTAGAGAATAAGAAATTTGAGGAAAGATATAAAAAGATTGTTAAAGAAACAGAATTAAACTGTGAGGAAGATGAGATTTTTGAAAAGAAGTTAAAAGGCTATGTAAATTTTGTTCATAGAAAAATAAATAAATATTATAAGGAGAATGTGTTCAGAGACCCAAAAAATGATGGCGGTAAAATTAATTTTTTGGAATAAAAGGATAATTGATTTTGAGGATAGAGATGTAAAAACTAGATTATTTATAGAAAATAAACTAGATGCATTTTTAGAGAATGTCATTGTAATAAACTTATGGTTTGATATATTTATTAAAATCGTGTTAAAGAGAGAAACTTCTTTTTTTAACACGATTTTTTTGTTATAAAATTTTTATTATATCATTAAAATAATTAATTGAAAAGGGTAAAAATGTAGAAAATACAAGTTGAATATTTTAGAGGTACTCAAGCTTTCTAAGAGATATTAAGATGAAAACAGCTCTAAAAATATAGAGGAGCGGTATCAGATACCTTGGACTGACGAGTTCAAAAGAGTTTAGTTTTAGGAGGATTTTAAAATGTTAAAGAGAGTATTAAATACAGAGCTGGAGAAAAAAGTATTCGAAGATGAAATGATGGAGAAACTTAGTGTTGTTCCAGCGGAGTATGAGGTTTACGAAGAATATGCTTCACGGCAAGAGAACTTCGATAAAGATTTCTTCACTTATTGCAACAAAACTCCGTTGCTAGTAGATGCAGATGAAGCATCGTATGACGAGTCAGAGGAAAATGTGGGCGTGCCAAATTGTAAGGAAAAGAGTTTAGAAACATTTATGGCAGAAAGTCAGGAGGAGATTAATAAGAAAAAGCTGGAAGAGGCAAGAATTAAATACCATTATAAATGGAGTACACAGTATATCAGAAAGCTAGAGGAGGAGAATCACAGAATAAGACAAAATAATTGCCGCTTGGCTCGAAGAAACGAACGGTTGGAAGAGAAAAACCAAAATTTGTTAAGCGAGTGCAAAGATTTAAGGAAAGAGAATAAGTCTAAAAAAGAAAAATTGAAAAGACAAAAGCAGGTCTTAAAAAAATACAGGAAGACAGTCTTCAAGAATATTAAGAACGGCAAGTGGGATAACAAAAGAAGCCGTAGACTGATAAGTAAGCAGGATGTGGATGATTTGTTACTGTTATTGTGATTTTTATTGTTACATAAAAGAGGCTGCGGGCTATTAGTCCGCAGCATTGAGAGTCGCGTGAAAGAAAAAATAAAAGGAGAATAATCATAATGAATTTTAGTTTTGTACCGAACCAGGGTTTAATGGTAGATGGAAGATATATAACAGAATTTGATGTAAAGGTGAATCGAATCTTCTATTACATAGAGGAGGATGAGAGTAAAAAGAACCATATGGAGTATGAATTAGTGGCAAAAATGCTTGATGGGACAGAATTATCTCCCCGTCGGGTAAAAAAACTTAATAACCTGTCGTACTTTACTCTGTGGACAGAGATTATGGATGCTGGATTAGATAGATGGGAAAGGCAGATGCTTTTATTACGTTTACAGACATCCTGTAAGGACGCAAAGCAGGTTAAGATGTATCATATAACTTCTAATGGATACCAGAGATTAGAAGTTGGTAAAGATATATTCATTGCCGGTGATTATACATATATGTCAAATCAGGATGGGATACAGATTGAAGTTGACGAAAATGTTAAACAAATGAAATGGAAAAATAAGGTACGATTAGCAGATAAGAAAAATGCTGATAGAAATGAAGAAGATTACCTGACAGTATCACAGGGAGCCAGTGAAATCTTATTTACAGCGGTTTTATTATCAGCTATAAAATTCTTATTTATAAAAGCAGGTTTTAATCCGGCAGTGTGCATCAATCTTTATGGAAAAACAGGAAGTTATAAGACCGCTTTAACGCAGGCGATGATGTATATGGAAAATCCTTCGCAGTTCATGTGTAGTTTGGTAAATGACCAAAAGAAGATGGCGGTGAAGAAAGTACAACAATGTTATGGATTTCCTATGGTATTGGAAGATTATCACCCTGCGGCAACTGGTTACGATTATAAGCGGCAGATCTCTATGATGGATGCAGTGGTACGTCACATAGAAAGTAATCCTCAAAGTGCAGTTGTGTTTATTACATCAGAATTTCTCGATGGGGTAGAAAGTTTACAGTCAAGAACTCTTCAGATAGAGGCTCAAAATGTGGATTTGAAAACGCTTACTAAAATTCAGCAGGAGCAGACGATGGCAACTATTGTAATGAATTTTTTGGATAAATTATTAGGAAACATGAAAGATGCAATAGAAACCATTCGTACTCAGTATGAGGCTTTAAGCAGGCATGGAGAGCAGTCTATGCGAATTGAGGAAAGCATAGTCTTTCTTAAAATAACAGCTATTTTATATGGAAAATATGTGGATAACAGTGATAAATTGAAGCTTAAATCTAAGTTGGATAAAGCACTTACACTTCAAAAGGAGAAACAGAAGTTACATTTAGAGCAACTCAGTATGTCAGAGGAAGACAGGGTCATCAAAGTTGTTTGCGAATTAGTAGATGATAAGGATCTATATAGAAGATGTTCTTATAAAGATAAAGCATTATATAGAGGAGAAGCAAATGAAATGTTGGTTAGTAATAGAGGTGTATTTCTTAGTAGAAAAGCATTAGTTTATGGTCTCAAAAAGCATAAGTGTACAGGTATTAGTGTAAATAAGATTATTTTAGCATTATCGCAGATGGAGCTTTTAGATGAAGACCGGGGAGGAACGCATACTACAAAAGTACAAAATATACGGACGTATTGTATTTTATATTATGAGTTGAAAGAACGGTATGAGGAATTAAGAGGCACAGGGGAATAAGACCATTGTAGGTAAAATAAGGAGCGGTAATTATATATTATCCTTCTGAAAGATTCATAGGAGACTATATACCTTCTGATATATGGTTACCTATGAATCTATCATTTATCGAAATCAAGTGTCTGTATAGCTTAAAACGATACAGTCATAAGACAACTCATGATTTCAATACGATGTATAGGAGGTTTTTGTATGAATCAGACAACAAAGCGAAGTAAAGAATTAAAAGAAGTCCATGTAGGCAGAAATGAAACAGGGAAGTCTATTACAGGTATTTCTTTAGAAGCTCCAAAGTATTCCTGTATAGAAACAAAACAGGATGGTATAAAAGTTATTTTGGAGTTTCCAGAATTTGATGAGACAAGGGAGCGGACAGAGGCAGGATACCATCAACTGGAGATTCAAAAAGAAGTAAATAATGTGCTATCTCATACATTAAGGGAGCAGATTAAAAATCATCAGATTTATCATGTAGAAAGGATTTCCTAAGATGGGCGAGAAAAAGAGGGTGCGGATGTTGCTTCGTGTAAGTTCTAATCAACAGTTGGAGGAAGATGGAGACTTAGGTATCCAGAGACAGTTGGTGAAAGAATTTATCGCACAACATGAGGAATGGCATCTGGATTCAAAGGAATACTTTGAGGGAAGTAATAGTGGATACAGTAATGCCGTAGAGAATCGTGATATTTTACAGCAGGCATTGCGAGATGCACAAAGAAATGAGTATGATATTCTTGCAGTCTATAAGGATGACCGAATCGGTAGAAGAATGTGGGAGATTGGTGCATATGTTATGCAGCTTAAAAGCTATGGTGTGGATATATACACGGTAAAAGATGGCTGTATCTCACCAGAGAGTGATGATATTATGGGACAGATGATGTTAGCTCTGCGTTATGGCAATGCACAAAAGAGCAGTTCTGATACGGGAATGCGTGTCAAAGATACGGCACAAAAGCTAGTACAGCAGGGGAAGTTTGTCGGGGGGAAGGCTCCGTATGGATATAAATTGGAGCTGTCTGGAGAAATCAGTAAGCATGGCAGAGCATTACACCATCTTGTGATTATTCCCGAAAGGGCAAAGGCAGTAAAACATATATACGAGCTTTCTCTTGATAAAGAGTACGGTTCTTCAAAGATTGCCAGAGAACTGAATCTGGATGAGGAATATAAAGAACTTGCTCCATCTGAGGTATGGAGAGGTGGAACGGTAACCAGCATTTTAACGAATCCGATTTATGCAGGTTATACGGCTTATAAACGTAGAGAAAAGAAAGAAAACGGAAAAAGTAAGCGGTTAGATAGTTCTGAATGGATTCTCTCGGAAGAACCAAATCCAGAGATACAGATTATTAGTCCTGATGACTGGAATCTGGTTCAGATAAAAAGAAAGCAGAGAGGGATGAAGTATCGTACCGCTCCGCAGAATAAAGGTGTAAAGGTTATCGCAAGAAATGAGGGGATGCTTCCCCTCATTGATGTTATTTACTGTGGATACTGTGGCTGCAAATGTACAAATGGAAGTAGATATAACTATTGGACAATTAAAGATACGGGAGAAAGGAGGGCGAGCAGACAGGCAATATATAAGTGCCAGGATGCATGGCAGGGAGTTCCACATTACAAAGTCTATCAATTTAAAGCAGAAAGAATTGAAAAGATTGTGTTTCAGGCGATTGCCGAGTACATAGATAAGCTTCAGGAAAACGAGGATATTTTCGAGCAGATTTCCGAGAATGGGCGGAAGGCAAAAAAGGAGAAAGCGAAAGAACTTTCAAGAGAACAGGAAAGACTCAAGCATATCCAGCAAAAGATTTCTGTCATGGAAGATAAGATTCCAGAAGCGATGCTTGGAGAGTATCCTGTACCTGTAGATAAGCTGGTAGAACTGATTGAAAAGCAGAAGCAGGAAAAGAAACAGCAGGAAAAAGTGATTGCAGAGAAACAAAAGGAACTTGACGGAGCGGATGTCTCTTTTAATGAGTGGGATAGTCTGCGTATGCAGATTCCAACATGGAAGGATGTATTTCTGAATGCCGACAATCCTACAAAGCGTGTCCTTGTGAATAAGCTTATTGAAAAAATATCTGTAAAAGAGGATGAAGTTGTGATAAGATTTAAGATAAATATAAACGAGATACGGTCAAAAGCTTTAAAGAAATCAGGAAGTATAGTGCCGGAGAATAAGCTGGAAGATAAGTCCGTTATCTTAGATAGTCTCAAGATTTATCCAAACCCCGAATGAACGATGGTTTCGACGTATCGGGGAAAGGGAAAAGACTTCACCATCACATCATCCACCGCCTTTGACCAAAAGTGGATTAACGGCAAAAACACCTATGATTCCATCAGCAATGTAGTAGATGAAATTTTCAATTCCTACCTTTCAAGACCAGAAGTGACACAGCCAATACTCACACAGTACTGTGACGGCAAGCGGGTAAGCTGTCCGGAGTTTATGAGCCAGTGGGGTTCGAAGGCATTAGGGGATGACGGGCTTTCTGCGATTGAGATTTTAAGATACTATTATGGGGATGATATGTATATTAATGAAGCGGAGACGATTTCAGGAATTCCGGCGTCATATCCGGGATATGAGCTGACAATTGGAGCTTCGGGACAAAAAGTGAGACAAATGCAGGAACAGCTCAATGTAATTGCAGGGGACTATCCATTGATTCCTAAAATCAGGGTGGACGGCATTTATGGACCGGCAACGGCAAATTCTGTAAAGATTTTTCAGAAGATTTTCCATTTGCCGGAAACGGGAGTTGTGGACTTTGCAACGTGGTATAAAATTAGTCAGATTTATGTCGCAGTAAGTCGAATTGCGGAGCTGAAATAATTTCTTGCTGACAGAAAATTAGTTATCGGAATTATGCACAAAGCAACATGGTAATAAGGGGGGGAATGGGCGGCGAAAGATAGAAATTGTAGTTTTTCGCTGTTCCTCTCTTGTAATTGCATTCGATGTATGCTAGAATTTGTACAATTTAAGTATTTATGCAAAGAGCGGCAACGTAGATGTCAGTTTTTTTCGCAAGTCTGAAAAGACACGTTCCCGGCCGATTTGTTTGATAAGCATAGTTTTCGCACAATGAGCCGGGGGAACCCGTCTTTTTTTTTGCAAAGAACTGTAATTAGGAGTGACTTACTCCAGTGCTGTTTTTGCATTTTCCTTAATATGCAGTTGCAAATGATTGAATATAGAAAGGAACGTGAATCATGAAGGCATTTCTAATCTTAGAAGACGGAACTGTGCTGACCGGCGAAAGCTTTGGAGCAGCCAGAGAGGTAATCAGCGAGGTAGTTTTTAATACTTCCATGACAGGATATCTGGAGATATTGACAGACCCATCCTACGCAGGACAGTCCGTTGTTATGACTTACCCATTAATTGGTAATTACGGAATCTGTATGGAAGACATGGAGTCCATTCATCCGTGGCCAAAAGCTCTTATTGTAAGAGAATGTGCCAAACTGGCAAGCAACTTCCGTAACGAGATGACATTAGATGAATTCTTAAAGAAATATGATGTTCCGGGAATTTCAGGAATTGATACTAGACATCTGACACGTATCTTAAGAGAGTACGGTGTTATGAACGGAATGATTACAACAAGAGAAGATTTCGACCTGGACGAAGTAGTAAAGCAGTTAAAAGAATATAAAGTACAAGGTGTTGTTCGTGAAGTTAGCTGTAAGGAAAAGAGAGTGCTTCCAGGAGATGGTTTTAAAGTTGCCCTCATGGATTTTGGAGCAAAGAAGAATATTGAGAAGTCTTTAAATAAGCGTGGATGCGAAGTTACGGTTTACCCTGCTTACACAAAGGCAGAAGAGATTATCGCAGCAAATCCAGATGGAATCATGCTTTCGAACGGTCCTGGAGATCCAAAGGAATGTGTGGAGATTATCGAGGAGCTTAAGAAGTTATTTGCTACGAATATTCCAATTTTTGGTATTTGCCTTGGACATCAGCTCATGGCACTTGCCAACGGCGCAGATACAAAGAAGATGAAATACGGACATCGTGGAGCCAACCACCCGGTAAAAGATTTAAAAACAGGAAAGGTTTATATTTCCTCACAGAACCATGGATACATGGTAATGGAAGATTCTCTGAACAGAGATATTGCAGAAGTAAGCTTTATTAATGTAAATGATGGTACATTAGAGGGAGTTCACTATCTTGGAAAGAACGTTATGACAGTACAGTTCCATCCGGAAGCTTGTCCTGGGCCAAACGATTCCGAATTTTTATTTGAAGAGTTTATCAATATGATGGAGGTTGCAAAAGATGCCTAAGAATACCAGTATTAAAAAAGTCCTTGTAATTGGTTCCGGTCCTATTGTTATCGGACAGGCTGCAGAGTTTGACTACGCGGGAACACAGGCATGTCGTTCCTTAAAAGAGGAAGGAATTCATGTTGTCCTTGTTAACTCTAACCCTGCAACAATCATGACAGATAAAGATATCGCAGATGAAGTATACATTGAGCCATTAACACCAGAAGTTATCAAGAAGCTCATTTTAAAAGTTTCTCCGGACAGTCTTCTTCCAACATTAGGTGGACAGGCAGCGTTAAATATCGCTATGGAGTTAGATGAGTGTGGTTTCTTAAAAGAGCACAAAGTAAAGCTTATCGGTACAACAGGTAAAACAATCCGTAAGGCTGAGGACAGAGAAGAATTTAAAGAAACAATGGAAAAGATTGGAGAGCCAATCGCACCAAGCCAGATTGTTACGAATGTAGAAGATGGTCTGGAATATGCGCAGAAGATTGGATATCCGGTTGTTCTTCGTCCGGCATACACTCTTGGAGGAAGCGGCGGCGGAATCGCAGATAATGAGGAAGAATTCGTGGAAATCATCCAGAACGGTCTTCGTTTGAGCCGTGTAGGCCAGGTATTAGTAGAGAAGTCCATCGCAGGATGGAAGGAAATCGAGTACGAAGTAATGCGTGACGGAAATGGAACATGTATTACCGTATGTAATATGGAGAACCTTGACCCGGTTGGTGTTCATACCGGTGACAGTATCGTAGTTGCTCCTT
>ENA-OPSD01002499-OPSD01002499.1-human-gut-metagenome-genome-assembly--contig:-NODE-2499-length-10650-cov-3.509958_pt1 | contig 10650 bp, 10 predicted proteins | sample MGYA00241453_ERZ501898 | MGnify/ENA primary metagenome ERZ501898 (study PRJEB25962, sample SAMEA2042226) | human gut metagenome | biome: human gut; feature: human-associated habitat; material: faeces... | reverse complement strand
ACTCTCGCCGCCATGGATGAGAGGCTCCAGCGCCAGATTCCGCCGCTTGATCAGCAGGCCGATGCCGTTCAGTCCGTAGAATTTGTGGGCCGTCAGGCTCATGGTATCCACGCCCTCAAAAGAAACGGGGATCTTGCCCACAGCCTGGGTCGCATCCACATGCAGGTGACAGTGAGGGTATGCTTTCAGGATGGCGGCGATTTCCTGTACAGGCTGCACCACGCCCAGTTCACTGTCCACCAGCGTTATGGCAACGCAGATGGTATCCGGGCGAAGCAGATCCTTCAGGTGCTCAAGATCTACAGTACCGTCCTGTTTCACGTCCAGCAGGTCGATCTCATACCCCTGCTCCTGTAATGCCGTCAGGGTGCCGCTGACCGAAGAATGCTCCAGCGGAGTGGAGATGATGTGCCTGCCCGCATGGCGGGAGAGACGGGCCAGCCCCTTTAAGGCAAAGTTGTTGGCCTCGCTGGCACCGGAGGTATAGATGATCTCGGCTGGCTGAACGCCCAGCAGAGAGGCGATTTTGATGGTGGCAGCATCGATCTCTGCCTTGGCGGCAGAGCCTGCCTGGTGGTGAGAGTTGGCGTTGCCGATGCAGCGGCGCTCCACGGCACAGAACTGCTCCAACACCCGCGCATCCACCGGGGTGTTTGCAGAATAATCCAGATAGATCATAACATTCCTCTTGAAATACAAATCAATTCAATAGGTTATATTATAGTGCGGACAGGGGCATATTTCAAGATGTCCGGCCAAAAAGCTGAGGGAAACTGCGGCAAACGGATTGCATCCGGGCAGGGTTTCTGGTATACTTTATAAAGTCAGACAGGGAAGGGGAGAGCAAAATGTTTCGTTCGACTTTGCGGAGCGCGTGTTTTGCCTTCCGGTCCCGTTTTTTGAATCTGCTCCAGAAGATTGAGGCACTGCCGTTGCTGCGGCAATGCCTCTTTTTTTGGGCAGCGATGAAAGGAGAACTTCTCTATGAGTGAAAAGATCGATTACTCCAAGGGCATTTACGATGCCCGGCAGCTCGGCACCGGACGGATGCTGATCCTGGGCTTGCAGCACATGTTTGCCATGTTCGGCGCAACTGTGCTGGTGCCCCTGCTCACCGGCCTGAGCGTTTCCACCACTCTGCTCTGTGCCGGTCTGGGCACCCTGCTGTTCCACCTTGTCACCAAGGGCAAGGTCCCGGCCTTCCTTGGTTCCTCGTTTGCCTACCTGGGCGGTTTTTCCATTGTAGCCCCCATGCTGGCTGACGCAGACGGCAACCTGACCGTTGCCAATACCAAAATGCTGCCCTACGCCTGCGCGGGCGTGGCACTGTCCGGCATTCTGTACCTGCTGGTCAGCCTGCTCATCTCCACCTTCGGCATCCGGCGCATCATGCGCTTCTTCCCGCCGGTAGTGACTGGCCCCATTGTCATTTCGATCGGTCTGATCCTGGCGAGTTCCGCTATTGCCAACTGCCAGACTAACTGGCTCGTTGCCGTGGTTGCCGTCGCCGTAATCGTCATCTGCAATATTTGGGGTCGCGGCATGGTCAAGATCGTGCCGATTTTACTGGGCGTCGTGGTGAGCTATGCCGTTGCGGCTGCGCTGGGCGAGGTCGATTTCTCCGGCGTCGCAGCCGCTCCCTGGCTTGGCTTGCCCGTCGTGTGGGACAACACGGTGTTTGCACTCTTTGGGCCGCAGTTCGATAGCGGCCTTGCCACGACGGCCATCATCACCATCATGCCGCTGGCCTTTGCAACCATGATCGAGCATATCGGCGATATATCCGCTATTGGCTCCACCTGCGAGCGCAACTACATCGCCGATCCCGGCCTGCATCGCACGCTGCTCGGTGATGGTCTCGCCACGATTCTGGCTTCGCTCTTTGGCGCTCCGGCCAACACCACGTATGGCGAGAACACCGGCGTGCTCGCCCTGACGCGCGTGTTTGACCCGCGCGTGATTCGCATTGCCGCGTGCTGCGCCATCGTGCTTTCGTTCTGCCCCAAGTTCGCTGCCGTGATCGCCGCCATGCCGGCATGCGTTATCGGCGGCGTGTCGCTCGTGCTCTATGGCATGATCAGCGCCGTGGGCGTCCGTAACCTCATCGAGAACCAGGTCGATTTCCAGAACAACCGCAACGTGCTGGTGGCCGCTCTGGTGCTCGTGCTTTCACTCGGCATTGCCTACAGCGCCGCCGGTGCCATCGTGCTGGAGCTGGGCGGCGTGACGATTTCGCTTTCGGGCCTTGCCGTGGGCTCGCTGGTGGGCATCGTACTCAACGCGATTCTGCCTGGCAACGACTTTGAGTTCGCCGTCTCTGAACTCGAGGAGACTGTCGAGTAGTAGTTGTGTTCAGCTAAATCAAAAAAATGGCGCCCGTGCGTACGCGTGGGCGCCATTTTTAATGCGTCAGTATCCAGTGTATGCCGCGGGCCATGCGCAGACCGGTTTGGGCAAAGTGGTTACCGGGGTTGAGCTCGAAGGTCGCGGGGATGCCTCGGTCGCCGAGTAGTTTTTCCATTGCGCGCGTGTCGTCGAGTACGTGCCGCATCATGCGGTTGGGCGTCTTGGTCTCCTTTTTGCCGAGTGATAGATAGACGGCGTTGGGCGCGGCTGGCATCGTGTGCCCGTGTGCGTAATCGAGAAATCCGGGAAACCATAGGGACCCCGATGCGCTTGCGGCGCGGTCAAAGGCATCGGTCTGCCAGAGCGACCAAAGCGAAAAGAGGCCCGCCAATGAGTAACCGGCAATGCCGCGCCAGGTAGGCGGGCAGGGAAGTGATGGCTCGACCTCTGGGATTATCTGATTCAGCAGTTCATCGAGAAACTCGGACGCCTGTCCACCAAAGGGCTCGGCATCGCGCACGGTTCCGTCGCATTCCCAAGGACTCAGCTCGCGATTCCAATCGAGCCCGCCAATGGCGACCAGGGTGAATGGCGGGCAATCAAGCTCAAGACAACGGCTATAGACCTCGGTGCCGTCACCCATGACCGCGGGAAGGTAAATGACGGGCGCGCTTTCGACATGCTTTGAATGAATGGTTATCTGCTTTTGACGCGCTTCCATGACAAGCTTCTCTCTGCATTTCGACATCTACAAATACGATTGTCGCACGTCGGCGTAGGGACCGTCGCTAAAAGAAAGGCGCAGAGCCGCTTGATGCGACTCTGCGCCTTGAGGTTTTGCTTTGGCAGCTTTGCCCTTACGCTACAAAGAAGTAGACGAGGAAGGCGAGTGCTGCGATCCACATGAGCGGCTTGATCTTGGATGCCTCGCCCTTAAAGAGCGCGACGACCACGTAGGCGATAAAGCCCAGACCGATGCCGGCAGAGATGGAGTAGGTGAAGGGCACGCCGGCGACAATCATGAACGCTGGGAAACCCTGCGACACGTCGGACCAGTCGATCTCGGAGACCTCGCTCATCATGAGGTAGCCGACGTAGACCAGAGCACCGCAGGTGGCGGCGCTGGAAACGATGGTGACGATGGGGGAGAAGAACGCGGCGAGAATGAACAGCACGCCGGTGGTGACGGAGGTGAGGCCGGTGCGGCCACCGTCGGCAGCACCAGAGGTGGACTCGACGAAGGTGGTGATGGAGGAGACGCCCATAAAGCCACCGGCAGCGGCGGCCACGGAGTCGACGACCAGGATCTCCTTGATATTCTCGACGTTGCCGTCGTCGGTGAGGAACTCGCCCTGCTTGGCCACGGCCATCGCGGTGCCCATGGTGTCGAAGAAGTCACTCATGAGCAGCGAGAACGAGATGACGAGGAGCGTGGGGTCGGTAAGGACCTTGACGATGGCGGGCACGCCGCCGGCGTCGGCGATGGGGCCACCGATGCTCGAGAAGTCGAGCGGGGCGATAATACCGGTCGGAGCATGGGTCACACCTAGGGGGATACCGGCGATAACGGCGACGATGATGCCGATGAGCAGCGAGCCCGGCACGTTGCGGGAAGCAAGGGCAACCGTCACGACGATGGAGATGATGCCGACGATAAAGGTGGGGGAGGTGATGTCGCCCAGGCCGACGAGCGTACCGGCGCCAGCGGTGATGATGCCGGCGTCGCACAGGCCGATCATGGCGATAAACAGGCCCAGACCCACCGAGATGGCGTGGCGCAGGACAACCGGGATGGCATCCATGATGGCCTCGCGCAGGCCACAAAGCACGAGCAGCAAGATGACGACGCCCTCAAGGAAGATGACGCTCATGGCCACGTGCCAGTCACCGCCGCAGACGGTGGTGGTGATTCCAGCGATCATCGCGTTGACGCCTAAGCCCGACGCACAGGCGAGCGGGCGGTTGGCGAAGATGCCCATGCAGATGGTCATGATGCCGGCGCCCAGACAGGTGGCGCAGGCGAGCGCTCCCGCATCGATGCCAGCGCCCGAGAGCACCGCAGGGTTGACGGCGATGATGTAGGCCATCGCCAGGAATGTTGTCAGTCCAGCGCGAAGTTCGGTCCCGATTGTGGACTTGCGCTCGCTGACGTGAAAAAGTTCGTCCATGCATACCCTTTCCTTGTTCGGCCCCGAGTTTAGGCCGATTGACACGAACTTACCTACTATATCGCCTTTGGAAGGTCGATGCTTCTCGCATGTTGAAGTTCGGCGCTTTGTAACAGGCGGACGGTATTTTTCGCATGAAAATGTGTAGGTACCGTATACTTAAGCAGTTACATTGAACTCTTTGGAGGAACGTATGATTAAAGAGCTCTGCCGCGACGAGGCTATCCTGTCCCAGCGTTGCGAGGTTGCGACTGTCGAGGACGAGTCGGTCGCACAGGACCTGATCGATACCATCAAGTCGCTCGAGGACGCCGGCTGCCTTGCCGCCAACCAGATTGGCGTCACCAAGAAGGTCTGCGTCTATCTGGACGACGCCGGCGAGCCCCACGTGCTCTACAACCCCCGTCTGGTGTTTGGCCTGGGCGCCAGCAAGATGGAGGAGAGCTGCCTGACGCACGACGAAATCACCAAGTCCACGCGCTATATCAAGTGCAAGGTTGCCTTTGACCAGATCGTCGACGGCAAGATGAAGGAGTGCCGCCGCGACTACACGGGCTTTGAGGCACAAATGATCCAGCATATGATCGATCACTGTCTTGGAAAATTGGTCTAAGGGGACCAAAGCGCCGCACCTTGCCGCTCAATCGTCGCTCGCGTACCTTAAGTACGCTTCGCTCCTCTTTCGTGGCAATCTGCGGTACTTTGACCCCTTAGACGACCTGCGAGGTTGACTTGGTTGAGTTTATCTTGCTTGTGTGGTCCGGGCGTGACGTTATTGTCATGTCCGGGCTTTTGTGTTTAGCGCCTATTTGTTTGGTAACAATGAGCTTAACAAGGACGTATGGCTAGGAGGCGCCATGTGCACGAGCATTCGATTTACCGATAATTCCGGCAACATGTATCTGGGTCGCAACCTCGACTGGAGCTTTAGCTACGGCCAACAGGTTCGCGTGATGCCCCGCGGGTTCCATATCCCGTATTCGTTTATCGACGATGCGTCGGCGGCACACGCGGTAATCGGCATGTGCATCGATTACAAGAACTATCCTATGTTTTTCGACTGTGGTAACGATGCGGGTCTGGCTGTGGCAGGGCTCAACTTTCCCGGTTATGCCGAGTATGCCGAGGACCCGGTTGATGGCAAGACCAATATCGCGGCCTATGAGTTTCCCCTGTGGGTGGCAGCGACGTTCTCGACGGTCGACGAGGTCGAGGCTGCGCTGCGCGACACGGTGATTGTTGCCAAATCTGCCGGAGAGGGGCTGGGTGTGTCGCTGCTCCATTGGATTATCGGCGACAGCCGACGCAGCATCGTGGTCGAGATGATGGCTGACGGTCTGCATGTATACGACGATCCGGTCGACACCCTTGCCAATCAGCCGACCTTCCCGTGGCACATTGAAAACCTGCGCACCTATATCACCGCCACAAGCGATTTTCCTCAGACGGCGACATGGCGTGGCGCCGAGCTCAAGCCCTATGGCGCGGGTGCCGGCATGCGCGGTATTCCGGGTGACTGCTATTCGCCGAGCCGTTTTGTAAAGGCGGCGTACCTCAATGCCAATTACCCGCAAAAAGACAACGAGGCCGAGAACGTCATTCGCATGTTCCGCTCGCTCGAGGGGGTGGCGATGATCGAGGGTGCGTCCAAGATGGGTGACGGCAAGTTCGAGAAGACTATCTACACCGGATGCTTTAGCGCGCGCACGGGCAATTACTATTACTCAACGTATGAGGATCCGTCGATTCGCTACGTGAGCCTGATGGATGCCGAGGGCGCGAGCCCCGATAGGCTCGTGGTTCCCGAGCCGCGTCGTTCGTAGCCGGCGGTTTTACTGCAATGCAAAGCGGCCCTGCGCCTCCTGTGAGGCGCAGGGCCTGTCGTCGACGCGCGACGTCGTTAGAAGTTGGCGTCGTTGAGTTGTTCGCTCTCGAGGCCGTCGAGCTGTTGCTGTTCGGGCGTATCGGCGACGCTCCCGAGCAGCTCGGTGGGGTCGACGTTCATGCCCCTACCGGCTTCGTTGCTGTTGACAAGGTCGTTCGAGAAGATATCGACATCCATTTCCTCGGCGTCCTCGATCTGAACTTTGAGCTGGAGTTATTGGCGAGCAGCGCCGCACCGCCGATCATGGCAGGTAGGATCAGCCACGGCGCCACTTTGCGCACCAGGCTAAACAGGGCGAAGATGCCGCCCTCGTTGTGGTTGTCGGCCTTCATGGCGATTACCACGTACTTGACCGTGCTGGTCTTGGAGGTTTGCCTCCAGTTTGGCGTGCGCCACGTGGACTCCCTTGGACATCCGGTTATCTGTCTTGGACAGATAACTTTTATGCCGTCTTTATACATACAAGAGCTGTTTGGCACATCGGGTAATTTTAGACAATAATCCCCAGCTGGGGATTATTTATGTACGCAGGTAGCATTTCAAAACAGGGGCGCATCCGCTGTATGGCTTTGCTGCAATGTAATAACCGCGGACGCGCTCCTGCTTTGAAACTGAAGAGGGAACTTTTAGACGCGTGCTGCCTGAGCGATACCGGTCTTGGCGCCTGAGCGTTTACCGGTCTTGGCGCCTGAGCGTTTACCGGCGAGTTCGCAAAAGATCGCGCCGCCGATGATAAGCACGGCGCCCATCAGGCGGACTGGTGTTATGACTTCGCCCAAAAGGGCGGACGAGAACACGACGGCCGAAAGCGGCTCGAGGTAGCCGACGACAGCGACGGTCTGCACGGGCAGTTTGGCGACGGCGCTAAAGTAGAGCAGACAACCGATGCCGGTGTTGACGACGCCGAGCATAGCGACGGCGCGCCAATCGATGGTTGCGGCGATGCTGGCGGACAGGAATGAGGGGGTGCCTTGGGTGACGAGTGTAAGGACCAGCGCGGTCACAAAGGCGGCACTCACCTGGAGCGCGGAGTTCTCGAGGCCTTCGATGTGCGACGCGCCCTTGCTGGCGATGACCATCAATGCATAACAGAAGGCCGAGGCGATTCCGCAGACGATGCCCGCAATGGGCATATTGCCGCCTAGACCTTGCGCTGCAATGAGAAAAGCGCCGCAGGCGACTGCGATAAACCCGGCGATTTTGCCACCGGTTAGTTTTTCGCCAAAGATAAACGGCGAGAGGGCCATGACGATGATGGGGCCGCAGTAGTACAGCAGCGAAGAAACGCCGACGCCGATCGTCTGATAAGCGCGGAACAGAAAAATCCAGCTGGCGCCCAGCGCGGCTCCCGAGAGGAGGAGGGCTGCGGCCTCGCGGGGGCGAGAAGGCGCCTGCAGATTATGGCGTTGGGTAATGGCGAGGATGGTGACAAGCGAAAGGGCTCCCAGAAAAGTGCGTAGCAGCACGATATCGGAGCTCGGGAGTGCAATGGCCGCAGCGATGATGCCGTTGGAGCCAAACAACAACAATGCTGCTAAATACGTAATCAATCCGTTGTTCATGCGCTGCCGTCCCCTCTATATCTGTGCATGCTCACTATGGGTGAACTGGCTTTAGAAGAAAAGCGAATATAATGCATGGAAAACATGACAAAAACTCATGCGAAGGTGGAGGCATGTCGTGGAAACGAATATTCAAAAGATGCAGGTGCTGCTGGAGACCGTGCGCGCTGGAAGCTTTACGCGTGCTGCCGAGCGCCTGAGCTACTCGCAATCGGGCGTGAGCCGCATGGTGGCCGATCTTGAGGCCGATTGGGGCTTTAAGGTGCTCGACCGCAGTCGTGAAGGTGTTGCTCTTTCTGCCGACGGGCGGCAGGTCATGCCGGCTGTCGAGGCGCTCTGCGAGGAATTCGTTCGCTTGCAGCGACGGGTGGATGAGATGCGCGGGCTCATGCGCGGCAAAATCTGCATCGGTACGTTTTCGAGCGTGGCGACCCACGTGCTGCCGCCGGTGATTGCGCGTTTTCGTGCTGATCATCCAGACGTCGATTACGAGTTGCTGATGGGCGACTATTCAGAGATTGAACAATGGGTGGCAGAGGGTCGCTGCGATCTGGGCTTTATCCCTCGTGAGCCCCGAGAAAACGGCATGACATCGCTGCCTTTGGTGCGCGATGAGTTAATGGCGGTAGTGCCGTCAGGCTCGTTGTTTGCCACGGCGGAGGCCGTCTCTCTTGCCGACTTGGCCAACGAGCAGTTTATTCTGCTAGAACGCGGCACCGATGACGAGATTACGCCGCTGTTTCGTCGGGCGGGACTGGCAGTGCACTCAAAACTGTCGACCTGGGATGACTATGCGATTATGGCTATGGTCGAGGACGGCCTGGGTGTGAGCATTCTTCCCGCGCTCATCATGCGCCGCTGTCAGTTCGATGTTGCCGTGCGTCCGCTCGAAGGGCATCCCCATCGGCAGATCAACGCCATATATCGAACGGCCGATGTTTCGCTTGCCGCCGCCCGTTTTCTCGAATACCTCTAAATGGGCGCACGTCGTTACCGCCTTGGGGTAAATCTTGAGGTTTGGGTCATGTTATTTCTGAAATTGAACTTTTAGAAATAGCACGGCGCTATACTGCTTGCTAAATTGAACCTTGGTTCAATTCGTGTTCTATAAATTGAACTTTGCCAGCAAGGAGGTTCCTGTGACCCAAGAGACGTTTAGCGATCGCCTGCGACAGGCTATGTCCGATCGCGACGCTCGCCAGTCGGACGTAATCCGCGCATCTGAGATGCTCGGCAAAAAACTCGGCAAGAGTCAGATGAGCCAATATGTGAGCGGCAAGACGATTCCGCGGCGCGATGTGGCAGAGCTGCTTGCCCGCATTTTGGAGGTCGATGTTACCTGGCTGCTCGCCGGTGACGCCGATCAAGGCAAGACATCATCGACCCACAACGTTTCCAAGCCCGAACCCTATCCCTCAGCTCAAATTGCAAGGAGCACCACCATGCGTACTTTTTCTAAATCCACCAAACTCGAGAACGTTCTGTATGACGTGCGCGGCCCCGTTGTCGACGAGGCAGCCCGTATGGAGGACGAAGGCGAGTGCATCCTCAAGCTCAACATCGGTAATCCGGCGCCCTTTGGTTTCCGCACGCCCGATGAGGTCATTAAGGACATGCGCCAGCAGCTGCCCGACTGCGAAGGCTATTCCAACTCGCGCGGTCTGTTCTCTGCGCGCAAGGCGATCATGCAGTATTCGCAGATCAAGGGCCTGCCCAATGTTCAGATGGAACATATCTACACGGGCAACGGCGTGTCCGAGCTCATTCAGCTTTCGATGAACGCGCTGCTCGACAATGGCGACGAGATTCTGATTCCCAGCCCCGATTATCCGCTGTGGACGGCGTGCGCAACTCTTGCCGGTGGACATCCCGTGCACTATCTGTGTGATGAGCAGGCCGATTGGTATCCCGATCTGCAGGATATGGAGTCCAAGGTCACGAGCGCGACCAAGGCCCTCGTCATCATCAACCCCAACAACCCCACGGGCTCGGTCTATCCGCGCGAGGTGCTCGAGGGCATCGTTGAGATCGCGCGCAGGCACCAGCTCATGATTTTTGCCGACGAGATCTATGACCGCCTGTGCATGGACGGCTACGAGCACGTCTCCATTGCATCGCTCGCCCCCGACCTGCCCTGCATTACGTTTAGCGGCCTGTCCAAGTCGCATATGATCGCGGGCTATCGCATCGGCTGGATGGTGCTTTCGGGCAACCAGCGCTGCATGAGCGACTTCATCATGGGCATCAACATGCTCTCCAACATGCGCCTGTGCTCCAACGTGCCGGCCCAGTCGATCGTCCAGACGGCGCTTGGCGGCCATCAGTCGGTCAACGACTACATCCGCCCCGGCGGTCGTGTCTACGAGCAGCGCAACTTTGTGTATGAGGCGCTCAGCAAGATCGACGGCATCTCGGTGGTCAAGCCGCGTGCGGCGTTTTATATCTTCCCCAAGATGGATGTTAAAAAGTTCAACATCACCGATGACGAGCAGTTTGCCCTTGACCTGCTGCACGAGAAGAAGATCCTCATCACGCGTGGCGGCGGCTTCAACTGGGCTGAGCCCGATCACTTCCGCATCGTGTACCTGCCGCGCATGGAAGTGCTCAAAGAGTCGCTCGAAGACCTCGCCGATTTCTTTGATCACTACCGCCAGTCCTAATTGGTTCCGCCGTTCTACCGAACGGCGGA
>ENA-OPSD01002490-OPSD01002490.1-human-gut-metagenome-genome-assembly--contig:-NODE-2490-length-10676-cov-2.548536_pt1 | contig 10676 bp, 9 predicted proteins | sample MGYA00241453_ERZ501898 | MGnify/ENA primary metagenome ERZ501898 (study PRJEB25962, sample SAMEA2042226) | human gut metagenome | biome: human gut; feature: human-associated habitat; material: faeces... | reverse complement strand
AGTGCGCCGGTTTGCTCGAGCGTGGGCGTGGCGTTCTGAGCCTCTGCGTTGCGTCGACTGCAGTAAAAGTAAATTGCCAATCCCAACACGCACCAAATGACGCCCGTGATGAAGGCGTTGGTATCGAGCTGCGTCATCATGTAAAGATAAATGATCGCAGACACGGGAGCGCCGACTGCAACCAGAGGCGCTTTGTAGGGGCGTTGCAGTTCAGGGCGACGACGGCGCAGCGCCCAAGCGGCCAGGATGCCGATGACGTAGTAGAGCAGGTCGGCAAAGAGCGACAGCGACGCAATGTAAATGAGCGAGTCGGTTGCGATCAAAGCCATCGTGAGTACGCCCAGCGTGATGATGGCAACGTGCGGTGTCTGAAAGCGGCTTGTTTTGGCAAAGATGCTTGGCATGACGCCGTCGCGCGCCATCGTAAAGAGGTAACGCGGGATAGTGGCGATGGCGGCGTTCATGGTAGAGAAGTCGCCGCCGAAGGCAACGCCCGCTGCCAAAAGAGCCAACGGCAACCCCAGGATGCCGGCTGCCTTCATGGCATCGGCATAGGGTGCCTGAGCGGTGGCCAAAGAGGCGAGGCTTTCCACCGGCGTGATGGCAATCAGGAACCATTGAAAAAGCGCGTTGACCGCAAACACCACGAACGGTGCGAGGAAAAGAGCCCGTGGGATGTTAATACGCGGGTACTTGATTTCTTCGCCCATGGCGACGCACGCTTCAAAACCCGCGAAGCACCACCAGATCATGCAGACGCTTGCCGCAAAGCTCATTTGTCCGTCTTTGGGCAAAAACGACGGTGCCTGTACGAAAGAGGGGAGATTGATGTTGGGGATCATGGTGAGAAACCAAATCACCGCTACGCCCCAGAAAAAGAACATAAAACCGTTTTGCAGTCGCCCGGCAATTTTGACGCCGCAGACGTTGGCGACGATGAAGCCGGCGGTGATGACAACGGCAATGGCGACATCGGAAAACGGCAGCGTGACGCCAAACGCAGAAAACAGCGTCTTGAAGTAGTAGCTGAAAGCGAGAGCTTCTCCACCCGTGACGGCCACCAACGAGATGATGAAGTTCCAGCCGGCAAGAACGCCTGCTGCGCGCCCGATGCCGACGGATGCAAACTGGTATGTGCCGCCGGCGTAAGGGAGCGCAGCGCCCATTTCGGCATAAAGAAGCGCCGGATAAACACTGATCAAAAGCGCGACGACCGTAGCAAAGATGACCGATGGCCCCATCAAGCCCACGATGTTGGAGCCGACAGTAAAAAGTCCCACGCCGATGACTGAACCGGCCGTGATGGTGACCGCTTCGCGCATACCGAAGCTGCGTTTGAGCGCGGGTGAGCTGTTGAGTTCGCTCATAGAAAAGTCTCCCTGATTTTTGTTGCTTGTTTGTCGGCTCTCTTGTCGAAGCACGAACTGAACGGTCTGTTGCCGCAGGGAAAATTATCCGGCAAAAATCCCTTGAGAAAAGTCGATGCTTCTAGGTAATTGAGCTTGGAAAGCTTGACGCTGAACAAAAAGAAACCGCCCCGGCCGAAACCGAGGCGGATTGCTAATCAGTGAATCTCAAGAAGAGATCAGATTAGAAGCGGTGACGCAGACCGACATAGAGGGAGTATGCGGAGGGTTCCCATTCAACAGAACCAGCCTTGGTGTCAGCATCCACCTGATCTTGCATGTAGGAGGCTACAGCGTAGACGTCAGTGCGCTTGCTAAACGGATAGTCGTATCCAACGCTAACGACATAACGCTTAAGATCCAAGTTAGAGATCTCTTTCATATCAGGCATAGAAGCATAGGCATTGTCCATGCTATCTGCGGATTCTGCGTCAAGATAACCAACGCCGAACATTGCCTTGCCGCCTGCAAGAGGAGCATCGGCAGTCAAGCTAATACCGTAGCCTTTGATCTTGATGGCTGCATTGTAGGCCGTGTCGAAGAAAACGTCCTTGTTGTCAACCGTACCTTTGTAGATTTTGTCAGCAGCGCCAGCCTTGTTGACAACGCCACCGACAGAGGACAACTTAACTTCGTCAAAATATTGTGCACCCAGATAGACCTTAACGACTTCAAAGTCGTAACTACCGCCCAAAGTAACGGTCAGGCTATCGTCAATGTCATCTTTATTGCCGGTCCAGTCGTTGGAGCCAAACTTAGCGGTCTTGTAGTTGATGGAATCAACAGCGAAGTAGCCTGCGAACGGACCATTGTTATACGTAACGCCGAGGGAGTAGAAGCGATCGCTCGAAGATTCGTTTTCGTTCGAGTCAGAGCCCATGCCATACTGGGCGTACACCTTGAAGCCTGCGAAGTCGGGCGTTTCGTAGGCGATCATATTGTCCCACTGGCCAGCAAGAGACATCAGATTGCTGAGCTGAGCAGAGAATCCACCCCAATCAGAAGTACCGAAGGCACTGATCATGCCAATCTTGGCCCAGGAAGACTGTCCGTTGTTGAGAGCACCCAAACGGCCCATGGCAAACTTACCGAAGTTACCCTGAACGAACAGACTGGATTCGCGGTTGAACATTACCTTGTCATCGACACCGGTGTCAGACAGGATGCCATCTTCGAGGATGAAACCAACCGTCATGCCATTGCCAAGATCTTCCGTTCCCTTGAAGCCGAAGCGGGAGCCCGAAGCTTGACCAGATTCCATTCGGAAGTTGTCAACATCATCTTCACCCGGGCTGTCCATGTCGATGTGGTTGTAGCCAATGCCCGTATCAACGATACCGTAGAGCTGAACGTCAGCAGCGAGAGCGGAACCGGCAAAAGCGCCGAGAACAGCAACAGCAGCCAAAGTCTTTTTCATGATTTATCTCCTAGTCTGTTTTAAGACTTGCAAGAGTTAAGTTTTTGCAAAAACCGCCGGTCGGAACATGAGAATGCGGACTCTTGCGAAGACGCAACTCAAACCGGCGGAGTCCTTGCAGGACGGAGACGATCATGGCACTGAAGAGTTTTTAAGACCAAGGAAATAGTGAAAGAAAGTGACTTCGGGGGGGGGTAAACCCTTGGATAAATTACAACACGCAGAGTTGACAGGGCCATACTGACAAAAAAAACCGCTCCGGAGGATTCCGAAGCGGGCTGATGCTAATCAGTGAATCTCAAGAAGAGATCAGATTAGAACTTGTGGCGCATGCCAACCATGAAGGTGTAGGCGCTGGGGTTCCAGTCGGTACCGTTGTTGGTACCCTTGCCTTCCAATTCGTCATCCATGTAGGAAGCAACCGCATAGACATTGGTGCGCTTGGAGAGCGGGTAATCGTAGCCGGCGGAAATGACCCAACGGGTGAAATCGAATTTGCCGGAACCATAGTCTTCTTCAAAGTCGGACTGTTCGCCATCCATGTAGGCAGCAGCAGCCATCAACTTGCCGCCAGCGAGCGGGGCGTCGGCACCGATCAACACGCTGTAACCGGTAACCTTGAGGTTAGCGGTACTGAATTTGGTAGCCTCATTAGTGTAGGCGTTGTTATCAATAATGCCGCCGAGGCTGCTGACCTTAACTTCGTCGAAGTACTGAGCGCCGATGTAAGCCTTCACAACTTCAAAGTCCCAGCTGCCGCCCAATGTGACGGTCATGGCGTCTTCCATGTCGCTGCCGTGCGTTTCGCCCCAGGACTTATAGTTCGTGGAATCGATGGCCAAGTAAGCTGCAGCAGGACCGTTCTTGTAGGTTGCTGCAATGCCATAGTAGCGTTCGGAACTGGATTCGTTTTCAACACCGTCGTCACCAGTGTTACCCATGGAGTACATGGCCGTTACCTGGAAACCAGCAAAGTTCGGCGTTTCGTACACGATGGAGTTGTCATAACGGGTGGAGGAGGCGAAGACGTTGCCAGCCTGAGCTGCATAGTCACCGAAGCTCGTGCCAAACGGCGTCAGCATGCCAATCTTGGAGAAGGAACCCTGACCCTGGTTGAAGGAACCGATACGACCGAAGGCAACCTTACCGAAACCGCCCTGCAGGAAGAGCATGGATTCACGGTCGAACATCGGGTTGGTGCCTTCAGAGCCAGTGTCAGCGCTGAAACCGTCTTCGAGAACGAAGCCAACCGTCAGGCCATTGCCGAGGTCTTCCGTGCCCTTAATGCCCCAACGGGAGCCGGACTGCTGACCGGATTCCATGGAGAAGCTATCCATGTCTTCGTAAGCGCCGTCACCGTCGATGTGGGTGTAGTTCAAACCCATATCAACGATACCGTAGAGCTGAACGTCAGCAGCCAGAGCGGAGCCAGCGAAAGCACCGAGAACTGCAACAGCAGCCAAAGTCTTTTTCATGATTTTTATCTCCTGGTCTTGTTAAGACCTGCAAGTAAAAAATTTTTTTGCAAAAACCGCCGGGCCGGAACATGAGCTATGGACTCTTGCAAAGACATAGCTCAGCCCGGCGAAGTCCCTTCGGACGGAGTCGATCTTGTCACCGAAGACTTTTGACTAACAAGAAAACAGTGAAAAAAAGTGCTTGGGGGGGGGTATAAACCCTAGGAAAAATTACAACAGATGGACTTGCCAAATGCGTTTGGATGAGATTTTCCAAAGAAAAATTGAATGCAAAAAATGTGCTTCAGGAGGATCTGACTGTAAGGCAGCAAGGCCTTAAATGGCCTTTGTTTTTCTTAGATTCGGATGCGTCAAGCGTGTGTGGTTTGTTAGACTTTCCGAACACAACAAAACACAACAGGAGATCGGTTATGCAGAGCATCCTTCCATGGGTCGGCATTGTGATTCTGTTTTTGACCGGCTGGGCCGTTGTCAAGAAATATCAGGTCAACATGGTGCTGCTGTTGGGCGGTTTGGCGCTTAACATCCTTGCGGTCGCAGGGGGGCTGACATCGTTTTTGCCCAAAAATGCAGCGGCAACGGGCTTTGTCGGCTTTGACTTTATGGAATTGCTGCGAGCGATTTCTCGCACTCAGATTGCCGGCGTTGGCTTCATTATTCTTGTCTCGGGCGGTTTTGCTGAATATATGAAGGCGATCGGCGCCTCGGATCGTTTCGTGACGGTCTGCGCCAAGCCGCTCTCTCTTATTAAGAATCCCTACCTGATTTTGGCGGCAGTCTTTATCTTCGGGCACTGCTTGGGACTCATCATTACGTCGGCCGCAGGGCTAGCGATGCTGATGGTCGTGACGGTCTATCCGCTCATCATCCGCGTGGGCTGCTCGAGCCTTGCTGCGGCAGCCGTAGTTGCAAGTGTGCTGGCAATCGGTTATGCGCCGGCCTCCGGTGTGGCGGTGATGGCAGCTGAACTGGTGCACCTTGATCCCATCCAGTATTTGGTCCAGTACCAACTGCCGATGGCCGTGCCCACGATTCTGGCGATGGCTGTTGCTCATGTGGTGGTTCAGTATTGGTTTGACAAGCACGACAACATCAAGGGCGAAACGGCCGATTTGCAGGAACTCGAAGAAAAGCGCAAGGCACTGGAAAACGTTCCGGCGATATACGCCGTGCTGCCGATTATTCCGATCGTGCTTTTGCTGATCTTCAACAAAATGGTGTACCAGAGCATCACGCTCAATGTAGCTACGGCCATGTTCATCGCTTGGGTGCTTTCCTTCTTTGTGGATCTGATTGTGCGACGCGACGCCAAGAAGTCGTTTGATCTGAGCTTTGCGATGTTCAAGGGCATGGGCAGCATTCTTACGAGCACGGTGGGCCTCATCTTTGTGGCGGCGTTCTTTGCTACGGGCCTTCAGAACATCGGCATTGTCAACATGCTTATTGAAGGCGCCAAACACATTGGCCTGGGCGAAACCGGTACGGGTGTGTTCCTGTCTGCCGTTATCGGTGTGGTGACGGTGTTGACAGGCTCTGGAGTAGCGGCTTTCACGAGCCTTGCGCACATCATTCCGGATGTGGCCGCACACCTTAACAGCGACGGCATTTCGATCATGCTGATGATGCACACCGCAAGCGAAATGCTGCGCGCGATTTCGCCCGTGGCAGGCGTCGTCATCATCGTGGCCGGTTTTGCCAAGGTCAATCCGCTGACGATGGTCAAGCGCACGGCCATTCCGTGTTTGGTCGGCTACGTTACGATGTTGATTACAGTGACGGTGATGTTCTAACTTGCTTGGGTCGATCGTACGGTCGGCTCAATCTTTCAGAAAGAGATGTAGAAAGATGGCTATCGAATTAACCGGGAAGGTCGAAGGAAGCGTTCGTAAGCACAACGAAGCGACATTAAAGGCAGTTTGGGACAACGCGCTTTTGGTGTTGCCTCAGGAGCAGGATCCCGAACACGTGATTGAAACGACGCCAGCGGCAGCCGGTAACGAGTGCTTCAGCGACCGTTATCCGACTTTGATTTTTGCGCACGGTAGCTCCGGTATCACGCCAGCGATTCGCGAATTCGCCCGCTTCATTGCGCAGGAAACCGGCTGGGCTGTTGTGGCCCCCGATTCGATGCAGACGAAAGACCGCATCACCTATACCTCTCCCGTAGCCAGAAGCGACTACGAAGCGGTGCACTCAATGCGCAGCGAAGAACTTTTTTATTGCGCCAACAAGCTTTTTGCCGAGCCTTGGTTTGCCGGTACATACGCCGTGGCCGGCACCAGCGAAGGGGGAGTGGCGGCTGCGCGATTTGACTCCCAAAATCTGCAGATTCGCGAGAAGGCCAAGTTGATTTTCTCCTGGTCGTGTGAGTCGAACTACCATGTTGAAGAGCCGCGCTCTGTGCTGCCTGACGACCTTCCGGTTCTTAACGTCATGAGTCTTGCCGACAAGTACTTCAGCCCCGCCAATTCATATCTCGACAACGATACGGCCTACGGCTGTGCACGCGAGGCACTTCAAAACAATCCCAACGCTTCGATTCTTCTGTTGCCGCAGGCGCCGCATACGCTTTTGAACCTTCCGCAGGTCCACGCTGCGGCGGCTGAGATTCTGCAGCGCGTGGCGCCGTAGGTCATTGTCGGCATCTCAAAAGTTTCCTACAATGCAGGCCTTTCGAGGGTGCAAAAGGCGCCCTCGAATCCCGTGTGTGCATCCGAGATTGGAGTTCGTCCATGTTTGCTTTGTTTCCGGCTCAGTTGTCCGAGGTTGACGCTTGTTACGACCTGATTGATCAGGGACGTGAGTTTCAGCGCAAACAAGGTTTCGTCCAGTGGACGTCCGACTATCCTCAGCGCGAACATGTTGCCTCCGACATTGAAGCTGGCAGAGGCTATGCACTCAAGGACGAATCCGGTCATGTCGCAGGTTACATTTGCATCGACTTCGGCGGTGAACCTGCTTACGAATCAATCAAGGGACAATGGCGTTCCAAGGAGCCGAGCGGCGTTTTGCACCGTATGGCTATCAGTCCCAACTATCGCGGACAGGGGCTGGGCGGCGTACTTTTGCTTGAATGTGAACGGATCTGTAAAGAAAAGGGCGTAACCTACTTGCGCGCCGACACGAGTCCGGACAACACACGTATGCAGCATGTCTTTGAAAAGGTAGGTTATGTTCGCTGCGGTTTCGTGGAACTTCGCGGCTCGGACAAAATCGCCTACGACAAACTTTTCGGTTGATACCGTCGGCGGCAACTGTTTCGGATCTGGGAGACATCCATGGCAAACTTCCGTTCGGTAGCCGCTTTTTTCGCTGCCTTTTTCATGCTTGCCGGCAGCAGCGCCTATGCCGCCGGTCAATCCAATGCTGATGTTGCTTCGGAGTCTGTTGACATTGCCTTCGACTATCAACGAGGCGGCATTGCCTCGAGTCAGTACGCGATCTGGGTGGAAGACGCTGCCGGCAAGCCGGTCCGCACGCATTTTGTGACACGTTTTACAGCAACGCGCGGGTTTTCCGAGCGGCCGGACGCTGTACCGAGTTGGGTGGCGCGTTTCAATCCTTCCCAAATGACCTCCGCTCAGATTGATGCGGTAAGTGGCGCCACGCCTTCAAACGGAATTTTGCGTTACACCTAGGACGGAACCGATGAACAAGGCAAGCCTGTTCCCGCTGGTACTTACACAGTTTTTCTCGAAGGTAAGCTTTACTGGAGCACTCGTGTGCTGTACTCGGCGCAGGTTCAGTGGGGAGGCAGTACACCGGTACAGCTTCCCGTGACGGTTCGCAAAAACGGCACGTCAGATCGCAATAAGGACATGCTCGACAACGTCAAAATTACCCATACGATGGCGGTGCAACCATAGTTGAGCGCCAAAACAAAAAAGGCCGGCAAGCCGAGTTTTGGCGTTTGCCGACCGATCGCTGGTCTTGAAAATCGCGAATTGCGTGAGGCGGTTACTTCACAAGACCGTACTTCCACTGAGACGTGCCGTAGGCGTTGTAAACGTTCTTGTAGCCCGTTTCAATCAAGATCTTGGAAGCGTTTTCAGCGCGGACGCCCGACTTGCACTGCACCAAAACCTTGTCGTTGAGATTGGGAACGGCCTTCAGTTTCATGCCGGGCTTCAAAACCGACATCGGCACGTTGACGGCGCCCTTGACATGACCTTCTGCGAATTCATCGGGTTCGCGAACGTCAATCAGAACCACGCCTTCTTCCATCATCTTCTTGGCCACATCCGGCGTTACCTTGTGGTAGGACGGGTGTACGTAAGTAAGCGGCTTGGCGGGCTGCGGATCCACGGGTTCCTGGGCGCAGGCAATGCCCATCGAAAGGACCGCGGTCATCATGGCGGTAAGACCGATACGCATCAGATTCATTTTGTCTATCTCCAGATTGATTGTCTCTATGCAAACGCTTGCTTAGCGAACTGTAGGGATTTTCTGATTGTCCGAAAGGAGAGTCAATACGTCTTTTGCTCAATTTGCTTCAAGCAAGTAACAAAGCAATTGATGAGAAATAGCACTGTTCGGGGGTTTCAGCCCGATTGTTACGGATAACTGACAAACGCCGGAATTGGTCTGAAAGGACGATCTGAAGGGATATTCGGTAAGGAATTGAGTGAGAAATCTTAGGTCGATGGTGGGAGACCGGCTTCGACTATTGACGTATTGAACCGGTATTCAAGCTCGTTTTACGATAGGCCTCAAGCGGCAGAGCCTTGTTTAGCAGCAGGTGAACAAAACGCTTTCCGCACGATTGATTTAGAAAGGAAATTTGAAATGGCCAAGTACATTAAAGAACGGTATGGATTGCTGATTGACGGGCAATGGGTAGATGCGCAAAACGGTGAAACCTTTGTGACGACGAATCCGGCCAGCGGCGAACAGCTTGCTGTTTGTGCCAATGCTTCTCCCGCAGACGTGGATCGTGCCGTACAGGCAGCTCGCAAGGCATTTCCGGCATGGGCGGCACAGTCGCCGGCTGACCGCGCAGCGCTTTTGCTGAAGATCGCTGACAAGATTGACGAGCGTGCGCAGGAGCTCGCCGCCGTCGAAACGCAGGACAACGGCAAGCCGATTCGTGAAACGACGCTTGTTGATGTTCCGTTGTCTTCAGACCATTTCCGCTATTTTGCGGGTTGCCTGCGTGCCGACGAGGGCGAAGCCGTCATGATTGATGAAAATTCGCTCTCCATGGTTCTGCGCGAGCCGATCGGTGTCGTTGGTCAGATTATTCCGTGGAACTTCCCGCTGTTGATGAGCGCATGGAAGATCGCCCCGGCACTGGCCGCCGGCAACACGGTGGTGATCAAGTCTTCGTCTACAACGCCGCTTTCACTTCTCGTACTGGGTGAAATTCTCAACGAAGTGCTCCCGCCGGGCGTTGTCAACATTATCACCGGACGCGGCGCTTCGACCGGTCAGGCGATGCTTGATCACCCGGGCTTTGACAAGCTTGCGTTTACGGGTTCCACCGAAGTGGGCTACGACGTTGCGAAGGCTGCGGCCAACCGTTTGATTCCGGCAACGCTCGAACTGGGCGGCAAGTCGGCCAACATCTACTTCGACGACTGCCAGATTGACAAGGCGATCGAAGGTGCCCAGATCGGTATCCTCTTTAACCAAGGTCAGGTGTGCTGTGCCGGTTCCCGCATCTTCGTGCAGGAAGGTATCTACGACGAATTCGTCGCCAAGCTTGTCGAAGCCTTTAAGGCCGTGAAGGTGGGCGATCCGATGGATATGCAGACCCAGATGGGCTCTCAGATCAACAAGCGTCAGCTCGAAAAGATTCTCGGCTGGGTTGAAACGGCCAAGAAGGAAGGTGCAACGGTTCTGGTGGGCGGTGAAGCCGCCAAGGTGCCCGGTTTGGAAGACGGTGCCTTCATGCAGCCGACGCTGCTGGGTAACGTCACCAACGACATGGCAGTGGCTCAGAACGAAATCTTCGGGCCGGTTGCTGTGGTGATCAAATTCCGTACGGAAGAGGAAGTTGTGGCCATGGCCAACGACTCCGAGTACGGTCTTGGCGGCGCCGTGTGGACCCGCGACATTAACCGTGCCCTGCGCGTGGCGCGAGGCGTTCGTACCGGTCGTATGTGGGTCAACACCTACAATGAATTGCCGGCTCATACGCCGTTTGGCGGATACAAGAAGTCCGGCATCGGACGCGAAACCCACAAGATGATGCTTGAGCACTACAGCCAGCACAAGAACATCTACATTTCGCTTTCTGAAAGCAAGCGCGGCTTCTTCTAAACTGCGTACATCAATGCTTTTTGTAAGCTAAGGAAAAACGAACGCCCGGACTCGAAAGAGAATTCCGGGCGTTTTGCTCGTCAGCCATCATTATCTTCGACGATAGTCGAGTTG
>ENA-OPSD01002476-OPSD01002476.1-human-gut-metagenome-genome-assembly--contig:-NODE-2476-length-10748-cov-3.329935_pt1 | contig 10748 bp, 7 predicted proteins | sample MGYA00241453_ERZ501898 | MGnify/ENA primary metagenome ERZ501898 (study PRJEB25962, sample SAMEA2042226) | human gut metagenome | biome: human gut; feature: human-associated habitat; material: faeces... | reverse complement strand
TTATGTGTTTCTGCCAAACAAGAAGCAGAGGGCAAAGTACCAGCTGCCGGGAGCGCCCGGGCGTATCTGCGGAGTCGTCTGCACAATTCGCGGTATTATGGTGCGGAGTTTTGAAAGGAGCCGCTGGTGGTCACGACGAGGTTTGCTTCGCCTTTGGGCGAAATCCTGCTTGCCGCTGATGGCCGCGGCCTGACGGGGCTTTGGTTTGAGGGGCAGGAGCACTTTGGCTCCACACTTCTCCGGGAAGACTCCGAACATGTTGAAGGGGCCGATGCGGTTTCCGGTGCTGGTGGCATGTCGTCGGCGAGTCCGGCTCATGGTGCGGCTTCTTCGGTGCTTGAGCGTTCGTGGGCTTGGCTGAATGCTTATTTTGCAGGGCAGGAGCCTCGGTATACGCCGCCGTTGCATATGATCGGTACGGCGTTTCAGCGTGAAGTTTGGTTTGAGCTGCTTTCTATTCCGCGTGGCGAGGTCGCCACGTATGGCGAGATTGCGGCTCGTGTCGCCGCCCGCCATCGGGTGCCGGGGAACGAGGACCCCGTTGTGTCTCCTCGTGCGGTGGGAGCTGCGGTCGCTCGCAACCCTATTTCGATTATCGTGCCGTGCCATCGCGTGGTTGCCGCCGACGGCTCGCTTAACGGATATGCCGGCGGGCTCGATCGCAAGGAGTGGCTGCTTCGGCTTGAGGGCGCGTACGAGGAATAACGTTCGAGCACTTTGCATAGCCAAGATGCCGTGAAAGAACGGGACACGCTTTCCGAATGGAGACTCAGACGGAAACCACGTCCCGGAATTCCGTTTTAAAGCGGGATGCGCTTTCCGAATGGCGTCCCAAGCGGAAACCGTGTCCCGGAATACAGCCTCAGAGTGGGACGCCGTTTCCGGTTGAGACCACCTGCTTGGACATCTTTCTACGCTCGCTCTTGCAGGGCGTAGATCGACTTATCCATGTTGAACAGGTAAGCCACGGCGCAGACAATAAAGAACATCGGCAGATTACCAAAGCCGAAGACTTCGCAGCCAATAAGGATGGGTGCGAGCAGCGTATTGGTGGCGCTGCCAAAGACGGCTGCGTAGCCCAGCGCGGCGCAGAACTCGGCGGGCATGCCGAGAATCCCGGCGAGTACGACGCCCAGGCTGGCTCCGATGGAAAACAGCGGCGTCACCTCGCCACCCTGATATCCTGCGGCAAGTGTGGCGATGGTGAGTACGAATTTGAGCGCCCAGTCCCAAGGCATGATGGCGACCTTACCGTTACCGTTGAGCGCCGCCGATATCAGGTTGGTGCCAAGGCCGCAGTATCGACCCTGCCACAGTGCGAACAGAATCGCCGATAGCGCAAGGCCCATAGCGGCAACGCGTATGTAAGGGTTGGGGAGCAGCCGCGCCGCAAAGGTCTTGGCATGCGCAAGGCACCAGGCAAAGGCACCGCCTACCATGCCAAACGCGATACCCAACAGTGCCAGCCGTCCAAGACCGGGGAGATCAAGCGCGCATGAGGCGACAACGGCGACCTCAAACTTCTCGAGTCCCAGGGCACCGGAGGTCATACTTGCGGCGAGCGAGGCTGTAAGCGCGGGAAACAGCGCGCGGTATTCCATGCGTCCTGCGACCAGTACTTCGATAGCAAAGACCGTGGCAGCAAGGGGCGTTCGAAAGAGCCCGGCAAAGCCGGCGGCCATGCCGATAAGCAAAAACGTGTTGCCGGGGTCTCGGAAAGGTAGACGTCGGCCGATCCAATGTGAGACGGTTGCACCGATCTGCACGGCCACGCCCTCGCGTCCTGCACTGCCGCCAAAGAGGTGCGTCCCCCATGTGCTTAGCATAATGAGCGGCACCAAGCGCGGCGAGATGGCGTCCTCACGCCCGTGGCCTACGTCGAATACCAGGCTCATGCCGCGGTCGGTACCCTTGCCCCAAGCGCGGTAGGCAAACACGATGGCAAGGCCCATAAGGGCGAGGAAGGGGAGGAGCAGGGTGATGTGTTCGTCGCGGAAGGTGCCGATCGCCAAAAGCACGCGTCCAAAGAGCGCGCAGATGGCGCCAACGATGATACCGACGGGGATTCCGATGGCACCCATAAGCACGAGGCCACTATAGGTGTTGAGCAGACGTTTGATTCTGCTCGATGCGCTGCTTTCCGACACTTCTCCTCCAAAACAAAAAAGACTTCTGCTGTTACGTGATGCCTAGGGGCATCACGTAACAGCAGAAGTCATCAGCAACAAGGCGGTTTAGGGTAACGCGGCAGCTTGGCTGGCGCACCCAACGGAGACATTCATTCCGCAGCGGCATCATAGCGGTGGATACGGTTTGGGTCAAATGGTTGCCGTGGACAGTCCTGGTGCCTGCCCGCACCCCTCGTTTCCCCATATAAAACCTACCAAAATAAACCTGTCCCTTTTTGGTCGGTGCGAAATGGGTAATACTAAAGAGTTATCCGACCAGATGGGAATTAATCGATGGCTTATATCGAATTCAAGGACGTCGTCAAAGCATACGGCGAGGGTGACGCCCGCATTCACGCGCTGGACGGCGCGAGCTTTACGGTCGAGCGTGGCGAGCTCGCCATCATTTTGGGTGCTTCGGGTGCCGGCAAGACCACGGCGCTCAACATTCTGGGCGGCATGGATACGGCGACTTCCGGCACCGTAACGGTGGATGGGCGCGACGTGAGTTCCGCCAATGAGGCGCAGCTCGTGGAATACCGCCGCGCCGACGTCGGCTTTGTCTTCCAGTTCTATAACCTGGTTCCCAACCTGACGGCGCTCGAAAACGTCGAGCTCGCGGCGCAAATCTGCCCCGATTCGTTCGATGCCGAACAGACACTTCGCCAGGTTGGCCTGGGCGAGCGCCTCGCCAACTTCCCCGCGCAGCTTTCGGGCGGCGAGCAGCAGCGCGTGTCCATCGCCCGCGCACTGGCCAAGAACCCCAAGCTGCTCCTGTGCGATGAGCCCACGGGCGCGCTCGACTACAAAACCGGCAAGCAGATCTTGCAGCTGCTGCAGGATACCTGCCGCAAGCAGGGCATTACGGTCATCATCATCACGCACAACTCCGCGCTTGCGCCCATGGCCGATCGCCTGATCTGCTTTAAGAGCGGTCGTGTGGAGAGCGAGACGGTCCAGCAAAATCCCGTGCCTATCGAGACGATCGAGTGGTAGCGCCCATGGACCAAGATCGCCGAAACAGCCAAAACCACGATACGGAGCACGTGGGTCACGATCGGGAGTTCGCGACCTACCGTACCGCTCAAAGCTCAAATGATATGGTGCCGACGGTTTTTCGCCGTGGCATCTCCCGCACAATCCGAGGCAGTCTTAAGCGCTTCCTATCTATCGTGGTCATTACCGCGCTCGGAGTGAGTGTGATGTGCGGTCTTAAGGCGGGCTGCGAGGATCTGCGCGATTCGGTCGACGTCTATTTTGACCAGCAGAATGTCTATGACATTAACGTGCAGTCGACCTATGGCCTTACGCGCGACGATCTTGCGGCCATTCAAGAGGTCGACGGCGTCGAGACGGCCGAGGGCATCTACACCGAGACCGCCTACACCGCCGTGGGTACCACGCGCGAGCGTGTAGTCGTGCAGAGCCTTTCCGGGAAGAATATCGATCAACCGGTGCTGGTGAGCGGCGATTTGCCCGAGAGCGCCGGCGAGGTCGCGGTGACTTCGAAGTTCCTGAAGGCTTCGGGCAAAAAGCTCGGCGACACGGTGAGTTTTGCCGCCAATGACGCGAGCTCGTCGAATCAAAGCGCCAAGGACCAGTTTGCCGCGGGTGATTACACCATTACGGCCGAGGTCCTCGATCCTACTGATGTGAGCTCCGACTCGACAGTCAACGCCTTTCGCGCTGCTTCGGCTGCGGACTATAAGTTCTATGTGAGCGAGGATGCCGCGACATCTTCTTCCTACTCCGCGGTCCACGTGATCGTCGAGGGAGCCAAGAGCCTCAACTCCTATTCAGATGCCTACACGACAAAGATCAACGAGGTCAAGGGTAATATCGAGAAGATTCGCGACGAGCGTGAGAAGGTGCGCGTCCAAGAGCTGACGGTCGACGCGCCGGCAAGCTTGGATGCCTCCGAGCGCCAGGCGAATATGCTCTTTGGGATTGAGCAGGACAACATCAACCGCATGCCCCAGGGCAGTGAGGAGCGTGCTCGGGCTCAGGCCGATTTGGACCAGCGCCGCGCCGCCACCGACCAGCAGTTTGCCGATGCACGCGCCGAGCTTTCCGATCTGGGCGAATGCACTTGGTACATCCAGGATCGCGGTAACATCGCAAGCTACTCAAGCGTCGAGAGCGACAGCTCTTCGATTGAGGCCATCGCCACGGTTTTCCCATTTATTTTCTTTGTCGTAGCCGTGCTCATCAGCCTTACCACCGCTACTCGTATGGTCGAGGAGGAGCGCACGCTCATTGGCTTATACAAGGCGCTCGGCTATTCACGCGGGCGAATCCTGTCCAAATACGTGGACTACTCGCTGTGGGCATGTCTGTTCGGCGGCGTACTCGGCAACATCATCGGATTTGTGGGGTTGCCGCTGTTCCTGTTTACGGTGTTCGACGACATGTACTCACTGCCCCAGATGCTGCTTTCGTACGACATCGTGTCCTCGATCGTCTCGGTGGCGCTGTTTACCGTGGGCGTGGTGGGTGCCACGATTATCGCCTGCCGCCACGAGATGGCCGAGACCCCAGCCTCGCTTATGCGTCCCAAGGCCCCGCGAGCCGGCTCGCGCATCTTGCTTGAGCGCATCGGCTTTATTTGGCGCCGCATGGGCTTTTTGAACAAGGTGGCAGCGCGTAACCTGTTCCGCTACAAAAAACGTGCCTTTATGACCATCTTCGGTATCGCCGGCTGCACGGCGCTCGTGATCTGCGGTATGGGCATCCGCGATACGTCGGTGGCGCTTTCGCCCAAACAGTACGGGCACATCACGCGCTATGACTTGCTGGCGGTCGTCAATCCCGATGACTATGCTCAGACGTGTGCGGCGCTGGAAGAGCGTAGCGCGGCCAGCGACTCCGGCGTACGCGTGACCTCGACCCTGCCGATTATGACCGACAACGTCACCTTTACGTTTGGCGGTAAGAGCGAGACCGTACAGCTCATTGTGATTCCCGACGACCGCACGAATGACCTGGACGATTACGTGCGCCTGGAGGATGAGTCCAAAGAACCGCTCGCCCTGCGTGACGGGGACGTGTATTTAAGCAAGAGTTCACAGCTGGTGCTGGGGATTCAGCCGGGCGATACGGCGCAGGTCCAGGATTCGTCGCTCAATGTTACCAAGGTCAAGGTTAGCGATATCTCGCTCAATTATTTGGGCAACACGCTTTATATGACGCAGGGCACCTATGAGCGCGCGTTCGGCCGAAGTGCGCGTCTTAACGGCATCTTTGTGCTGCTTAAGGGCTCGTCAGCCGACCAGATTGCGTTTAGCAAGAAGCTTAAGAGTGACGGTTGGCTTACGATTTCGAGTACGGCCGAGCATTGGGAGAACTATGAGTCGAACTTTACGATTATCAATTCGGTCGTAGTGCTTGTGACCTTTATGGCGGCGTGCCTGTCGTTTGTGGTGGTGTTTACGCTGTCTAATACGAATATTTCGGAGCGCGAACGCGAGCTGGCGACCATCAAGGTGCTGGGCTTCCGCCGTGGCGAGGTGCACCACTACGTCAATAAGGAGACGTTGATCCTTACGGCGATTGGCACCGCACTGGGCGTGCCGCTGGGTGGCCTGCTTGCCGAGAGCTTTACGTACGTTCTTCAGATGCCGTCGCTGTACTTTGATGTTGAGGTCGAGCCGCTGAGTTTCGTGCTCGCTGTGGTGCTTTCGTTTGGCTTTACGTTTATCGTCAACATCGCCACCAACCGAACCCTCAACAAGATTGACATGGTCGGTGCCCTCAAGAGCGCTGAGTAACCTGTTCTTGGATTCAAGTTGTAGCGAGCTGTGACGTGCCGCAGTCGCTTTATTGCATAAACCGCCCTGCAGAATGCATATTTTGGCGGGGCGGTTGCTTTTTACCCGCAGGTACCCCCAGGGGCGGCGTGCAAATTCCGGAGAATTCAGCATTCCGGAGTCCACGAGTATGGGAGCGGGCGCACAAAACTGCGCTGAAAGCCCTGATTCTGAGCTCCCAACGCCTCAAGAGCCGCTCGTTTTTACAAGATGCGGCCCATGGCGCCTGCCTTTCGCCCAAAATTCAGTATGCAGGCACCCTCGGCTGCTAAAAACTCCCAAAAATGCACGGCGCCTCCTGCCCTAGGCACCCGCAGCAAGAAGTCGAATAGCCTCGGCGAGCATGTAAACGCAGGGCCCTCCGACCCCGACCGACGATTTCGATTGGCGACCTTTGACGGAGTCAAGGGAGGAGCCAAATCGAAATACGTCGGGCGGGGGCGGAGGGCCCGATGGGATGGATTTCGGCCGAGGCTATTCGTCGCCGAAGCTGATGCCCAGCGCCTTGGCCTCGCGTACCAGGTCGCTCTGGGGATCGACAAACTTGAGCTTGCCGGCGACCTCCTCGAGCGGCATGTGGCACATCTTGCCGTCACGCAGGGCAATCATGTAGCCAAACTCGCCGCGTAGGCAGCCCAGTGCCGCCTCAACGCCGCACTGGGTCGCAAAGATGCGGTCCTGGGCGTCGGGCTGACCGCCGCGCTGCGTGTGGCCGGGGATGGCGACGCGGGTCTCGCGACCGGTCTTGGCCTCGATTTCCTTGGCAATGTCGTAGACAATCGACGGACTCGTGCGCTCGGCGAGCTTCTTCTTGTACTCCTTCTTGGGCAGCGCCGCGTCCTCCTTGGAGATAGCGCCCTCGGCGACGGCCACGATCGTAAAGCGGCTGCCGGTCTCCATGCGATGCTCGATGGTCTTGATGACGTTACCCATGTCGTAGGGAATCTCGGGAATCAGGATGACGTCCGCGCCGCCCGCGACGCCGGCGTACAGCGGGATCCAGCCAACCTTGTGGCCCATGATCTCGATAACGAACACGCGGCCGTGACTCGAGGCGGTGGTGTGGATGTCGTCGATGCACTTGGTGGCGACGTCGATGGCGCTCGTAAAGCCAAACGTCATTTCGGTGCCCCAGGTGTCGTTATCGATGGTCTTGGGCAGAGCGATAACGTTGAGGCCCTCTTCGCGCAGGCGGTTGGCAGTCTTGGTGGAGCCGTTGCCGCCCAGCATAAACAGGCAGTCGAGTTGCAGCTTGTGATAGGTGTGGACCATCGCGGGCACCTTCTCGACACCGTCGGCCTCGGGAATGTCCAGGCGCTTGAACGGCGTGCGGCTCGTGCCCAAAATGGTGCCGCCGCGGGTGAGGATGCCGCTAAAATCGGCGGGCGTCATGACGCGGAACCTGCTGTATATAAGGCCCTGGTAGCCGTCCTCAAAACCATAAATCTCGATAGGCTCTTCGCTATTGGTCATAAGCGTTTTGACGATGCCGCGCATGGTGGCGTTGAGCGCCTGACAGTCGCCGCCACTGGTAAGAAGACCGATCCTAAGCATGATGAATCCTTCCGGGCAAGTTATAACATGCGCATAAGTTTACCCCCGCACACTGTTGATACGGGGGTAAAACGTGTTAGCTCAAGCGTATAGAAATGTAAACAACGTCAGGCTAGCGTAAGGTCGACGGGCCTGGCTCCTTACAGTGCGAAGGCGTCGACGTCGCCCCAGTGGCGGCGCAGCGTAATAGCGGCGGCGGGTTCGGTATTGTCAAAGACGACCGACCATTGCGTATTGCTGGTGATGTCTCCCTGTTTGGGCTCTTGCGCTGCGGCGCGCAGGGCTTCCCAGGCAATCGTTTCGTCCTGGGCACCGACATGGGCGTCAAGGACATCGGCGATTGCGACGGCGCGCTCTTTACCATGGCCCAGCTCGCCGTTCTTTTGGTTGGGCAGCACTTCGTCGCCATAGCAGGGGTAGAAGTTCGTAACCTGGCGTACAGGAGTCGCTTTGAAAGCGCGGTCCGGATCGTGCGGATCCCACTCTACTACGCGCGCGTCACCGGTGGCGTCGTTGATAAAGAAGTGATAATCGCGTCCTGCCATGGCGTGCATGTCGTAGGCGGAAAGCAGGTCGACAGCTTCTTGCGTGGTAGCGGCACGGTCGAGCACCAGACGGATGGCGAGCGAGGTATTGATGACAGGGCGTTGCGTGTCCTGGTCACAGGGCTTGGAATCCAGGGTGAGTACGGCAACGGACACGCCGCATTCGTTAACACCGTCGAGCTGGGCAAACGGACCCATGAGTGCGGCGGCGCGTCCGGCGACGGAGTCAAGCGGAGTGTTATCGCCCAGGTTGTTAAGGGCGGCAAACCCGATGGAGGCATAGCCGCCGCGTGGGTGATTGCGCACCAGCAGCGCCGAGGTGTCGTCCTTAAAGTCGTAATTGCGACCGGTGCGCACGCGGCCTTCGGCATCTACGGCGACAAAAGCGCTGCAGGCAAACTGGGGAGCCTGGACATGTGCCGGCACACCGGGCAGCACCTGCGCCACCACGGCATCGATGTAGGCCTGGTCGTCGCGCACGCCAGCGGCGATGATGCGATCAAGATCGTAGTCGTAGGCGATGTCGATTGCGTACAGGTCATAGCCATCCGCGTAGCCGGTCAAGCGTTTGAGCGACGCGGCGGACTTGATTTGCTTGCGGTAAACGATACCGGCGGCAGCGGCAAGGCCGACGGCGACTCCCGCGACACCGCAGGCGATGGCAATGTTACGTGGCTTCATGACGGCTCCTCTCGTCCTGTTGGCGAAATTATCGCAAAAGGAGCGCGGGCATGATGGCTCAACCTGGTGAGCGGCACGGGATTAAACATGGAATGAAGAGTGCGGCGCTGGCGTGGCGGGGTATGCTGGAGGGGACCATCAACCCAGCGAAAGGGGAGAGCATGACGGATCAGGAAACGCCCGAGCTCGCGCATGTGACGGCCGACGATATCGAGGCCGCCAACGACCTTATCGACTTTATCGAGGCGTGCCCCAGCATGTTCCATACGGCGGCGACCATTATGGCCGAGCTCGACGAGGCGGGCTTTACCTACCTGCCCGAGAATGCGGCGTGGGACATCGAGCCGGGCGGGCGTTATTACACGCAGCGCAACACCTCGAGCGTTATCGCCTTTAAGGTGGGCGAGGACCTGGCCGCGACGTGGGGCGAGGACGGCGTTGCCGGCGACTATCATTTTCAGCTCACGGCGTCGCACAGCGATTCTCCGACGTTTAAGGTCAAGGCCGTGCCCGAGCTTGACGGCGCGGGCGAGACGCTGCGCCTGAACACCGAGGCCTACGGCGGCATGATCGACTACACCTGGTTCGATCGCCCGTTGGCGCTGGCTGGACGCGTGCTGGTGCGCGAGGGCGACCGTATTGAGAGCCGCCTGCTTGCCACCGAGCGCGAGGTCGCTATCATTCCGAGCCTTGCTATCCATATGAACCGTGGCGTCAATGAGGGCTTTGCACCCAACCGCGCTGTCGACCTGTGCCCGCTCATCAGCGCCGGCGAGCTTAAGCAGGGCGACTTTGATGCTCTGATCGCCGACGAACTGGACGTCGAGCCCGAACAGATTTTGGGCCGCGATTTGTTCCTGGTCAATCGTCAGGACGCGCGCATTTGGGGCTGGGCCGACGAGTTTATCTCGACGCCCAAGCTCGACGACCTAGCCTGCGCCTACACCTCGCTGCAGGCATTTTTGGGCGCCGAGAATGCGCATGACATCTCGGTCTTTTGCTGCTTCGACAACGAGGAGGTTGGCTCCGAGACCAAGCAGGGCGCCATGTCGACGTTCTTGGCCGATGCGTTGCGTCGCATTAACGGGTCGCTGGGCTTTGATGACGAGTCGTACCACCGTGCGCTTGCCGCCTCGATGCTCGTGAGCTGCGACAATGCGCACGCCGTGCATCCCAACCACGCCGAGAAGTGCGATGCCCACAACCAGGTCGTGCTCAACGGCGGTATCGTCATCAAGGAAGCCGCCAACCAGCACTACTGCACCGATGCCTTTAGCCGCGCAGTGTTCCAGGCCATCTGCGATGACGCAGACGTGCCCACGCAAGCCTTTGCCAACAAGAGCGATATGGCGGGTGGCTCCACGCTCGGCAATCTGTCCAATATGCAGGCGAGTATGCACGCCGTGGACGTGGGCCTGCCGCAGCTGGCCATGCACTCGAGCTACGAGACCGGTGGCGTGCGCGACGTGATGTACGCGATCCGTGCCCTCACGGCTTTCTACGAGCGCGACCTAAAAATCAACGGTGCCGAAAGTGTGGAGCTCTAAAACCTGCCAAAAAAGGACGGGTTAATTTTGGCAGGTTTTATCTGGGAAAATGCCGCAACGCCAACGGTAAGACGGAGCTGCTAAGGCTTGCAGATGAAGCCGACGCCAGCGGAACCGCCGCAGGTAGAGCAAAAGTCAGCGAGAGCCCGCCGTTTGAGCCAAGGTGCCGTGAAATGAAAAGGCGCTGACCTTCTGGTCGCGCCTTTGAAATTGAACGGCAGATTGGCCAAACGGCGGGCTCGCAGCGTCGAGGGGTTCCGGCGTTTGGTAAAACGCCGGAACAATCTAATGCTCAATCCAACAACGTAAAGTTTCGCCGGCCAGCAGGTGACGCAGATTCTCCGCGGCGATGTCGACCACGTTATTGAGCGTGGCGGCCAGGTGGAACCAACCCGAGACGTGCGGCGTGATGAGCATGTTGGGTGCATCCCACAGCGGGCTTGTGGC
>ENA-OPSD01002459-OPSD01002459.1-human-gut-metagenome-genome-assembly--contig:-NODE-2459-length-10815-cov-2.835037_pt1 | contig 10815 bp, 7 predicted proteins | sample MGYA00241453_ERZ501898 | MGnify/ENA primary metagenome ERZ501898 (study PRJEB25962, sample SAMEA2042226) | human gut metagenome | biome: human gut; feature: human-associated habitat; material: faeces... | reverse complement strand
GTGCATTGAGCGCGTGGGCGAGCAGATCGAGTCGGTGACGTTGCCCGGCGACGTTTCATCGGCGCCGTGGTGGTGCCTGGTGGAATTGAGTTATGCTCGAGACCCCGGTTGCAATCCGTTGGAATCTATTCTTGAAAAACAGTTCGAGAAAGGTAATGTGGTAGACGCCTTTTTGTCGAATTCGGTCAAGGACAGCCGGGCTTTTTGGGCGATTCGCGAGTCGATTCCGAGTGCAGACGCACACGTGGGCGGCAACCTGCACAATGACGTGAGTATCGAAATCAGTGACATCGCCGCTTTTGTCGACGAAGCATTTGCCGCACTCAACGCGCGTTTCGACTGGATTGATCCTTCCGTGTTCGGTCACCTCGGCGACGGCAATCTGCACTTTAATATCGGCTCCATTCCGCCCAATCTGGCCTTTGAAAATGAAGAGGGCATCCGTGAGACGGTCTACGAGGTTGTGAGTCGCCACAACGGTTCGATTTCTGCCGAACACGGCATCGGACAACTCAAGCGTGCGCACTTCCTCAAGCTTAAAGATCCGCTCGAATTGGAACTGATGGGTGCCATCAAACGCGCTTTTGACCCCAAGGGCATATTGAACCCCGGAAAACTTTTGGCCGACTGAGATTAATCTCGTAGTTATTTGGAGGTATCGCTCTGCGTCGTTTGATCTAGAGTGCTGCGAAAAGGTTACTTCGAAGTGTTGTGCCTTTGCGCTCCTGCTAATATCTACCGATGTATCCGATTGATTCGGATTGAAAAATTTCTGGGAGACCCATATGAATTCCGACTTTTCTCGCATCAAACGGCTGCCGCCGTATGTCTTCAACATTACGGGAGCTCTCAAGATGGCAGCGCGTCGTCGAGGAGAAGACATCATTGACTTTTCGATGGGTAACCCCGACGGTCCGACTCCAAAGCATATTGTCGATAAGATGATTGAAGTCGCGTCGCGCGACAATACGCACGGCTACTCGGTTTCCAAAGGCATTCCGCGTCTGCGCAAAGCAATCAGCAATTGGTATAAGCGTAAGTTCGACGTCGACATCGATCCCGATGAGGAAGCCATCGTGACGATCGGCTCCAAAGAAGGTATTGCACACCTGATGCTTGCATGTACGGATCGTGGCGACACGGTGCTCGTACCTAACCCTTCTTATCCCATTCATATCTACGGTGCGATTATTGCGGGCGCAGACATCCGTTCGGTCAAAATGATTCCGGGCGTCGACTTTCTGGCAGAGCTTGAGCGCGCCATTGTGGAAACCGTGCCTCGCCCCAAGATGATGATTCTGGGTTTCCCGTCCAACCCGACGGCGCAGTGCGTGGAACTCGATTTTCTGGCCAAGGTCGTTGAACTCGGTAAGCGCTACGGCATTTGGGTTGTGCACGATCTGGCATACGCCGATATCTGCTTTGACGGCTACAAGGCTCCCTCGATTATGCAGGTGCCGGGCGCTAAGGATATCGCCGTTGAATTCTTTACGATGTCCAAGTCATACAACATGGCTGGCTGGCGACTCGGCTACATGGTCGGCAACAAGGAGCTGGTGCATGCTTTGGCTCGTATTAAGAGCTACCACGACTACGGAACGTTCACGCCGCTGCAGGTTGCAGCCATTGAGGCGCTTGAGGGCGATCAGAGTTGTGTCGAGGTTCGTCTGAAGTATCAGAAGCGCCGCGATATTCTCTGGAAGGGACTCAACGAAATCGGCTGGCCGGTCGAGTGCCCGAAAGCATCCATGTATATCTGGGCCAAGATCCCCGAACCGTATCGCAAGCTCGGTTCCGTGGAGTTCAGTAAGCGCCTTCTTGAAGACGCCAAGGTGGCTGTGAGCCCAGGTATCGGTTTCGGGGAATATGGTGACGATCATGTGCGCATCGCGTTGATTGAAAACGAATTCCGAATTCGTCAGGCACTGCACGGTATCAAACACATGTTCAGAAAAGACGGCCTTATCGACCCGGATGCTTCTCGTCCAGAACCCGTGAAAGGCTGATAGGTCAAAGCAAATGAGAGCGGCGTCTTTGTTATTGGAAGGCGCCGCATAATTTTTCTCGGCTACGCAATAGCGCCGAGGTGCGCGGCGCAACAGATCAATACAATCACAGAAAGCGCATTCATTTTTGTCTTCGGCCAAAAGAAAGCGCCCGAACAATTGCAAAACAAAAGGAAAGAAACAATGGAAGCAGTCAAAATCGGCATCGCCGGACTCGGAACCGTAGGGGGCGGCACGTATGCCGTTCTTAAGCGTAACGCACAGGAACTTTCGCGCCGAGCCGGTGCTCCCATTGAAGTCAAGACCGTGGTTTGCCGCAATATTGATCGCGCTCGCGGCATCGTTGACGAACGAGTGACGCTCTCTAAAGACTGGCACGATCTGGTCAATGATCCGGAAATCGACATCGTCGTGGAAGTGATGGGCGGCATTGAACCAGCCAAGAGTCTGGTGCTTGAAGCCATCGCCGCCGGCAAGCATGTCGTAACGGCCAATAAGGCGCTTCTTGCGTTGCATGGCAATGAAATTTTCACGGCGGCAGCCGAAAAGGGAGTGGCCGTATCTTATGAAGCTGCCGTGGCAGGGGGCATTCCGATCATCAAGAGTTTGCGCGAAGGCCTTGCCGCCAACCGCATCGAATGGATCGCCGGCATCATCAACGGCACCTGCAATTTTATTTTGTCAACCATGCGTGACAAGGGGCTTTCCTTCGAAGAGGCGCTCGCGCAGGCCAAGGCCTTGGGCTACGCGGAAGCCGACCCCACGTTTGACATCGAAGGGATTGACGCCGCTCACAAGATTACGCTCTTGAGCGCGCTCGCTTTCGGCACGCCCGTTAACTTTGATGCCGTGACAGTTGAAGGCATCACAAAACTGACGGCGACCGACATCCGTTACGCGGAAAACATGGGCTACCGCATTAAATTGCTTGGCATTACCAAGCGTACGGAACGCGGCATTGAGCTGCGCGTGCATCCTGCACTCGTGCCGATGCGCCGCCTGCTTGCCAATGTCGAAGGTGTGATGAATGCGGTGGTTGTCAAGGGCGACGCTGTCGGCAGCACGCTTTTTTATGGCCGCGGTGCCGGTGCCGAACCCACTGCCTCGGCCGTGGTAGCCGATTTGGTAGACATCGTGCGTATGACGGCAGCGGGCGACGCTCAGGCGCTTAAGCCCGCAGAACACAATCAGGAAACGACGCAACTCGGTTGGTTGCCGATGAGCCAAACGGTGAGCTCTTATTATCTGCGCATTCCTGTGGCCGATGAACCGGGCGTGCTCGCACAGGTCGCTCGCATTTTTGCCGAACAGTCAATCTCGATCGAGTCGGTGCTGCAGCCCGAGGCGGTGATCGGCGAAAAAGACACGGAGATCGTGGCGATGACGCACAGCGCTCTGGAAGGATCTGTGACGGCAGCCATTGAAGCCATTGAGGCGCTGCCGAGCACGCGGGGCAAAGTGGTGATGATCCGCAAGGAAGAACTCAATTAATCCGGAGCCGAGAAATGGCAATCAAATACGCAATGACCTATCAGTCCACGCGCGGCGAAGACGAGGGCGCGGGCTACAGTGACATCGTGCTTAAGGGACTTGCGGCCGACGGCGGTCTTTTCATGCCCCGCATTTATCCGCAGGTCACCAAGACCGATCTTGAGGATTGGCGTCATTTGTCCTACGCAGAACTTGCGTTTGAGATCCTGCGTTTGTTTGCAACCGATATTGAGGAAGATACGCTCAAGACCATGCTTGCGGGCGTGTACCGCGAGGATGTCTACAACAACGGCCGTACAGGGGAGGACTTTTCCAAGATCACGCCGACGCGGTCCATTGACGGCGGCAAGATTCGCATTTTGGAACTTTCCAATGGCCCGACGCTTGCCTTCAAAGACATGGCGATGCAGTACCTTGGAGCGCTCTTTGAATACATCCTCGAAAAGCGCAACACGGAACTCAATATTTTGGGGGCCACATCGGGGGATACCGGGTCGGCTGCCGAATACGCCATGCGCGGGCGCAAAGGCGTGCGCGTCTTCATGCTCTCTCCTGAGGGACGCATGAGCGCGTTTCAGCGAGCCCAGATGTACAGCCTCAAGGACCCCAACATCTTCAATATCGCGGTCAAAGGTTCGTTTGACGACGCGCAGGACATTGTCAAGGCCTGCAGTCAGGATGCGGGATTTAAAGCGACGTACAACATCGGCACGGTCAATTCCATCAACTGGGCCCGCGTTTCGGCGCAGGTCGTCTATTACTTCAAGGGCTGGCTGGAAGTCACAGAAAAGCCCGGTGAAGTGATTGACGTCACGGTTCCGTCTGGTAACTTCGGAAATATCCTGGCCGGCTGGATTGCCAAGCAGATGGGACTGCCGATCGGACGACTCGTGGTGGCGACAAACGAAAATGACGTTCTCGACGAGTTCTTTAAGACCGGTGTCTACCGTGTGCGCGATAGCAAACATACGTTCGTGACGAGCTCTCCTTCGATGGATATTTCCAAGGCGAGCAATTTCGAGCGCTATATCTACGATATTGTCGGACGTAACGCCGGGCGCATCAGGGAACTTTGGACACAGCTTGCTCTTAAGGGTGGTTTTGCTCTTACTGAGAGCGAAATGGCGCAAGTGCGCGAAAGCGGCTTTGTGTCGGCCAAGAGCACTCACGCCGATCGCATCAATACGATTCGTGAAGTCTTTGAAAAAGAAGGCCTTATCGTGGATCCGCACACGGCCGACGGCATTTTTGCCGCACGGCAATACGTGCGCGCAGGCGTCAAGATGCTTTCTTTGGAAACAGCGCTTCCGGCGAAGTTCGCCGCAACAATTCAGGAAGCGATCGGCGCGGCTCCCGAAGTGCCTTCAAGCTATGTCGGCATCGAAAATCGCGAACAACACGTCACGGTGATGCCTGCCGATGTCGGAGCGGTGAAGAAGTTCATCTCTGAAACACTTAAGGCGTAGTCATTTTCAGCAAACTTCGCAAAAAAGAGCCGGAATTCGATCGAAAACCGGCTCTTTTTCCGAGAACAGTGCTTATTTGCAGAGAATTTCTCTCATGTTAAGCGTCTGGGCCTGTTGCTTTTGGTCGGCCGACAGCATCTCGTCGAGCATCATCATGCCGTGCTTGGCGCGGGTGTCTCCTGAGAGGTTGTAGAGCGCATAAGCGTAGCTCGGATTTTGTTTGACGCCTTTGCCTTCAGCATAGACAAGGGCCAGGTTGTTGGCGTGCATGGGTTCTGGCGCTTTGCAGAAGGCTGACTGATAGAGCGAAGCGGCTTTCCCGAAATCTTGTTTCACGCCTTTGCCTGTGAAGTACAGGTTGGCAAGATTGGTGTCGCTGCCCGCCGACGCTTTGTCCTTGAGTAATCCGTACCAGTGCTGTGCCGAAGCGTAGTTTTCTTTGCCCTCAAAATAAAGACCCACGGTGTAGGCCGCATCGGCGGCAATCACGTCGCTCGTACCGAACTTGATCGTGACGGCACGGTTGGCCCAGTCCAAGGCTTCTTTTTCGTTTCCTGTTTCCAGACAACTGTCGGTGAGCAGACTCGCAATTTCCTGCAGGCGAGCCGGGTGCGGCATTTCACCGCGGTAGACCGGAAAGTCTCCCTTTTCAACGAGAGAAAAGGCTTTCTTCAATGCTTCTCGAGCCTTGATGGGATCGCGCTTGAGCGCATCGCCATCGGGAGCCCACAGGTAGCAGCGTCCCATGTCCTGATAGACGGCTGCCAAGTCCTTGGGATCGGTTGTTTCAAGAATGCCCGAGAGTGTGCGTTGGTACCACTTCACGGCTTCCGAACAGTTGATGCCAAAGAGCGACGCGTCGATGAACCCGTTGGCAATGCTTTGTGCGGCGCTCGGCTTTTTACGAGGATCATCGCCGTCGACGGCAATAAAGCGGATACCGGAGATCTCTTGGTAGGCCTTTTCAAGTTGAGCGGCGAGATCTCCCTGTGAAACCGTACCGCTTTGAGCCTGATGTTTGGCAATGCGATAAGCGATCTCCATGCTTTCCTTGGCGCTGGAAGCATGATCGAACTTGTCTTGATAGTACTCGACGATACGATTTTCCTGGCCTGTGGCTTTGGCAAATTTTTCGAGCTGATAGAGCTCAAAGCTCATGCCCAGATCACCGATCGGATAAAAGAAGTTCTTGGCAAGGAACCGGTAGGCGTCAAGCGTGTCTTGAGCCGAGACATTGCCCTTGGCGTCGTGAAAGAGACTGTCGGCGAGCTTAAAGAGCAGGTTTTCTCCCGTATAACCCAATTTGCTTGCCTTTTGAAAGGCTTCGATGGCTTTGTGATAGTCGTCCGTGGAGAGATAAACGGAGGCCATGGCCGCTTCGGCCCAGCCGTCTTTGTTGAATTCGTTTTTGACGACGCTCTCAAGCACTGCCGCATCCATGGCACCGGCGATCTTCGCAGGATCAATGCGGTAGGCGAGCATTTTCTCAAAAAGCGTTTTTTGCACGGACTTGTCGTTGACTTCCAGGGCAATTTTGCAAAGCGTGGTGTAGTCCGAGTCGAGTGTGCGTTCATCGGCCGACTCAATGGCGGACTTCACAATGGCGGCAAACTGTTCGGGCGTGAGCTTGAGTTTGTCTTGCGTGAGCGCTCGTGCAATGTCGAGCGACGAATGCGTGGGCTTTCCGTTGAGTTTCTTTTCAACAGCAGCAAAGTTGCCTTCGCCCAGGCGTGAGTAGAAGAGTTTTAAGGAGTCAAAGTCCTTCTTTTGCAGGCAATTGTCGACAATTTTGTCGATTTCTGCGTCAGAAAGGCTGCTTTTGCCGTTTTTCTCGGTTTTAAGAAAAACATAGAGGCCCGCAAAACCGGGGTGCCCGGCTTTGTAGTTTTCAGTGACCCAGTTCTGGTAGAGCTTGGTGCTTTCGGCTTCGCTCAAATTGGCCACGCTTTTCTTTTCGCCGTAGAGCCAAGAGGCAAAGAGATAGTTGATCTTGTTGACAGGGTAGATGCCGGCGTCGGTGAGTTTTTTAAAGACTGGCCCGATCAGCTCGTGGGGCAGGTGCATTGACCATTCCATAAACCAGCGGTAGACCTGCGGATCAGAAGCGATGTTTTGCGCATACAGGCGGCAGGCTTGTGCGTGCTTGTCGCGATCAATGAGGCGCACTTTGAGCTGCGGCAGGTTGCCTTGGCGGCAGACGTAGGCGGCCGCGGCTTTGTCTCCTTTGACGGCAAGCTCGTAGTTAGCCTGCATCTCAGCGACTTTGTCGGTGTAGGCAGTGGCGTTGGCAAGCGGAACAAGAAGACTCAGAGAGAGTGCGGCAAGGCAGGGTTTCTTCAACATGACAGAGAATGGGGAACCGAATCAAGAAGCGCCGATTATGGCAACCCAAAAACTTCGCGAAGCTTAACGAGGTCTTTGCATTGGACAAATGTCGCAAGAGCTGACAAGACTGACTATGGAATTTTTCGATCATTGACTATCGGATTTTCCTATAGTGAACGATAGAATTTTTCCGAGAAGTAAAGTCGCAGGAGGATCGTCATGTATTTGCCCAGAACGGCCGAGAAGGAAATCGCGCATCTCTCGGAAAACTTAAAAGTTGTCTTGGCGTGCGGTATGCGACAAGTTGGGAAAAGCACATTGCGCACACATTTATCTGACTAACGCCAGAAGACCGCCTGCGTGAGCTGGCGGATGAATGGCGTTGAGATTTGGGAAAAAGTATACAAAATTCTGCTCTTTGGTAAGATCTCGCCCACGAAAGTCAACTGCGCCTACAAATTCGAACTCATTCTGAAGCCCGAACAGAGGGCTAAGTGTGCTCAGTTTGTAGGTAATTGCCGCTACGTCTATAACAAGGCAGTTGAAATTCAGATTCGGCAGCTTGAAAACAAACGGCCGTTTGTCTCCTACAAGGAACTGGCTTCTCAGTTGGTTGGCTGGAAGAAGGATGATTCAAGCCTCTGGTTGTCTGAATTTCCGGCCCAGACTTTGCAGCAGGCACTCAAGGATCTTGACCGCGGACTGACGCGCTTTAAACAGCACAAAGGCGGCATGGTCCGGTTTAAGGCCCGTGGTGACGGCGCGTTGATTTGTATGACGCCTCAACAACGGTTTTTGTCTGACGATCTTGTGACCCACAGTCTCTGGCAGATCTAGCGGAAACGAGAAAGCGGCCTTGAAAGGCCGCCTTCTGTGAGATCACGGGAATCAACGGTCAAACGTTGCTTTGAGCTGCGTGAATTCCATCAAACCATAGCGACCGCCTTCGCGGCCGATGCCGCTTTGTTTGTAGCCGCCGAAGGGAGCCGTTACATCGCGCGGACCTCCGTTGACGTAGACATTGCCGGCCTTGATGTGTTTGGCCACGGACAAAGCGAGCTCACGTTCGCCGAAAACGGCGGCATTTAGGCCATAGGGGGTATCGTTGGCAATGTCAACGGCCTCATTGACCGTCTTGTACGTGATCACGCAAAGTACGGGACCGAAGATTTCTTCACGCGCAATGCGCATGGAATTGGTGACGTTGACAAAGACCGTCGGCTTGATGAAGTAGCCTTTGCCGGCTTCAGGAGCTGGACCGCCGCAGAGCAATTCGGCGCCCTCCGATTGGCCGAGTTTAATGTACGAGAGCACCTTGTCGTATTGCGCTTTGGAAGCCATCGGTCCAATGTTTGTCTTGGGATCCATCGGATCGCCCACGACGAGTTGCGGAATGCGACGCAGCAACAGCGCTTTGACCCTCTCGAGATCTGATTCAGGAACCAGAAGGCGGGTCAGTGCTGTGCAAGTTTGACCTGAGTTGTAGAAAACGGAACCAAAGAGCTGATTGATGGCAGGCTCATAGTCTTCGTTCGGAAGCCAGATAAAAGGCGATTTTCCACCGAGCTCCAAAGAAATGCGTTTGACACCTTCAAGAGCCTTTTGGCTGAGCTTGATGCCAACAGCCGTTGATCCGGTAAAGGAGATCATGTCGACGAGCGGGTGTGTGGCAAGCGTGTCGCCCAGTTTTGATCCGCGTCCCGTGATCAGATTGACGGTTCCGGCCGGGAATCCGGCGCGATCAAGGGAATCCACGAGCAGATAGGCTGTCAGAGGTGTGTGCTGGCTGGGTTTAAGCACGACCGTATTGCCCATCAAAAGCGCCGGGATGATTTTCTGCACGACTTGTCCGAGCGGATAGTTCCATGGCGTGATGCAGGCGATGACGCCGACGGGCTCGCGAACGACGGTGCTTTGTTCGAACTGTTCTTCGAGAACGACCTTCTGGCTTTCGCGAATGTAGGACTCGATGCGGGTGAACTGATAGTCGCAGTGTGCGTTGGCCGAATAGCTGACGGGCGCTCCCAATTCCAGAGCTTCAAGCCGAATGATTTCGTCTCGGTAGGTTTTGAAGATTTCCAAGGCCTTTTGCATCAGCTCAACGCGTTTGGCAAGCGGCGTGGCAGACCAAGCGGGTAGCGCTGAGGCAGCTGCTTCAATGGCGGCAACGGCATCGGCAGGCGTGGCATCAGGGACGGTGGCAAAGGGATCGCGTGTGGCGGGATTTTCGAGAGTGAGAACATCGGTGGTGCTTGGCTTGACCCAAGCGCCGCCGATATAAAAGCTGTCAAAACGGTAGGCCATAACAATCTTGCCGTTTGTGTTTTTGGCACGAAACGGCGCATTACAGGTATATGTCTAGACTAGCACCGTTCTCGTTTTTTAGGAGGTTTGGCATTTTTGCAACGACAAGAGATTTGGCTTTGCAATAGTCTGTTCTATGCCAATACCTGTTATCAGCAGTACCCAGCGAATGCCCGATCAACGCGAATTTTTCCCAAGCGTCATGTTGAACGCATAGCGTCTTCCCGGGTGGTAGGAAACAGAAATTTCGAGGACTTGTTCTTTGGCGTCAAGATAGTGGCGAAGGATGCGCAAGGCCGGTTCGCCGGCGGTTGCGCCGAGAATTTTGGCAATGTCGGCGGGTAGCGCAACAGCCTGAATGGACTGCTTGACTTGCACGCAGCGCTTGTGAAAAAGCTCTTCGATGAAGGTGATGATGAGCGTTTCGGGGTGCTGCCGAGCTTGTGTCACGATTTCGCCGTAGGCGGCGTTGATGAAGACTTTCGTGCAGACAACGGCAGGATCTTCAGGATCGTTGCTTGTGCGCGTGTTGACAAAGCGTAGAAAGGTGGCACCGACGGCGCAATTGATGGCTTCGGCCAAACGCCGATCAGCTGTGACGAAATCAATGTCTGTGACGCGACGTCCGTAGTTATGACCGAAATCGTCGAGATCTCGAAGCGACGACAGTTTCTGATGGAAATTACGAGCACCGCCCGTTGAAATGACACGAGTACCGTTGTGGGCCTGTCGCTCAATGAGCCCTCGAGCTTTGAGTTCCTGTAGTGCTGCCCGCACGGTGTTGCGCGAAACTTTTTCTGTTTCCACAAGCATGAGTTCCGTGGGTAACTGAGAACCCAGCGGATAGCGTCCGGTTGCAATGCGATGCGCCAGTTTGTTGGCGAGTTTCTGCCACAGGAGTTCTTTTCGCATTTTGGTGTAGGCCGCTTGGCGTAGAAACGATACGGATTTCGGACAAGGTATTTGTACCACTAAATCCTGTTAAGACGTTTTTCCAAAATCAAAGAAAGCCTTGATTGATGGGGTATTTTTGCATTTGTTCCAAAGACCTATTGACAGAAATAAAGAAGGAACAAATATTAATCCTTTGATTTTGAACGATTTTTATCTTCGGACCCCCTCGACCTCTTGATATTGATCAAATCATTTGACGCGTTTCTTCGATCTCCGAAAGTTCTTTTTTGAAAATTCTCCGCAAGGGGCAAGCGACGCCGTAGTCGGTT
>ENA-OPSD01002433-OPSD01002433.1-human-gut-metagenome-genome-assembly--contig:-NODE-2433-length-10916-cov-4.201086_pt1 | contig 10916 bp, 10 predicted proteins | sample MGYA00241453_ERZ501898 | MGnify/ENA primary metagenome ERZ501898 (study PRJEB25962, sample SAMEA2042226) | human gut metagenome | biome: human gut; feature: human-associated habitat; material: faeces... | reverse complement strand
TTGGAGACAGGGAGACACAGGAACTTTGTTGGGACAACGAAAGTACCGTTGAAAGTTGCGCTTTATTGTCTAAACTAGAATAAAAACTGGATGAGAAGGTGACTAGAATTCGAAGAATCGCCATATAAGTCAACAAATGCCGGGTAAACTGATGACTAGAATTCGAAGAATTGCCATATAAGTCAACGAATGCCGGGAAAGCAGATGACTGGAATTCGAAGAATCGCCATATAAGTCAACGAATATCGGGAAAGCATATGACTGGAATTTGAAGAATTGTCATATAAGTCAACGTATGTCAGGGAAACTGATGACTGGAATTTAAAGAATCATCATTTGAGTCAATACATGATTGATATTTGTTGACTAGGAGGTGCATATTTTTGGCATCGTGAAGCGTGTTGCTGTGAACAGTAACGAGGTGGTGCTTATGAGCTCCAGACTGACAAAAAATCTACTTGATAAATATAGATCAATATGATAAAATAAGGCCATTCTCCGCGAGGGAGTAATCGGCATATTCCGGAACATTTTTCAGATATGTTTTGAAGAGTGTGTAGTACTATCGACATAATGGTGCCATATGCACCCGGTATTACAGTAAACGATGAGACTCATGGACAGTTAAAACAGCTGTCTGTGTGTCTCTTTTTTTATGCTGCAGGAACATTACAGCAGTTCAGATAACATAAAAAAGTCTTCCGGGAAGGGTTCTATGTTACTGAAAAATTATTTTATACAGGAAAAGGAGCAAAAAACACATGAATATTTTTGAACTTTTTATACTGGCGATAGGCCTGTCTATGGATGCATTTGCAGTATCTGTCTGTAAGGGCCTTTCCCTGGGCAGAATCAATGCAAAGCATATGTGTATCGCAGGCGCATGGTTCGGGGGATTTCAGGCATTAATGCCCCTTGTGGGATATTTTGGCGGACGATTCTTTGCAGATAAGGTTACCCGATACAGTCACTGGGTAGCTTTTGTCCTTCTGGTGTTCATTGGTGCCGGCATGATCAAAGAATCGAAAGAGGAAGAACATGTAAATGCGGATATGGATATAAAATCCATGTTCATCCTTGCAGTGGCTACCAGTATTGATGCACTGGCAGTGGGAGTGACATTTGCTTTTCTGAAAGTAGAGATCGTATCAGCAGTATCCTTTATCGGTGTGATCACCTTTGTCTGTTCAGCAGCAGGGGTAAAGATAGGCAGTCTTTTCGGAATGAAATACAAATCCAAAGCGGAATTATGCGGAGGTATTATCCTTATCCTCATAGGTACAAAAATCCTGCTGGAAGGACTGGGAATGATATAAATAATAATTACAAATCTCAACTCAAACGTGTTATAATACTACTATTAATGAACAGGCATGAAATGATTATCCGCCTGAATAATTTAAATAACATATCAGGGAGGTTTCTATTATGAAAAAAGTAAAAACAGCAGCAGCACTTTTATGCAGTGCATGTCTGGTACTTTCAGGAACTGCTGTACCGACAATGGCAGATTCAGTGAAGGTTGTGACGCTGGGAGCTGATCTTACTCAGGACCAGAAGAATACAATGATGAAATATTTTAATGTAGACAGTAACCAGGTACAGATTCTCACTATCACTAATCAGGATGAGAGAGATCATCTGAGTGCTTATGTACCGTTAGAGCAGATCGGAACCAGAACAGTAAGCTGTGCATATGTAAAGCCGACTCAGTCAGGCGGTATCAAAGTAAGAACAGCCAACCTTAACTGGGTAACATGTAACATGATCGCAACGTCACTTTCCACATCAGGTGTCAAGAACTGTGAAGTTGTAGCCGCCTGCCCGTTTGAGGTATCCGGCACCGGAGCGCTTACAGGTATTCAGATGGCGTACGAGACAGCTACAGGGGAGCAGCTTGACAGCACGAAGAAAGAACTTGCTACAGAGGAAATGGTAGTGACAGGAAATCTGGCTGATGAGGTTGGAAAGAATGATGCAACTACTGTTATGAATAACTCGAAGATACAGGTTATCAAAGATAATGTCCAGAATGTGGATGATATCTATAATATCGTAGTAAATGTTGCTCAGCAGAATAATGTAAATCTGGATTCTGACCAGATTAATAAGATCGTAGAGCTTCTGAAACAGATTGCGCAGCAGGAGTACAATTATGATGATGTAAAAGCAACACTGGAGCAGGTAGAACAGAATACATCCGGTGATAATGATGAGCTTGGTGATATTGATGATGAAGAGGATGACACTGTAAATGCAGGTGATCCAGCAGATGGTGATGATATCCTGAATAATGTGGATAACAGTGCTTTAGGCGGAGATATCGTAGAGAGTTCCACAGAGAATCCATCGCTGGAGGAGGATTCAGGTCTGATTGAGGACGACGGGGACGATCAGAGTGACGGAGACCTCAGCGAAACAGAGGAACCGCAGGAGCCGGATGGTGATGAAACTACGGATGACAGTACACTTGGAAATACAGATGAAGGTGATACAGACTCCGATGAAGGAACAGATGATACAGAAAATGATACCACATCAGATGAATTGGATACTTCTGCACTGACAGAAGATCAGAAAACCATGTTTGATAAAGCTGAGAATTTCTGCAAGGGAGAATATGAAGGCGATACCACTGCTCTTACAACAGCTATGGAAGATGAAACAGCAACAGCTTCCGTAACTCTTGATGCTGAAAATGGTGCAACTCTTGCTAAGAATGTGGAGAAGGCATATCTGAAAATTCTTACAGAAGGCACAGCTTCTTATCAGGCAGATGGAACTGAAATTTACATGAGCACAGAGCTCAATATGGTAGATAAGTCCATGAAGGAAATCTTCGGATTAAGTGCAGATGCACAGGCAAGTCCGGAGCTTGGAGAACTTTCAGATGATGACAGACAGACCTTATATAATGAAACAATGAAATTCTTTGAGAAACTCTACGGAGAAAGTACAGAGACTTATGATACAACGGATGCAGATTCCACAGAGACTGCAGGCGGCGAGGAAAATGCAGAATAATCAAAGCATCATGCAGATTTCAGAGAATAAGGATGGTTCTGCAAAGGTATTGTTCAGGATACGAAAAGCAGAGATGGCAGATGTGGATGAGATCATGGCTGTTATGCATGAAGCGAAGAATGATAAAGAGCATCCGGACTGGTTTGTATCTGATGATGAGGAATATGTCAGGACACATATAGAAGAACAGGGTTTTGTGATCGTGGCACAGACAGCAGATGGTTCTGTTGCGGGTTTCTTCCTTATTAAATATCCTGAAAACAGGGAAGATAATCTGGGAACTTATCTTGATTTTGATGAGGAACAGCTTTCCCATGTTGCAGTCATGGATTCGGCAGTTGTGTGTTGTGCATACAGGGGAAACGGGCTGCAGGGGCATATGCTGGAAGAAGCGGAGAGATTGCTGGATACAGACCAATATTATTATCTGATGTGCACCATACATCCGGATAATCAGTTCAGCAGACATAATATGGAAATCCATGGATATGAAGTTAAGAGAACGGCACTCTGTTACGGAGGTCTGCCAAGATGTATCCTTCTTAAGGATTTAACCGAATCAGGGAAGTCCCCTGCACAGGTTGTGAAAAGCAGCAAACAATAATAGCAATGGAAAGCAGTTGGTGAAATTTTTGTGATTTTGCCGGCTGCTTTTTGTTATGTATGGAAAAAATGAGATGAATGTGATAAAATGATGTGATTATAGCAATCCTCGTAAATAATGAATCTTAATCCGGCCCATCAGAGTGTGAAACCTGAAACTGTCTTAAATGCATTATTTATGTTACTGTTCACTGGTAATATCCCGCGAGGTGTTTTTTGTGAGCGAAGGTCACAGAAAACCCGAGACATACCGCGCGAATTTATGCGATTAGCATAAATTAAGTTTGCGAAGCAAACGATACTCCTTGGGCATTGCACAAGGAGGTTCATATTTCCTGCATCGCGAAGCGTGTTGCTGAGAACGGAGTGAACAGTAACTTATTTATGAGGGCTGCTATAGAAAACAGAGTCATATAATTGACAAAAGATAAACATAAAAAAATACAAGGAGAAATACGAATGGGAATGGCAGTAGTAACTCTGAAAAAGGGAGAGGGAAGACTTCTGAAATCCGGCGGAATGTGGATTTTTGATAATGAGATAGATACAGTCATGGGAAATTTCGAGAACGGTGATATTGTACTTGTCCATGATTTTGACGGATATCCTATGGGAAGAGGGTTCATTAATACTAATTCTAAGATTACGGTACGTCTTATGACCAGAGATGAAAATGTTGATATTAATGAAGAACTTTTGGAGAAGCGTGTACGTGATGCATGGGAATATCGTAAGAAAGTGGTAGATACAGGATGCTGTCGTCTGATTTTTGCAGAGGCAGATTTCCTTCCGGGAATTGTGGTGGATAAATTTTCGGATGTACTGGTAGTTCAGTCACTGGCTCTGGGGATCGATCGTTTTAAAGAAACAATCGTAGAACTCCTCAGGAAAGTCCTGGCAGAAGATGGGATCACTATTCGCGGTGTTTACGAAAGAAGCGATGTGAAGGTGCGCAAACAGGAAGGAATGGAAATGGTTAAGGGTTTTATAGGACCAGAGTTTCCAACACTTGTGCAGATTGAAGAAAATGGTGTAAAATATGAAGTTGACGTAAAAGACGGGCAGAAAACAGGATTTTTCCTGGATCAGAAATATAACAGGCTTGCAATTCAGAAACTCTGTAAGAATGCGAAAGTTCTGGATTGCTTTACACATACAGGTTCTTTTGCACTGAATGCGGGAATCGCAGGAGCTGCGAGTGTAACCGGTGTGGACGCCTCTCAGCTGGCAGTAGATCAGGCAACCGCTAATGCGACATTGAATGGTTTATCCGACAATGTGAAATTTATTTGCGAGGATGTTTTTGAACTGCTCCCTGAGCTGGAAGAGAAAGGTGAGAAATTTGATGTTGTAATTCTTGATCCTCCTGCATTTACCAAGTCCAGAAATTCCATTAAAAATGCAGTAAAAGGATACAGAGAAATTAATCTGCGTGCAATGAAGCTTGTTAAAAACGGCGGCTATCTTGCAACATGCTCCTGCTCACATTTTATGAATCCGGAGCTGTTTTCAAAGACGATTGGCGAAGCTGCCGCCAATGTGCATAAGCGCCTGCGCCAGATTGAATATAAAACGCAGTCTCCGGACCACCCGATTTTATGGTCGAGAGATGAGGAGTCGCTGTATCTGAAGTTTTATATTTTTCAGGTGTGTGATGAATTGTAGAAATAGTATTAATGTAAATGTCACGGCATATAAATGAATAAAATTATGCTGGTAAAATTTAACATAAAGAAAAATCCCGGAAAGTTTAACAGACTGCCGGGATTTCTTGATATGTCACGTAAAGTCATAGAACATCTTGCTGTTAAATATAAAAATGTTGCGAAAGGGGTGAGCCGGACAATGGGTGGAAAAGTATTAAACTATGAAGCAAAAGATATCTTAAACCGCGGACGCCGCGAAGGCGAAGAATATACTAAAATTCAGATTGCCACAAAACTTCTTAATATGGGGAATGACATAAAATCTGTCGCAGAATTAGCTGAATTGCCACAGGAAACCGTAGAAAAACTGGCGCAAAGTATATCAAAAGAAGAAAAATAAGATTGCAAAGCAGCGTGAAATCAGGTTTATCATCGGTATGGACAAAAAAGGCTACACGTTTTAAGAAATACCCCGCAGGGTATAAACAGAAATGTAATACGCTGCGGGGTATTGTAGTTGATAAAATACGATATTAAACAACAGATTTCCATGCATCAAGGATTTTCGTGCATTGTTCCACGTCAATATCGGAAACAGCCGTCTTTAGCTGATTTAAAAATTCCTGCTGGTTGTCAGGATAGATAAAGTGTGTCATTTCCTCCAGCGTAGATTCCATGGTATCGCTGTTCAGATTATCAATTGCATCATACATGGCATAAAAAAGCTTCTCCAGAACCGGTGCAGTAATCGTTTCCTGTGCGGAGATTTTTTCTTCCTTTTGAAAATATGGCTGCAAAATAGACTGGTATTGTAAATAATCATGAAGGAGGGAAACAGTCTGTTCATGAATGAGTGCTGCATCTTGTCTGGAACCGGCAAGTTCCAGACGGGCAGCGGATTCGGCAAGGTCAGTCGCACCAATCTGTCTGGAAGCGCTTTTTAATGCGTGGGTTTCAATGGTATAGGCGTGCCAGTCTTCCTGCTGCTCATATTTCTTAATCAGTTCTGCCTTCTGTTTAATGACACGGTAGTAATCTTTTAGAACGGTCATATATAACTGCGGGCTGCCAAGAAGCTGTATGGCAGCTTTTGTATCAAGTCCCTCAATCGCCGGAAATGCTTGCGTATTGTCCGCAGCGGCATTAGTGGCAGTTACAGTGTTGTCAGTGCCTGTGGTATTTCTGCTTGCAGACATACCGTGCTGTCGGTCAATCTTTTCCGCAGGAAGCCAGTGCTTGATTTTTGCAGTTAAAAACTGCAGTTCAATCGGCTTTGGTACAAAATCGTTCATGCCTTCCTTTAAAAACATTTCTTTTGTACCGTCAATGGCATTAGCAGTCAGGGCGATAATCGGAACATCGTCATATTCAGGATGAAAACGCCGGATAATGTGCGTTGTTTCCACACCGTCCAGTTCCGGCATCATATGATCCATAAAAATAATGTCATACATCTGTGACGAAATTTTTTCAATGGCTTCTTTTCCGCTGAGGCAGGTGTCAATCTGCATACCAAGCGGCTTCAAAAGTCCTTCCGTAACGGTCAGGTTAATAGCATTGTCATCGACAATTAAAATCTGTGCATCCGGTGCCGTAATTCAAAGTGGTCGGCATCATCTTCTTCATCAAAATGCAGATCTTCATTTTTTAAAATCGAAATCAGATTTAAAGAGTACAGCGGCTTTTTTACAATGTGCAGATTCTTTAAATTGCAACTGACCGAAGTATAAAAGTCTGTAATCAATACAGCGGTCAGTTCAGGGTGTGCCTGAATATAATCCTGCATGGCAGAGGAAAATACCGCATAATCGATAAAAAGATAATCAGGTGTATTGCCCGGCTCAGTCCTGGTCACGGTACAATTGTCATAAGCAATATGCAGACGGTCCAGATCCTTTTGCAACTGTTCCTGTACTAGGCTGTTTTTAATAAAAAGTGCAGCATGAACCGGCGGATCATTGTTAAATACACCGCTTGGACGGTCATCCAGGACCTTTTGCGGCAGTGTAAAAGAAAAGGTACTGTCAACACCGTATTCGCTTTCAACGGAAATAGTGCCGTGCATCAACGTCAGCAGCAGCTTGGAAATAGCAAGCCCCAGTCCCGTGCCTTCGATATTGCGGTTGCGTTTGCTGTCTAACTGTTCAAAGGAGCGGAAAAGTCTTCCAATATGTTCTTTTTTAATACCGATGCCGGTATCTTCAATAGAAGCGTGTAAAACAGTTTCACCGTTTTCTACAGGATCCGCATAAATTTTTAAAAGCACGCGTCCGTGTTTGGTGAATTTTACGGCATTATTGGCAAGATTTAACAAAATCTGTTTAAAACGGATACTGTCACCAAACAGCTTGTAAGGGATATCCGGTGCAATATCTAAAATCAGCTCAACATTTTTGCTTCCAATCCGCGTGGTGATAATATTTGCAACATCGTGGATTGTAGACATTGGTTCATATTCCACCGGAATAATATTCATCTTGCCGGACTCAATTTTTGAGAAATCCAGTATATCATTGATGATGGTTAAAAGTGTCTTTCCAGAGGCTTTAATCTGAGTAATATAATCCCTTGCGGCAGGCGGCAGGTCTTCACGCAGCGCCATTTCTGCCATGCCGATTACAGCATTCATCGGGGTACGGATTTCATGGCTCATATTAGCAAGAAAATCCGACTTCATGCGGTTAACCTTTTCAATCTCAATATTTGCCTGAAACAGCTGGTATTTGTGGTAGGCAATATTGGAAAGACCGTTTGCAATGGTATATAAAAAGCTTGCTGCTTTGTCAATCTGGCTTTTTTCCACGATATTGACTTTCATAACCGCCTGAATGTAGCTGGCAGGGTCAACCCCCAGTTCATCGGCGACCTGCATGATTTTTGAAATATCCGGCGGCTCGGTCAGCACCGCCGATAAAACAGCCCACCATTCTGCCGTCCGCAATAATCGGTGCGGCAAAATCCACGAGTCCTGCGTGACAGAAATAGGTTGAAGAAGCCCCTTTTTTAAGTGCCAGCTCCGCCCCGTTTTTATCGCATAATTCACACCGCTGGCAGCCCAGTGGTGAAGAACGTGTATATTTCATGCAGAAGTCTGAAAAATGAGAGCCTTTTGTTACGGCAACTCCGTCAGCATCGGTTGTGACGGATGTCAGAAAAAGCATCCTGAATTTTTTGCAGCATTTCCACATCGATTAAATCCGTTAAATGTAATTCGTTTTCCATAGGCATCTTCCTTCCGCAGGTAGTTTTATTCTCATAGCTGCGACTACGATTCAAGTGTATTCTGGATGGCAGCAAGCAGGCGTTTTCTGTTAATTGGTTTTAAAAGGTAACCCTGCGGTTTCATCACCAGTGCCTCCTGTATCTTTTTGCGGTCGGTAATGCCGGTTAAAAAGATGACAGGAATATTTTTGGTCGACGGATTGGCACGCAGCTTTTCAAGTACGACAAGACCGTTTTCATCCGGCATGGCATAGTCGAGTAAAATTAAATCGGTGTGCTTGGTTTCTAAGAATTTTAAAGCGATTTTTCCGCTGATGGCAGTTGCGACATCGTATTTTTCATGCAGATGAAGCTTAATGACTTTTAACATACGGGCATCATCGTCAATGACCAGAATATGCTTCTTGCCGGAAGTCATTCCCGGTATATTTGCAATATCACGTATATCCGGCATATCCGTCACGTCCGGCACATCTGTTTTTGGCGGAAATGTTTCGTTAAAGGCAAGGTCTGCTTTTTTTAATTCTTCAGCAATCGGTTCGTGCATTCGCTTTTTCTGTTTTAAAAAGACATTTATGCGCTGTTCAATCACTGCGGCGGTTAAAGGGCGCTGCAGTATCAAATCCGCAACCTTAACAGCGGCTTTTGTAAATTTGTCACAGTCGGCAGCATCTCCGATGATAATCAGCGGAAGCTGTCCGGCATTCCTGCTTTTCATAGATATAATTTTTGTAATATCATCGACCGCTTCGTCCTGTAAGCAGTAGACAAAAGCATCTGGATTGAAAGCGTGCAGATGGCTTATCATATCTTCATAGCGATTGGACGTTGTCTGACACTCAAAGCTGTTATACATTTTTGTGAAAAATTCATCAATTGCAACATTGTTCTTTCCGGTTAGTAAGACCTTATATTTCATAAGTACCCCTCCTTGCGTTGTTATTTAGTTGTTCACGTTGTTTTGTTATCTCTATTATATAAAATTTTTATGGATAATGCACTCTTTTTTTATAGGAAATTGAATATACATTTGAAGAATCGTCTGTTATAATATTAACAGGTTTTTTATGCGGCAGGTAAAAGCCAGCCGCGGGCTATATTGTTTCCGGGCGAAAACAGATAGTCATTATGGCAGGGGAAATACCTTTGCGATTGAATCGTCCGGAAATGAGGTATAACATGGCGGGACAGATTAGCTGCGATTACTGCAACAATTTAGTTTACGATGAAGAAATGGAAGAATATGTATGTGATGTGAATATGGATGAAGATGATTATGCACGTTTTTGTGCATCGGAATATAAGAATTGTCCATACTATCAGAGCAACGATGAATATAAGATTGTAAGACATCAGATGTAGGACAGGGAAGGCAGAAGGGAATGGAAGATAAGCACTATGCAGTGTTAATTGACGCCGATAACATTTCCTCAAAATATATTGCGTATATTTTGGACGAAATGACAAAGTACGGTGTGATTACATATAAAAGAATTTACGGGGACTGGACGAGTCCGCAGGCGGGCAGATGGAAGGATGCACTTATGGAAAATTCAATTGTGCCGATTCAGCAGTTCCGCAATACGGTCGGGAAAAATGCAACCGATTCCACATTAATTATAGATGCCATGGATATTTTGTATACGGGGAATGTGGACGGGTTCTGCATTGTATCGAGTGACGGTGATTTTACAAGGCTGGCGAGCCGCTTAAAAGAATCCGGCATGGACGTTATCGGCATGGGAGAAAATAAAACCCCGCGGTCATTCAGGGCAGCCTGTTCCGTTTTTACGGATCTGGAACTGCTGTTAGAGGCGGCGGAGGAAGAAGAAGAAACACCGGTCAGGAAGCAGAAAAGGATTCCTGAAAATATCATCAGTCAGGCGGTCATTGAAAATGCCATCATTGAAATTGTCATTGAAAATGACGACAAGGGCAGACCGACAGGACTGGGCGAGATTGGCAGCCGTCTGCAGAAGAAATATTCGGATTTTGATGTCAGAAACTACGGATACAGTTCGTTGTCTACATTTATCGAGGAAATTGATAATTTCGACTTACAGAAAGTCAACAATACCGTGATTGTCCGTTTAAAAGAAGACAACGGCAATAAAAAGCAGGTAACGGACTTTGCAATCGCCTGCGTGCGGGAAGCCGGCAGCAGAGGAGTTGAACTTGCCGCACTGGGACAGAAAATCCATGTAAAGTATCCGGGATTTAAAGCTAAGGAATACGGTTATTCCACATTGTCGAAGTTTATCAGTTCCATTAAGGTGTTAAAGATTGAATCCGTTCATGAAAACCGCAAAATGGTATATATAAAAGGAAACGAAAGGTGAGCGCATGGAGTATTTAGATATTCGTACAGAAAATGGTGAGCTGACAGGCGAAATCAAAGAGCGTACACAGGTGCATACGGAC
>ENA-OPSD01002424-OPSD01002424.1-human-gut-metagenome-genome-assembly--contig:-NODE-2424-length-10962-cov-2.554781_pt1 | contig 10962 bp, 8 predicted proteins | sample MGYA00241453_ERZ501898 | MGnify/ENA primary metagenome ERZ501898 (study PRJEB25962, sample SAMEA2042226) | human gut metagenome | biome: human gut; feature: human-associated habitat; material: faeces... | reverse complement strand
GTGCATTTAACGGTATCCTTGTTGCAGGCTTCAAGATTCAGCCGATGGTAGCGACCCTGATTCTATACACAGCAGGACGTTCTATCGCAGCATGGACTAATAACAATGAACTTCCGGTCGTCAGTGATCCGACATTTGCATACTTTGGAGGATTTATTCCGGGAATCCCGATTCCGACACCATTTTTCATTGCAGTTGCATGTATGATCGTGATCGCACTGGCCATGAAATTTACAAATCTCAGATTATACACACAGGCGGTTGGAATCAATGAGCATTCTTCCAGATTGAACGGTCTGAATCCTGCATTTATCAAATTCTTAAGCTTTGTAATCTTAGGACTTTGCGTGGCAGTGGCAGGACTGATCAAGGTCAGCCGTATTTCTTCCATTAACTATTCTGTTATTGCGAAGGATATTGAGATGGATGCAATCCTGGCAGTAGCCCTCGGAGGAAACTCCTTAAGCGGTGGTAAATTTAACATGACAGCTTCAATTCTCGGAGCATACGTCATTCAGTTTTTGACAACAACACTTTATAAATTCAATGTAAAATCCGATGCAATCTCTGCTTACAAGGCAGTTGTAGTAATCATTCTGGTTGTAATCAGTGCACCGGTCGTACGTGAGAAATTTGCTTCATTTACAAAGAAAATGCAGGCAAAGAAGGAGGTAGCTTAGTATGAAATCTAAAAAGAAAAGAAATATTTCGGATACAAATCTACTCCTGACAATTACGATTGTCGTATTCTTTGCCATGTATATCGGCGCAATGATATTTCAGGGCGGTGGATTTTTAAAGACACAGACATTCTTTAACATTCTAAATGCAAATGCAGCACTTTTAATTACTTCCTGTGGACTGAGTTTAGTTATGATTACAGGCGGAATCGACATCTCCGTCGGTGGAGTGGTAGCACTTGTCAGTATGAGCTGTGGTGTATATCTGGATTACATGGGTGGAAATGTAGCCATGTCTATACTGATTGCACTTGGAATTGGACTTGCATTCGGACTCGTTCAGGGATTCCTGGTTGCTTATCTTGATATCCAGCCATTTATCGTAACACTGGCAGGTATGTTCTTTGCCAGAGGTATGACTGCCATCATTTCCAAAGATATGATCAGTATTACCAATGAGACCTTTATGGCATGGGCAAAAATGAAGCTGTATCTGCCATTTGGCGGCTACCTGAACAAAAAGGGCGTTATGGTCTATCCTTATATGTATCCTACCGTTGTGATCGCCCTGGTATTTCTGGTACTGGCATTTATCATGTTAAAATATACCAAGTTTGGACGCAGCATTTATGCAGTAGGCGGAAATGAGCAGTCAGCCCTGATGATGGGCTTAAATGTACGCAGGGTCAAATTAAAAGCCTATGTATTAGACGGTTTCCTCTGCGGCGTTGGAAGTATTTTATTCTGCTTAAACACACTGGGCGGTTTCGTAGAGCAGGCAAAGGGCTTTGAAATGGATGCCATTGCTTCTTCCGTTATCGGTGGAACCCTTCTTACCGGTGGTGTGGGAAATGTATTTGGAACCTTATTTGGTGTACTGATCAAGGCAACCATCGAAGCCTTTATCACCTTCCAGGGAACCTTATCTTCCTGGTGGACACGTATTACCATTGCAGCTCTGTTATGCTTCTTCATTGTACTCCAGTCTGTTCTTGCCATGATGAAGAAAAAGAAGTAGAAAAAATAGAAAAATGTAGAAAAATAAGGAGAAGTTTGCTATGCTGATGACGGAGAAAAAATATAAATTTTGGTTTTGCACCGGTTCACAGGATCTTTACGGAGATGAGTGTCTGGCTCATGTAGCGAAACATTCACAGATCATAGTAGAAGAGTTGAATAAGAGCGGAAGACTTCCATTTGAGCTTGTATGGAAGCCGACTCTGATCACCAATGAAGTGATCCGGAAGACATTTAACGAAGCAAATCAGGATCCGGAGTGCGCAGGCGTTATCACCTGGATGCATACTTTTTCACCGGCTAAAAGCTGGATCCTGGGATTACAGGAATATCACAAGCCTTTATGCCATCTGCATACCCAGTTTAACCAGGAGATCCCTTATGAGTCCATTGATATGGATTTCATGAATGAAAACCAGTCTGCCCACGGCGGAAGAGAATATGGACATATTGTGACCCGTATGGGGATTGAAAGAAAAGTGATCGTAGGCCACTGGGCAGATGAAAAAGTACAGGATCAGCTGGCTTCCTGGATGCGTACAGCCATCGGAGTAATGGAGTCTTCCCATATCCGTGTAATGCGTGTTGCCGATAATATGCGCAACGTAGCAGTTACAGACGGTGATAAGGTAGAGGCACAGATCAAATTTGGCTGGGAAGTAGATGCTTATCCTGTAAATGAGATCGTAGAAGCGGTAGACGCTGTTTCACAGGCAGATACAGATGCCCTGGTAGAAGAATATTATGATAAATATGACATCCTCTTAGAAGGCAGGGATGAAAAGGAATTCCGCCGTCATGTAGCTGTACAGGCACAGATCGAGCTGGGCTTTGAACGGTTCTTAGATGCCAACAATTATCAGGCGATCGTAACCCATTTTGGTGATCTGGGCGGCTTAAAGCAGCTTCCGGGACTTGCGATCCAGCGACTGATGGAAAAAGGCTATGGATTTGGCGCAGAAGGTGACTGGAAGACAGCGGCAATGGTACGTCTGATGAAGATCATGGCAGCAGGAACAAAGGATGCAAAGGGAACCAGCTTCTTTGAAGATTATACATACAATCTGGTAAAAGGAAGAGAAGGTATCCTTCAGGCTCATATGTTAGAGGTTTGCCCGACCATCGCAGATGGAAAGATCTCCATTAAAGAGTGCCCGCTTTCCATGGGCAACAGGGAAGATCCGGCCCGTCTGGTATTTACTGCAAAGGAAGGACATGGTATTGCAACTTCCCTTATTGACCTGGGAGACCGCTTCCGTCTGATCATCAATGATGTGGAAGTAAAGAAGGCAGAAAAACCAATGCCGAAACTTCCGGTAGCAACTGCATTCTGGACTCCGGAGCCATCTCTTGAAACAGGGGCTGCAGCATGGATCTATGCAGGCGGCGCGCACCATACTGCTTTTTCCTATGACCTGACTGCAGAGCAGATGGGAGACTGGGCCAATGCAATGGGAATTGAAACCGTTTATATTGACAAAGATACAAATATCCGTCAGCTGCGCAATGAACTGCGCTGGAATGAGGCTTATTACAAGTTCCACTGATCAGGAAGAAAGAAGGAGCTATGGGTCGCAGTGTAGAAGAAATAAGAAATGACATAACAAACGGGGGAACATCTCTGGGGATCGAGTTTGGTTCTACCAGGATCAAGGCGGTACTGGTTGACAGTACCACCGCCCCTGTTGCACAGGGAAGTTACGAGTGGGAAAACCGCCTGGAAAACGGGATCTGGACCTATTCCCTGGAGGATATCTGGAAAGGCCTGCGTTCCTGCTATCAGGATCTGGCAGCAGATGTAAAAAAGCAGTATGGAGTGGGACTTACACGGATCGGCTCTATGGGTATCAGTGCCATGATGCACGGATATATGGCATTTGATGAAGCAGGAGAACTGCTGGTGCCATTTAGAACCTGGAGAAATACCATTACAGGGGAAGCTGCAAAGAAACTGACCGAACTGTTTGATTATAATATTCCGCAAAGATGGAGCATTGCCCATTTATACCAGGCAGTGTTAAACAAAGAAGAACATCTGTCAAAGCTGGATTTCTTCACCACTCTGGCTGGATATATCCACTGGAAGCTGACAGGAAAGAAGGTTTTAGGCGTAGGAGATGCCTCAGGAATGTTCCCAATCGATCCGGCAGATGGCCAGTATGAGAAAGAAATGGTCCGCAAGTTTGAAACACTGATGGAGCCGGAAGGATATTCCTGGAAATTATCCGGTATCCTGCCTCAGGTCCTTACTGCAGGAGAAGATGCGGGAAGTCTTACAGAAGAAGGAGCAGCCCTTTTAGATGAAAGCGGAATGATTCAGGCAGGTATCCCACTTTGTCCGCCAGAGGGAGACGCAGGAACTGGTATGACTGCTACAAACAGTGTAGCTGTCCGTACAGGAAATGTATCTGCCGGTACTTCCGTATTTGCCATGGTAGTCCTGGAAGAGAACTTAAAGAAGGTCCATGAGGAGATCGACCTTGTAACTACACCTGACGGTCATCTGGTAGGAATGGTCCACTGCAACAACTGTACTTCGGATCTGAATGCCTGGGTAGGACTGTTTGAGCAGTTTTATGAGATGATGGGCCAGAAAGTGGATAAAAATACTTTATTTGGTAATCTTTACAGAAAAGCCCTGGAAGGGGATGCTGACTGCGGCGGCCTTATGTCTTATGGTTATCTTTCCGGAGAGCCGATCACAGGCTTTGAAGAAGGCCGTCCTCTGTTTATGAGAAAACCGGACAGCAAACTGACACTGGCTAACTTTATGAGGACTCATTTATACAGTTCCCTTGCAACCCTTAAATATGGCATGGACATTATGTTTAAAGAAGAAAATGTGTCCCTGGATAAATTAATGGGACATGGCGGTTTCTTTAAGACAAAGGGTGTTGGACAGCGTATTATGGCGGCGGCTGCAGATGTACCGGTTGCTGTTATGGAGACAGCAGGAGAAGGCGGTGCCTGGGGAATTGCTCTTTTAGCAGCTTACAGAAAAGATAAGAAAGAAGGGGAAAGCCTTTCTGATTATCTGAACCAGTATGTATTTGCGGATGCCAAAGAAGAAGTAATGGAGCCGGATGCAGAGGATGTAGAGGGCTTTGACAGCTTTATGAAGGATTATATCAAAGGACTGGCAGCTGAAAAGGGCGCAGTGGAAGGATGGAAATAAATGCTGGAAGAATTAAAACAGAAAGTATATGAAGCCAATATGCAGCTTCCAAAGTATGGTCTGGTCACTTTTACCTGGGGAAATGTTTCTGCTATTGACAGGGAAAAGGGACTGTTTGTGATCAAGCCTTCAGGGGTAGATTACGATAAAATGAAACCGGAAGATATGGTGGTTATGGACCTGGAGGGAAATCAGGTAGAGGGAAAATTAAATCCGTCTTCTGATACAAAGACCCATCTGGTACTGTACAACCGTTTTCCGATGATCGGTGGTATCGTACATACCCACAGTCCATGGGCTACTTCCTGGGCACAAGCCGGAAGAGACATCCCGTGTTACGGAACCACCCATGCAGATTATATTTACGGGGCAGTTCCCTGTGCCAGAAACCTGACAGAGGAAGAATTAAAGGATTATGAAAGAAATACAGGAGTTCTGATCGCGGATCTGTTTGAAGAAAGAAAACTGGATCCGGTGGCAGTTCCCTGTGTTCTGTGTAAAAATCATGGTCCTTTTACCTGGGGAAAAGATGCGGCAGAGGCAGTACACAATGCAGTAGTACTGGAAGAAGTTGCTAAAATGGCAGCCCGCTGTGAGCGTTTAAATCCAGACGTAAAAGAAGCGCCTAAGTGCCTGCAGGATAAACATTATCTGCGCAAGCATGGCCCGGGCGCTTATTATGGACAGCGGTAATGCTATAAGAATTATGATGCGTCAGTCTTCCTCGTCGTTGCAGGGAAGACCGCTGTGATAAGAATAATTTCCAAGTTCGTCCAGTATCCGGTCAAAGGATGCTGGGCGAATATTATTTTCTTCCATCAAAGTGTTGATCATATAGTAGATGGTGGCATGTTTTGCAAGGCACTGGCGGAACAGATCCGGGAAAGAGGTCTGGGAAGCAATGCTCTTGTCCCAGGGATTGCACCAGGTCTCATGGCGCAGGTTCAGGCTCCATACAGGGTCTTCTACCACATCGGTTACCATTTTACTGGAAGCTAAAGGATTTCTTAAAAACAGGGACTCTACGTATTCGATCCAGTTCTTTTTCTGGCTGTTTGGGTCGGAAAGTGTCCGGCAGCCCAGACGCAGGGCAAGGATAGAACGGTGGATCATTCCCGGGGATACCTGATAATGATTTTTGCTGCTTAAAGGATAGAAGGCGTCATTTAAGCAGGAGGAGAGGAAACGAGAGATAAACTGTGTTTCCATGCCGTTTAAACAGATGGTAGCCGCCTGGTTGAACTGGGACGGCTTTTTCTTTTTGTATTTCATCAATAACAGGGCATCAATGTCATTTTCCAGTTTGGCGTGTAAGCCGTGACAGGCAGCAGTGGGATGCTCTGCGTCATAGTGGATGCGGCCATATACATAAGGGTGGCAGATAGAGTCGCCAATATAATGGCTGATGAAACCGCATAAGAAAGCAAGGCCTTCCTCACGCTGCTGCCGGGACTCAATTTTTGAAAGACGGGTGAATGCGCAGCGGAAAAAGTCATTTACATGGTGTTCATGCATATAGGAGCCTACGTTGCGGTGATCCCTGTGGCGCAAAACAGGCAGATTATAAAAAAACATATCCGGTCCCTGAAGACCAAGCTGGTAGAGCCAGCGGTATTTTGCAATGATGAATTTTAAGTTGTTCTGAGGCATGTCATTGTATGCCTTCATACCGAGAATGTAGTGGGTGGTGAAGCCGGGCATGGTTGTGGGGCCTCCTTTCGGGTGTTGATGGCGTTGTGGGGCCACGCAGGTTCCTGCGCTCTTTACATTATACCATATTTTTGTGGATAAAGCAGGCATAGAAGGGAAAAACAGTGCATAAAAACCTCATAAGAAGGTTGCAGTGAGGCATAAATAAGGCGCATATGAAAGTTCTGGAAATGGTGCATGGGATCATATGGGGGCCGTGGACGGTGGGGGTGTTTCTGGTTGTGGGACTGGTGTTATCGGTGCGCTGCCGTTTCTTTCAGATCCGGGGATTTCGATATTGGTGGAAGGCAACTGCCGGAAGCTTATGGGGAGAGGAACGTGAGGGCGATGAAAGTACAGGTGCTGCCGGGGCCCACCATGGAATTACACAGTTCCAGTCGGTCTGTACCGCCCTTGCAGCAACGGTGGGGACCGGTAATATTGCAGGTGTGGCAGCCGCTCTTGTATCCGGTGGTCCGGGAGCCGTGTTCTGGATGTGGATCTCCGCACTGATCGGTATGGCCACTGCTTATGGGGAAACCTATCTGGGAGTCCGGTACCGTTTTAAGAACAACAGGGGAAAATGGATCTGCGGCCCCTTTGTCTATATGAAAAAAGGGCTGGGTATCCCTTTTATGGCAGCATGTTACAGCTTTTTCTGCTTTCTGTGTGCCCTTGGAATGGGAAGTATGGTACAGGCAAATTCAGCAGCAGAGACATTGGAATTTACCTGGGGAATCCCGTCGGTGTTAGGAAGCGGTATTCTGGCGCTGCTTACGGGAGCCGTTATCTTAGGTGGGATAAAACGGATCGGCAAAGCAGCAGAATACCTGTTGCCTCTGGCTTCCGGGATCTATATTTTATTTTCCCTGCTGGTACTTTTATTATGCGCAGACCGTATACCAGATGCATTTTTAAGGATCTTTCAGTCTGCTTTTGGGATCCGGCAGGTTTCAGGCGGCATAGCGGGCTTTGGCATCAGTAAAAGTATCCGTTATGGTATATCCAGAGGCGTTTTTTCCAATGAGGCAGGGCTTGGCACTTTGGCAGTCCTTCATGGACCGGCAGAACATACAACACCAGAAGAACAGGGAATGTGGGCTATGTTTGAGGTGTTTTTTGATACGGTAGTTTTGTGCAGCCTTACAGCACTGGTCATCTTGTGTACCACACAGGGAGATACGGAAACACTTTCTCTTACAGGAGCGGCCCTGGCTGCTGCCTGTTTTTCTGCAAAACTGGGAGTCATAGGAAAATGGTTTATCAGTATTTCCATGGTGGTATTTGCTTTTGCCACTGTGATCGCATGGTATTACCTGGGACAGCAGGCAATAGAAGATCTGTCTCTTTTTTCCAGGATCTATCCGGTCTTATTTTTAGGAGCAGTATTTGCAGGAGGCTGTATCAGGCTGGAAGCAGTATGGATGCTGTCGGATCTGTGGAATGGACTGATGGCATTTTTTAATCTGACGGCTCTTTTATTTTTAACAGGGGAAGTTGAATATCCGGATCGGTATATTTAGGAAGAGCAGACTAGAAAAAGCACCTCGTTTTGAGGTGCCTTTTCCGGAAAAAAGTATTATTAAAAGGGAGGAGAGCTGATAAAATCTTACCAGCTCGAGTATTATGAAAAAAATCTTGTAAGCTTAGTTAGGTATTAAAAATTTTCAGGAGATGAGGTTTTTGTTTGTTTTCTCTGTCTCTCATCTATGACTAAAGTATAAAAAGAAAAGATGAAGAAATCGTGTTCATTGTGTAACACTTTTTTGAATGATTTATGAACGAAATGTGAATGATACAAGTGTCAAAAGCACGTAGCAATTTGGTATCATAAATGAGAATTTCAGGAGCGTTGACAACGTTACCTGATTAGCCTATAATTTGTCCAAAAGAAAAACAAGTGGCGCAGTATGAATGTTAAATCCCGAATGATAAAGGAGTTTTTCACAAATGACCTTAATGCAGATGAAATATGCCATTGCAGTGGCAGATACCAAATCCATGAACGAAGCGGCCCGCAGCCTGTTTATCACCCAGCCCAGCCTTTCCGCATCTATTAAAGAGCTGGAAAATGAGATCGGCATAGAGCTTTTTAAACGTACAAACCGGGGGATTACCGTGACACCGGAAGGGGAGGAATTTTTAGGCTATGCCAGACAGGTGGTGGAACAGTACCGCCTGATCGAGTCCAAGTACATTGAAAAAGAAAATGTGCGCAAGAAGTTCAGTGTGTCCATGCAGCATTATTCCTTTGCTGTCCAGGCCTTTGTGGAAATGGTGCGCCAGTTTGGAATGGACAAGTATGAATTTGCAGTTCATGAGACCAAGACCTACGAAGTGATCGAAGATGTGAAGAACTTTAAAAGTGAGATCGGCATTTTATATCTTAATGATTTTAACAGCAAGGTGCTGACAAAGCTGTTTACAGAGTTCGGGCTGGAATTTCACAGGCTTCTGGATTGCGGGATCTATGCCTATATGTGGAAGGGAAATCCACTGGCATCCAGAGAGTCTGTTACTATGGATGATCTGCAGCCGTACCCATGTCTGGCGTTTGAGCAGGGAAACAATAATTCCTTCTATTTTGCAGAAGAAGTCCTTTCTACTTATGAATATAAGCAGCTGATCCGTGCCAATGACCGTGCAACCATGTTAAACCTGATGAAAGGCTTAAATGGCTATACTCTTTGCTCCGGTATTATCTGTGAGGAATTAAATGGCGGTGATTACTGTGCAGTGCCATTGGAGTCTGACGAAGTGATGACTATTGGGTATCTGTGCCGCAAGGGAGTAGCCATCAGTCCTTTAGGCCAGAAATATCTGGATGAGATACGGAAATATAAGAATGAAGATGCCCGCTATAGGTAAAAACTATAACGGGTTCTTTTTTTTGTGTATTAGACAGATGGAAAAAGTAGTGTTATTATTTGTCCATAAACAAAAACAAACAAAAACAGTAGGTAAATGACTGATATATTTTTAATCCAGGAGGACAATAACATGGGAAAGAAATCTTACGATGAAAGAAACTTTAAATTTGAGACATTACAGCTTCATGTAGGACAGGAGCAGCCAGACCCGGTAACCGATGCAAGAGCCGTACCGATCTACCAGACCTCTTCCTATGTATTCCGCAACTGCGATCATGCAGCAGCAAGATTTGGACTGAGCGATGCAGGAAATATTTACGGACGTCTGACCAACCCAACAGAAGATGTATTTGAAAAGAGAATTGCAGCCTTAGAGGGTGGCGTTGCAGCTTTAGCAGTAGCTTCCGGTGCAGCAGCTATCGCATATACTTTCCAGAACCTGGCACATGCAGGTGACCACATTGTAGCAGCTGAGAATATTTACGGCGGAACTTACAACCTGTTTGCCCACACTCTTCCAGAGTACGGCATCAAGACCACTTTCGTAGATCCATTTAACTACGAGCAGGTTGAGGCAGCCATCCAGGAAAACACCAAGGCGATCCACGTAGAGACTCTGGGAAATCCTAACTCTGATGTAGTTGATATTGAAAGACTGGCACAGATCGCACATGCACATAAGATCCCGTTAGTAGTTGACAATACATTCGCAACCCCATATCTGGTTCGCCCAATTGAATACGGTGCTGACATCGTTGTACATTCCGCAACTAAGTTCATTGGCGGACATGGAACCACCATCGGCGGTGTGATCGTAGACAGCGGTAAGTTTGACTGGGAAGCAAGCGGTAAGTTCCCGTCCTTAGTTGAGCCAAACCCAAGCTACCATGGAGTAAGCTTTGTAAAGGCAGTAGGACCGGCAGCATTTGTTACTAAGATCCGCGCTATCTTACTTCGTGATACCGGTGCAACTTTATCCCCATTCCATGCATTCTTCTTCCTGCAGGGACTGGAAACACTGTCTCTTCGTGTAGAGCGTCATGTAGAGAATGCACTGAAGGTAGTTCAGTACTTAAACAACCATCCACAGGTAGAAAAGGTTCATCATCCATCTGTATCAACTGATCCAGAGCAGCAGAAACTGTACAAGAAGTACTTCCCAAATGGCGGCGGTTCTATCTTCACCTTTGAGATCAAGGGCGGACAGGCAGAAGCCCATAAGTTCATCGACAACCTGCAGCTCTTCTCCCTGTTAGCAAACGTAGCAGATGTAAAGAGTCTGGTTATCCATCCAGCAACAACAACCCACTCCCAGCTGACTGACGAGGAGCTGGCAGATCAGGGCATTAAGCAGAACACCATCCGTCTGTCCATCGGCACCGAGCATATCGACGACATCATCGCTGACCTCGAGGCAGGCTTCGCAGCCGTCCGCGGCGAATAACTCCGGCGTTTCTTCCGTCCCTCGGAAGCAAGCACCCTGAAAACGCTATTTTCTCCTCCATTCTCCTGAATTGCATAATAGAAGCGG
>ENA-OPSD01002418-OPSD01002418.1-human-gut-metagenome-genome-assembly--contig:-NODE-2418-length-10984-cov-2.895873_pt1 | contig 10984 bp, 7 predicted proteins | sample MGYA00241453_ERZ501898 | MGnify/ENA primary metagenome ERZ501898 (study PRJEB25962, sample SAMEA2042226) | human gut metagenome | biome: human gut; feature: human-associated habitat; material: faeces... | reverse complement strand
TTTGGGATACTTCATAAGGGAGGAAAAAGTTTATGAAACCAAAACGTGTAGTAAGTTTGCTGGTGGCGGGCTGTATGGCCGTCTCCATGGTGCCTGCTTCGGCGGTCACGGCGTTTGCGGAAACGGTGGGGAATACGTCTGCCTTGGCTGTGCTGGCACAAAATGCAGCAACAAGCGGCCCTTGCGGTGCAGAAGATCAGACGGAAAGTGTTTCTTGGGAAGTGGAACAAAACAATACGGCTGCGGAGAATCCTACATATACACTGAGCATCGAAGGTTCAGGTGCAATGGCGGATTACAATGCAATCACAGATGATGGAACAGTTGAAGAACGAACGACTGCATTTAAGGGAACAGAATCATTTTCTGGATCTGCTGATCAATGCTTCACCGATGGGAGTGATTATGTTGAATCTCGATAAGGAAGTCCTTTCGGTTAATCCGGCGGCTCGTAAGATGTTGGGGATCTCTTCCTTGCCGGATATTGTGGGTAAGCGTCTGTCGGAATTGGATTCACCTTTGGCGGCAGAGCTGGAGCCGATCCCCTTGTATGATTCGCAGACAGTTCGCCTGAACGATGCCAATATCTATAAATGTACGCATTCATCATTTGTGGACCGTGGCTTCCATCATTCGTTCTATCTGGTGGAAATGTTGACGCAGGAGGTCTTCAAGGCCGAAAAGAAAGCGTATGAAAAGGTGATCCGCATGATTGCCCATGAGGTGAATAACACGACTGCCGGCATTACTTCTACATTGGATACGCTTGAAGCGACCTTCAGCGAGATGCAGGATACGGAAGATATTTGTGAAGTTTTGCGCGTTTCGATAGAGCGTTGTTACAGTATGAGCCATTTTATCACGAATTTTGCAGATGTGGTCCGCATACCGGAGCCGCAAACCAAGACACAGCCGCTGAATGCAGTTGTCTTTTCTTGCAAACGTTTTATGGAAACGATCTGTCTGAACCGGAATATCCGGATCGTGATGGAGCTGGACTCCGTCTCGCCGATTGTCAATCTGGACAATTCACTCTTCGAACAGGTATTGGTCAACATCATCAAGAACGCCTCCGAGGCGATCGGCCACGATGGCGAGATTTATATCCATACCTCCCGTAATCCGGTTTGCCTGGAGATTGCCGACACTGGTAAAGGCATTGATAAGGAAACGGAGGCCAAGTTGTTCAGCCCTTTCTTTTCCACCAAACGCGGTGGTCAGGGCATCGGCTTGATCTTTATCCGCGAAGTGCTTCAAAAACACAACTGTTCTTTTTCTCTTAGGACGTATGCGGACGGATTGACGAGGTTTAGAATTTTGTTCGAGTAGTATCGGACTTACAGGCTTGACCGGACGGAATGATAATAAGTAACTGTAATAAAATATAGATAAACCTACATTTATGATTGAAAATATGACTACTGAACTGACTATGCTCGGAACAGGTAATGCTACCGTTACAAAATGTTATAACACCTGTTTCACGATTAAGACCGGAAAGAACATCTTACTGGTCGACGCCGGAGGTGGCAACGGTATATTGGGACAGTTGGAGAAAGCGGGAATCGCGATAAGCGAGATACATGATATGTTTGTGACACATGCTCATACCGACCATATATTGGGGGCTGTCTGGATGGTCCGTATCGTTATGCAGAAAATGCTGTCCGGACAATATACGGGCACTTTCCGGGTGTATGGACATGATAAGGTGTTGGAAGTGCTGGATTGGATCTGCCGGAAATTGCTGCCGGCAAAGATCGTCGCATTGATCGGGAGCGCAGTCGAGTTTCGTGAGGTGAAGGATGGAGAGACCTTTGAAGCCGGAGGTTTATGCCTGCAATGTTTCGATATCGCATCCACCAAAGAAAAACAGTTCGGATTTCGAACGCAGCTGCCGGACGGACAGTCGTTTGTCTGTCTGGGAGACGAACCTTATAATGTGATAAACCGCTCTTATGTGGAAAATGCGGACTGGCTTTTATGCGAAGCCTTTTGCTTGTATGAGGATCGGGAAGTTTTCCAACCTTATAAGAAGCACCACAGTACGGCATTGGACGCCGGGAGATTGGCTGCGGAATTGGGAGTGAAGAATTTGGTCTTATATCACACCGAAGACCGTAACTTGGATACCCGCAAGCAATCTTATATGCGTGAAGCTGCACAAGCATTCTCCGGAACCGTTTATGTACCGGACGATTTGGAAAGGATTAACATTTGAATAAACACCGGTCGATAGTTGTTCCGAGTGTGGCTGATATTATGCCGGATCTCTGTCGTACGGATTTATATGATTCGCTTTTTGTATAAATAAAAAAAGAGGACCGAAGTCCTCTTTTTAATTATTGCGTTATATTTTATTTTGCAGCAGCATTGATAGCATCCAGAATCTTTTTGGAATTAGCATCGGCTGCGTTCAAAGCGACTGCCTGTTCCAGATAACCTTTTGCTTTTGCCATTTGAGCATCTGCTTTTTTCTTTTCAGCAGCGTATTTGTCTGGATCGGATGTTGCGATCGGGTTGGCATCGGCCAGAATTTTTGCACCTGCATTGTAGAACATAACGCCAAGGCTGTACAGAGCATTGCCTTTATATTTGGCGTTACTTACAACTAATACGTCTTTGAACAGTTCTTCTGCTTCTTCTGTCTTACCTGCTTTCTGGGCTGCTTGTCCTTTCTTCATGCAATAAGCATACAGAAGTTTTTCGAGGTTTGCGTTTTGGGCATTTGCTTTCAGACCTGCTTCAACAGTTGCTGTAAAATCAGCAGCTTTGTCCTGACTACGCAAAGACATCGCTTTGCCTACATAGGCGTCGTCCGCTTTATAGCCCTTTTGAATGGCCATGTCGTAGAACTTGATGGCATCGTCATACTTTTTGGCATTGTAAGCTGCAAATGCACAGTTAAAGATACGGCTTTCATCTTCATAGTTTGTAAGTTTCAAGTATTCGCTGTACTTTGCTACAACTTCGGGATAGTTTTTTGCAGTCATGGCTGCGTCTCCTTCTTCACGCAGTTTGTCTGCGTTCGCATCTTGTGCGAATAAATTGCCTACACTCAGGCAAAAAGCCAGTAATAAGATAATTTTCTTCATGGTGATTAAATGTAATATTTAAATTAGTTCGACTAAGGTAGTAAGTGTAATGTAAGAGACAAAAGGATTTTATGTTTTTTTAGATTTATAAAGAAAACAAAGGCGACCTTCAGAGCCGCCTTTGTTTTGATCTTACAGGATAGGATTATAAACCTTGCCCGTGGCAATTCTTATATTTCTTACCGCTTCCGCAAGGACAGGGGTCGTTGCGACCTACGCGTTTTTCGGCGCGAACTGGTTCCTGGCGCGGTTGTTGCTGGGCACGTTCTTCCGGATTGTTGTTACCGGAGATATCGGTCTTCTCAGTACGATATTTGCTCATGTCCTGGTGGCGCTCGGCTTCAGCTCTTTGGATAGCGATACGCTGACGGGCAGCCTCTTCCATAGCTGCTTGACGGGCAGCCATAGCCTGCTTTTCTTCTTCGGTCGGTTCTTCGCGAACAGGGATCTGCCCGCGCATCAGGACGGCAGCAGTCTTACGGTTCATCATATCCACCATGTTCTTGAACAGGTTGTAAGACTCTAACTTGTAGATCAACAGGGGATCTTTATTTTCGTAACTGGCGTTTTGTACCGAGTGACGCAGTTCGTCCATTTCACGCAAATGTTCTTTCCAAGCTTCATCGATAGTATGCAGGACGATCGATTTTTGGAATGCTTTCGTGATAGCTTTGCTTTCTGTTTCGTAAGCTTCTTTCAAGTTGCAGGAAACATTATACATACGTTTACCGTCCGTAATAGGGATCATGATGTTTTCATACATCGCACCCTGATGTTCGTAAACTTGTTTGATCACCGGATTGGCAACCTGAGTCATACGTTCCATGCGGCGTTTGAACAGCTGCAACGCTTCATCGAACAGTTTATCGGCCAGCTTGTCGGCTTTGCCGTTCTTGAATTCTTCTTCCGTGAACGGACATTCCATTGCGAAAGTCTTGAACAGTTCCAGCTTGAAACCTTCGTAGTCACCATCGGCATGCTGGTCGACGATTGCAACGGATGTATCATAAATTGTATTTAATACGTCCAGACCGATACGTTCTCCCATCAGAGCATGACGACGGCGGGTATAGATTACGTTACGTTGCGAGTTCATCACATCGTCATATTCCAACAGACGTTTACGAATACCGAAGTTGTTTTCTTCCACCTTCTTCTGAGCACGTTCAACAGATTTGCTCAGCATGCTGTGTTCCAACACTTCACCTTCCTTGAACCCTAATTTGTCCATCAATCCGGCTATCTTTTCAGATGCGAACAGACGCATCAAATCGTCTTCCAGAGAAACAAAGAATACGGAAGAACCCGGGTCGCCCTGACGTCCGGCACGACCACGTAACTGACGGTCTACACGGCGGCTTTCGTGACGTTCCGTACCGATGATGGCTAAACCGCCGGCTGCTTTTACTTCCTGCGATAGCTTGATGTCGGTACCACGACCGGCCATGTTGGTGGCGATCGTCACCGTACTGCTCTGTCCGGCAGTCGCTACGATTTCAGCTTCTTTCTGGTGCAATTTCGCGTTCAGGACGTTATGTTTGATCTTACGCATAGTAAGCATACGGCTCAACAATTCGGAGATTTCGACGGATGTCGTACCGACCAGTACCGGACGTCCTGCTTCGGTCAACCGGACGATCTCTTCGATTACGGCGTTATATTTTTCGCGTTTCGTCTTGTAGATGCGGTCGTTCATGTCGTTACGGGCGATCGGGCGGTTTGTCGGGATTACGACAACATCCAGTTTGTAGATATCCCAGAATTCACCGGCTTCCGTTTCTGCCGTACCGGTCATACCTGACAGCTTGTGATACATGCGGAAGTAGTTCTGCAGGGTGATTGTTGCAAATGTCTGTGTTGCAGCTTCCACTTTCACACGTTCTTTTGCCTCGATAGCCTGATGCAGACCGTCGGAGTAGCGGCGTCCGTCCATGATACGGCCCGTTTGTTCGTCGACGATCATGACCTTGTTGTCCATCACGACATATTCGTCGTCTTTCTCGAACAAAGTGTAAGCCTTCAACAACTGGTTGATCGTATGTACGCGTTCGCTCTTGACGGAATAGTTGGCTAGCAATTCGTCTTTCTTAGCCTGTTTTTCTTCTTCGTTTTGGATATGTTCCAGTTCGGAAAGCTGGGAGGTGATATCCGGCAATACGAAGAATGTCGGATCATCGGTCTTGCCGGTCAGCAAGTCGATACCTTTATCGGTCAATTCGATACTGTTATTTTTTTCGTCGATCACGAAGTACAGTTCGTCTGTCGCTTCATGCATGTGACGCATGTTTTCTGACATGAAATATTCTTCCGTCTTCAACATCTGGGCTTTTACGCCTTGTTCGCTCAGGAATTTGATCAGTGCCTTGTTGCGCGGATATCCTTTGAAGGAACGGTACAGTTGGATAGAACCTTCTTCCACCTCTTTCTGATCGCTGCTTGCCATTTTCTTCTTGGCTTCGATCAGCATCTTGGAACAAAGGTCTTTCTGTGCGTTTACGACTACTTCCACGTTCGGACGGAACTGTTCGAACAGCTGCTCTTCGCCGCGAGGGATCGGACCGGAAATAATCAACGGTGTACGGGCATCGTCGATCAACACGGAGTCGACCTCATCGACGATGGCGTAGTTGTGTTTGCGCTGTACCAGGTCGTTCGGGCTGATCGCCATATTGTCACGCAGATAGTCGAAACCGAATTCGTTGTTCGTACCGAATGTGATGTCGGCATTGTAAGCGGCACGGCGGGCATCAGAGTTCGGCTGGTGCTTGTCGATACAGTCTACCGACAGTCCGTGGAACATATATAACGGGCCCATCCATTCCGAGTCACGTTTTGACAGGTAGTCGTTCACGGTTACTACGTGTACACCGTTGCGGGTCAATGCGTTCAAGAATACCGGCAGAGTAGCCACCAATGTTTTACCTTCACCGGTTGCCATTTCGGCAATCTTGCCTTTGTGCAGTACGACACCACCGAACAACTGTACGTCGTAGTGGACCATATCCCAGGTGATTTCGTTGCCACCTGCTACCCAATGGTTGTGATAGATGGCCTTGTCGCCGTTGATTTCCACAAAGTCGTATTTGGTAGCCAGGTTACGGTCGAAGTCATTTGCCGTTACTTCGATCGTTTCGTTTTCAGAAAAACGGCGAGCCGTATCTTTCATGATAGAAAAGACTTCTGGAAGTACCTCTTCCAGTACCACTTCCATCTTTTCAGTGATATTCTTTTCGATCTTGTCAACTTCTGCCCAGATCGCTTCACGTTCTTCCAGTTCCTTGTTGTCGATGCCTTTGCGCAGTTCTTCCACTTTAGCGCGTTCATCGGCTACGTAATCCTGGATACGTTGTTTGATTTCATCAGTTTTTGCACGAAGCTCGTCATTCGAGAGCTTTTGGATTGACGGATATACGGCCTTGATCTTGTCCACATACGGGGTGATTTCTTTCAGGTCACGCTGCGACTTATTGCCGAACAGCTTCGTCATAAATTCATTAAATCCCATAACTTATTAAATTGACAATTGACAATTGACAATTGACAATGCAATTGACGATTTCAATTGGATGGTTACTAATTTTATTTGTTTGTATTTGTCAATGGATATTTATTTAGATGGAATTGCCAATTGTCCATTGCCAATTGTCAATTCTCTAAGTGGTAGACTGAGGGACGCATTGGGTGGCCTGATCCTCAGCACATGGGTTACCGTTGGGGCTACCTCTGTGGCTTTTACTTCGCGGTAGATATGTTCCGGCTTGATACCGTTGCCCATAAATACCAACGGGGTTATAACTGCGTTATTTCGTATTACTTTTACTTTCGCTTTCGGATCGTCGTTGTTGATGGTCCATCCGGGCTGTAACTCGATGATCAGGTCGCCACGGCTTGAAAGGTGGGTGCCGTGCAGGTATTTGGAAGTCTTTTCATTCCAGTTGCCCGTACGAAGGACATTCTCGGTTGCAACGAATTGCACGCCGCTGAATTCGCGCAAGAATTCGGCCGCCTTTTCCTGTATGACCGTCAGTTCCAGCTTCGCGTCTTCTATCGCTTTGCGGTTCAGATAGATATGGTTGTTATAGAATCCTTTTACCCAATTCGTATGTTGGCCGTAGATCGCCATCAAGTACATATTGAGTAAGGCGACGCAACGTTTCGGATGGAATTCGCCATTTGTCAGCTGCATGCCGTCAGGATATTCTTCTTCACTCTTATAATATCCTGAACCGGTAAAGACGATCAGCGTGTTGTTCAGTCCGACCTTCTTGTCGATCTTGTCCAACAACTGCTCCAGATCCTTGTCCAACTGATAATAGGTGTCTTGTATCTCGCGGGTGTATTCCTTATGCATATTGCCGCGATAATTGCCTGCATAATAAGTGATGGCAAGCATATCCGGACAGGAACGTGTACCGAAAGCCCCGTATTCGAGGAACTGAAGCGCCAAGCGATTGATTTCCTTATTGATAAAAGGGGATGTCTTCAAGTTGAAGAAACACTCGTTTGTATTTTCCTTGAATGTGTATTTGAAAGGAATTTCATCTAACACGTACGGAAATGCATTGAACTTATCCAGTGACAGGGAGGGAGTCCAAGTCATCTGCTCCAAACGTGCCGACAGAGATTCCGGGCCGTTGTTGTAGCGGTCCACATACCAAGGAAGCCCTTTATAGTAGGTCGTTGTTGCCCATTTGCCGTTGTAATCGTCCATCCAGAAAGCACCGTTTGCCGCATGTCCGGCAGAAAGGATCGCACTTTCGGGGTTGGGAGCAATGGCATATACGTCACTTCTGCCTTTGGAAGCGATTTTCAGTTCGTCTCCGATTGTGGAGCTGATCAGTTTCCGGGGAGAATAATGCTCTTTCGTATAATTGCCGATATAGTCCGGGTCATATAAGACCGAAACTTCCTTTTCCTTGTCAAAATCGTAGATATTCTTTCCCGCTATTCCATTGAAGTTAGGATTGCTTCCGGTGAATAGGGTGGCAAAGGCACTGGCTTCATCTATGTCTGAGAATTCGAACCGTATGTTGTTATACACCAGTCCTTCATTCATCAACCGCTTGAAACCACGCTCGCCGAATGTATTATAAAAGTATTCTATGTAATCACCCCGCAATTGGTCGACTGTGATGCACACGACCAATTTGGGAGTGCTTTGTTGAGCCTCCAGGTTGGTTGCTGCCAGAATTGCGATGAGCGATGTTAATATTTTTCGTACCCGATGTTCCATATTTTTCTGTAAACGCCATATCCCGAACGGAGCCAAAGGCTCATTACCAACGGGATAAATGCTGTATTTAAATGCTGCGGAATGAAATGCCAGCCAGCCAGCATCAGCGTAAGCGCCGCAAAGTTAATAAAATGATAATAATATGCGGCCTTTCTTAACTTTTTTACTGTAAACAAAATAACAGCTGCTAAGTCAAAAGGTTGTAACCAGATAATATTCCAGTTCGGGCAAACGCATGGATGTGTCGAAACGAAACTTAGGAAAAACAGTACGATTCCTGCTATTCCAGCTGTGAAAAACAAGATGCAATCAACAATCCTGAAATAGGATTTATGTCGCCATTCAACGAATGTGACAGCCAGCACAACCAGGAAAAAGGCCCAACAGCAGACAAGCGGCGTAAAGAAGCCCGTATCCGGTTTTACGTCATCGGTGAGTCCGTTTATCAATGTTTTGGTTGAACTTACCAATTCCTTCCGAGAACCGTCTGCACCGGTAATGGTTGCCGTACCGAACGCTTCTTTCAGGTAGGGCGGTAGGAACATCATTTCATGGGGAGTCGCGATCCGGTCGGTCGGACTGCCAAGTGCCAGGTCACATCCGAACGTAAGCCAGGGTTTGTTACGCGTACAGTAGTTGATGAGATCGCGGAACGTCTGCTGCTTGAACGGTATGTTATAATCTATTTTTCCACCTGCCAGCTTCTCGATAATGGCAGCGGGTCTCGTCGCACAATTGTCGAAAAAGAAATTATAACGGTATACGCGGTTTTCCGGCCGGTTATTGATCATCAACGCTTCCCATATCCGTGCTTTTCCTGCGGAATCGATATCCAGGATTTGTTCGGTGACTTCGCTTCCCCGCATCTCATATTCGATTAGGAAGTCGCGTGTATATTGCGCTGCCAGTCTGTAATCGGTTTCTCCTTTTGCAAACCGATAGATGAAGTTGGGCTTCGAGAAGTCGAATATCCCGTAATTAAATACGGTATCGAGTTTTTTCGATGCATCTCTTACCCGCAAAGCTGTATGTCCGTAGACCGTGTACACTTCGTCTTCCGATGGCGAAACTGTCAATAGGCTGATCTCGGCATCTTTGCTGAGCAACGGGTATTGCGCCTGAAGCGAGACGGCGGTAAAGAGTAGAAAGAGTAGGAATATATTTTTTTTCATAAACAGAAAGTTATGTGTATGCTGAATTGAATTGCCATTGCTTCTAATTATTAAACTACAAATATACGACAGGCCGGAGGAAAATGTATTGGGAATGTAGATTATTTTAAGAAAAGACAGACATTACAGCGTAAGAGCCATTTTGTAAATCCTTCTATCACTCTATCACTGCGAAGGTTATAGTTATTGATATTCAATCGTTAGAGGCTGTGATACAGGACGTTTTCCTCTATCACTCCTCTATCACTTCTGAAACATATGGAATTTATTATATAATTGATAGCTAATATGTTACCTTCTTTTGCTTTTGAGAAAACATATAAAATAATCGAATAAACAAATGTAAAAACGAATATAATAGGTATTAAATAGGTGAAATACGGTTCTTCATCTCACAAAAGCCCTCTCTTTTTTTAGCAAAGACAAGCACATAATTCCGTAAACACCCCCATGTTGCCATCCTTTACACCCGGATGTACCGGCCCTCTACACCCGGGTGTAAAGGATGGCAACATGGGGGTGTCTGGCAACTAAAGTACCATGCCGGACAATAAAAAACATCCGGTTTTACCTATTTTATAGCCGTTTTTGCAGAAAATAATAGAGTGATTTGCAGGGGTGGGAAACGGGATTTCCGAATTTTGGTGCGGTTGCCCTGGAAGTTCTTTTATATGCTGTGTTAATTTCTTATATTTGTGAACGATTTGGCATGTCTAAGAATGAATACACAAATAAAATCTATTATTCCTAAAATGAACATCATGAAAAAAATCTCGTTAGCCTTAGCGCTCTGCTGTGCTTCTTTCTATAGCATGGCTGATCAATTGCCGCTTGGGGGATTTAGTTACGGACCGGTGGAAGCGCCGACCGGTAAAGAGTGGGAGTCGCCTGAGAACCTGGCTCTGAACAAAGAACAACCGCATGCTTATATTTTCCCTTTCCAGGATGTGGAAAGCGCTCGTAAGGTATTACCGGAAAACAGTAAATTTTGGCAGTCTTTGGATGGAGACTGGAAGTTCAATTGGGCGCCTGATCCCGATTCACGGCCGAAAGACTTCTATAAGACGGAGTTTGATGTATCCGGCTGGGATAATATCCCGGTTCCTTCCAGTTGGAATATTTATGGAGTCCAGAAAGACGGTAGCCTGAAATATGGAGTTCCGATCTATGTGAACCAGCCGGTAATCTTCCAGCATAAAGTGGCGGTCGATGACTGGCGCGGAGGTGTGATGCGTACTCCTCCCACTAACTGGACTACTTATAAATACCGTAACGAAGTGGGTTCCTACCGTCGCGACTTCGACATCCCCCAAGATTGGGACGGTCGTGAAGTATTTATCAACTTCGACGGTGTGGACTCTTTCTTCTACCTCTGGATCAACGGCCAGTACGTAGGTTTCTCAAAAAACTCACGCAATACGGCCAGTTTCAATATCACCCCCTATCTGCAAAAAGGAAAGAACACCGTTGCTGCCGAAGTATAC
>ENA-OPSD01002395-OPSD01002395.1-human-gut-metagenome-genome-assembly--contig:-NODE-2395-length-11131-cov-3.499639_pt1 | contig 11131 bp, 8 predicted proteins | sample MGYA00241453_ERZ501898 | MGnify/ENA primary metagenome ERZ501898 (study PRJEB25962, sample SAMEA2042226) | human gut metagenome | biome: human gut; feature: human-associated habitat; material: faeces... | reverse complement strand
AATTTGATCTTCTGGAGCTTCTTGCAATGAATCAGGATAAAGTCTATAGCAGAGAGAATCTTCTGAATATCGTATGGGGATATGAGTATCCCGGTGACGCAAGAACTGTCGATGTACATATCCGGAGACTTCGTGAAAAGATTGAAACGAATCCAAGCGATCCAAAATATGTCTATACGAAATGGGGAGTGGGTTATTATTTCAGGGGTTAAAAAATATTTTAAAAAGAATATATTCAGGAGCATGAAATTCCGGATCATCCTGCTGGTGGCACTGGCAGGGATTGTTCCGGTATTGATTATGAGAGGGGTGTTCCTGACCAGCTATGAGAAAAGAGCAGTGGAGGTACGAACTGCTGAGATACAGAATCAATGTACCATTCTCAGTAATCAGCTGAGCAGTTCGGGCTATCTTACGGGAGATACGTCAGAGACGATCAGAACAGAACTGGTTCAGCTATCTAATATCTACAGCGGCCGGGTAATGGTAATCGATGGTAATTTTAAGATCCAGGAAGATACATATGAAATGGATGAAGGAAAAACTATTGTATCGGGTAATGTGATCCGTTGTTTCAAAGAAAAAGGAACCAGCGAGTATAATAAGAAAAACAGATATATAGAAGTGACAGCGCCGATTTTAGGAAAAGATGATTCGATTGTAGGAGTATTGCTTGTCAGTGCACCGACAGATTCTGTCCTGGACAGTCTGGAGATTTTAAGAAACAAAGCGGATGTGGTAGCACTTGCATCGATCCTGGTTATTCTTATGATTGCTGTGCTTTCGGGAATGGCTATGTTAAAACCTTTTAAACGCATTACAGAATCCATTTCTGCGGTTACAGAAGGCTATGACGATGATTACCTTCATGAGAATACGTACACAGAGACAATGGAATTATCGGAAGCGTTCAATAAGATGTCGGGACGCATGAAGACTCTGGATGACTCGAGAAATGAATTCGTATCGAATGTGTCACATGAGTTAAAGACACCGCTGACATCCATGAAAGTACTGGCGGATTCGCTGCTTTTGCAGGAAGATGCACCGGTAGAACTCTATAAAGAATTTATGGGGGACATGTCGGAAGAAATCGAGAGAGAAAATAAGATTATTAATGACCTGCTTTCGCTGGTCAAGATGGACAAGACCGCGAATACAATGAATATAAAGTCAGAAAATATGAACGAACTGATAGAAAAGATATTAAAGAGACTGCGTCCGATTGCGGCTACAAGAAATATCGAACTGGTCTATGAAAGTTTTCGTCCGGTGACGACAGAGGTAGATGAGATGAAGATCTCTCTGGCAATATCGAATCTGGTGGAGAATGCCATCAAGTATAATAAGGAAAATGGATGGGTGCATGTATCTTTAAATGCGGATCACAAAAACTGCTATATTGAGGTGGCGGATTCGGGAATCGGTATACCTGCTGAAGCACAGGAACATATATTTGAGAGATTCTACCGGGTGGACAAGTCCCATTCAAGAGAAATTGGCGGAACAGGACTTGGTCTGGCAATCGCAAGAAGTGCAGTGGTTATGCACAGAGGGGCGATCAAAGTATTCAGTCAGCCATCGGAAGGAACTACTTTTACGGTAAGAATTCCGTTAAACTATGTATCTTAGGCAGAAGGAGATTAAGATGAAAATGAAAAAAATTTACAAGATCCTGCTGCTTATAGCTGTTTGCATCATAGCAGTATCAGGATGTAAAAAAGAGGACAAGGTTAGCGGCACCAGGATTTACTATACAGACTCAGAGGGAGTTTCACTGGTTGAGAAGGGCACAAGAATCAAAGGAAAGACAAAAAAAGCGCAGATTAATTATGTGTTAGGGAAAGTCCAGAAAAATACAGATAATATTAATTATCGCAGTGCCTTTGTGAAAGGTGTAAAGATAAAGAACTGGTCGCTTCATTCCAAAAATCTGACAGTGGATTTTAATCGTGCATATCAAAAACTGAGTGTAACGGAAGAAATTGTACTACGGGCATCGGTGGTACAGTCGCTTGGACAGATAGATGGAGTAGATGCTGTATTCTTTACGATAGAAGGAGAGCCGCTGGAGGATCAGAACGGCCAGGAGATAGGATATATGCAGCCATCGGATTTTGTACAGAATACGGGATCCAGTCTGCATGCTTATCAGAATGAGACATTTCTTTTATATTATGGAAATAAAAAGGGCACCCGTCTTGTAAAAGAAAAGGTAAATGTCAGATACAGTAGCAGTGTGTCCAGAGAAAAAGCACTGGTCGAACAGCTGATCAAGGGACCGGATTCGGATAATGAATCAGCAGTGCTCCCAGAAGGAACAAAAGTACTTAGTGTATCGGTAAAAGATCATATCTGTTACGTGAATCTGGACGCCGGATTCCTTGATACGACGAATGTAATGAATCCGGAAGTTCCGGTATATGCAATTGTGAATTCTATTGTAGATGGAAGTGCGATCAGCAGAGTACAGATCCTGATTGACGGAAAAACAGATATTACTTATATGGGAAAGATAAATTTGGAAAAACCTCTTTCCAGAAATCCCAATATTGTGGAAGGAGAGTAGCATGTGAAAAACAGACCGCTTCTTAGTGTGTGTCTGATGGTTCTATGCATCATTGCTTTTATGGTTGTGTGGGGGAGAGAGCGGTTCATAAAAGAACTTCGCCCTTCCCCGATTGAACGATATGCCGCAGAAGGTGATAATATTACCATTTGCGGCAAAATATACAGGCAAGAGCAAAAAGAGAACTGCCGGATGATCTATCTGAAAGAAAATTCTATTTATTCAAACTCAAAAAAATTTCAAGAATCGAAAATTATCATTTATACAAATTCCAGCCAAAAATTACATATAGGAAACCAGATTAAAGTGTGTGGAAAGGTATCATTTTATGAAGAGGCCAGAAATCCGGGAAATTTTGATCAGAAATTTTATTATCAAAAACAGGGAATCCATGGGAAAGTCCGATCGGATGATATACAGATTACGGATTACAAACGAAACAAATTAAAAGACAGACTTGAAAAATTCCGGATGAACTGGCAGAAAATGCTGCAACGCGAGATGGGAGAACGGGATGGTTCAGCACTTGCGGCAATACTCCTTGGTGAAAAAAGCGGTATGGATCAGGAAATGAAAGAATTATATCAGGTAAACGGGATTGGACATATCCTGGCGATTTCCGGACTTCATCTATCGTTTGCGGGACTTGGAGTATACCGGATAGCAAGGAGAATGACAGGTTCATACAAGGCAGGTGGAATCACGGGAGGGATTCTGTTGTGTCTGTATGTGATGATGATCGGAATGACCGTGTCGGTGATTCGGGCGTGGGTGATGTTCGTATTTCGGATAGGTGCGGATATTACCGGTAGACATTATGATATGCCGACGGCACTTGCGGCTTCAGCTGTGCTAACGGTCGGGATCCATCCGCTTTATCTGTACGATGGTGGCTTTTGGTTGTCGTTTGGAGCTGTTTTTGCAGTTTGTACGGTGATACCGGTGCTTGAAAATGAGATGCGGTGTAAGAGCCTGTGTGCAGGCCTGGGAATCAATGTTTTATTGTGGCCGGTGATCTTATATAATTTTTTTGAGATTCCGGTGTATAGTATACTGCTGAATCTTATAATACTTCCGCTGATGTCGGTAGTTTTAACCTGTGGAATGATCGGGTCATTTATAAAGATGGCCGGGTGGATACCCGGAAAATGGATTTTGTGGATCTGCAGATGTATCTTATGGGTGTATGATAAATGCTGCGTTTTTACAATAAAGCTTCCGATGGCAAGATGGGTGGCGGGAAGGCCGGATAAGAGAAGAATCTTTATCTATTATCTGGTGCTTATGACAGTGATTTTGATATTAAAATTTAAAAGAAACGGGAAAAAATATATCATAAGTATAACGCTTTATACGGTTGGATTTCTGATATTGATATCGGGCCCCTGGGTAAGAACCGGAGCAGAGGTTACGATGCTGGATGTAGGACAGGGAGACTGTATCTGTGTGGAGGGACCGGAGCATAAGACTTATCTGATCGATGGAGGCAGCAGTGATATAAAAAATGTCGGGAAATATCGGATAGAACCGTTTTTAAAGTACAGAGGAATAGGAAGTATTGATTATGTGTTCGTATCTCATGGAGACATAGATCATATGAATGGAATTGAAGAAATGCTGAAAAGGCAGCAGGTCGGGATAAAAATACGGAATCTTGTTGTGACAGGAGAAGCGTACCGGGATGAAAAGTTAGAAGAGCTTATAAGTGTAGCAGAAGATAATGGAACGACGGTCTGGGAAATGGAAAACGGGACGCAGATCAGAGAAGGAAAGTTGAGATTCACCTGTCTGGGGCCCAAAGAAAAGAATATGAATCCCGGAAATGAAGCATCCATGATCCTACATCTGGAATACGAGGGATTTGACATGCTTTTTACAGGAGACGTGGAAAAAGAAGGAGAAGAAAGTCTGACAGATACGCTCTCTTATCTACAGGAAAAGAAGATTTCATGGGAGGTATTAAAGACTGCACATCATGGATCAAAGAATTCTACAACGGAAGCATTTCTGGAAAATGTAAAACCAAGATATGCATGGATTTCGGCAGGGAGGAAGAATCGTTACGGACATCCACATAAAGATACTTTGGAAAGACTTGAAAACAGTGGCGCGAAAATATATTCTACACAGGAAAACGGTGCGTTTGGAATAACTGTAAATAAAAAAAGTATGCGGATTCATGGGAGAAACGGTTGAACTTAAAAGGAGAATTCAGTATACTTTTAAGAGGTGAAAAAGATAGGAGAACACCGATGAAAAGTTTAAATGAAGATATAAAAACAGGAAATTTTAAGCCGGTATATCTCCTGTATGGGGAAGAGGCTTATCTGAAAAAGCAATACAGAGACCGGATAACCAAGGCAATATTTCCGGATGGGGATACGGTAAATTATGCATATTATGAAGGCAAAGGGATAAATCCGGGTGAACTCATAGATCTTGCCGAGACAATGCCGTTTTTTGCAAAGCGTCGTCTGATAGTGGTAGAAAATTCGGGATTTTTTAAAAATGCAACACCGGATCTGGCCGATTATATCAAGACGATGCCGGATACGGCATGCTTTTTGTTCGTGGAAAATGAGGCGGACAAACGAGGAAAGATGTATAAAGCGGTGAAGAGTAAAGGACGCGTAGTTGAGATGGCGCGTCAGGATGAGAAGACATTATTATACTGGGTTGCAGGTAATGTAAAAAAAGAAGGCTACAAGATCAAGGAACAGACGGCCAGATATCTTCTGTCAACAACAGGAACGGATATGGAGAATCTGGAAAAAGAACTGGAAAAACTCTTCTGTTACTGTATGGGAAAAGAAGAGATTGAGATATCAGATATAGAAGCAATCTGTACAACACAGATTACAAATAAGATTTTTGATATGGTAGAAGCGGTTGCAATGAAGAACCAAAAAAAGGCGCTTGATTACTATTATGATCTTCTGGCATTAAAAGAACCGCCGATGCGTATCTTATACCTTCTGACGAGACAGTTTAAGCTGCTTTTGGAAGTGAAAGATCTGGTGGGAAAACGCTACGATAAATCATCAATCGCAAAGACAGTCGGACTTCATCCGTTTGTGGCGGGAAAATATATGCAGCAATGCCGCACATTTGAAAAGAAAGAGTTAAGGAACATTCTGGAAGAGGCTGTAGATACCGAAGAGATGGTAAAGACGGGACGCCTGAATGATGTGATGAGTGTGGAACTTTTCATTGTAAAATACAGTGCTGCATGATAGAATTGATAAGATAAACATTTAATTAAGGAGAAGATATTAGTGTCAGGAATAGATCAGAGTAAAATTCGAAATTTTTGTATTATAGCACATATTGACCATGGTAAATCAACACTGGCGGACCGTATCATTGAGATGACGGGACTTCTTACCAGTCGTGAGATGCAGTCCCAGGTGTTAGACAATATGGAGCTGGAAAGAGAACGAGGAATCACGATCAAAGCCCAGACAGTCAGAACGGTATATAAGGCAAAGGATGGAGAAGAGTATATCTTTAACCTGATCGATACGCCGGGGCATGTAGACTTTAACTATGAAGTATCCCGAAGCCTTGCAGCTTGTGACGGGGCAATTCTGGTAGTGGATGCCGCACAGGGGGTAGAAGCACAGACGCTTGCCAATGTATACCTTGCGCTGGATCATGATCTGGATGTAGTACCGGTATTAAATAAGATCGATCTTCCAAGTGCCGATCCGGAACGTGTGATTGAAGAGATTGAGGATGTGATCGGAATAGAGGCAGAGGATGCGCCGCAGATTTCTGCAAAGACCGGACTGAATGTAGATCAGGTGCTGGAAGAAATCGTGGCAAAGATACCGGCACCAACCGGAGATCCGAAAGCACCGCTTCAGGCGTTGATCTTTGATTCTTTATATGATGCGTATAAAGGTGTTATCGTATTTTGCAGAATCAAAGAAGGAACTGTAAAAAAAGGAACACCGATCCTTATGATGGCGACAGGAGCTAAGGCAGAAGTAGTAGAAGTTGGTTATTTTGGGGCCGGACAGTTTATTCCGTGTGAGGAACTGAGTGCCGGAATGGTAGGCTATATTACGGCAAGTCTTAAGAACGTAAAGGATACCCGCGTGGGTGATACGGTAACCAATGCGGCACATCCATGTGCAGAACCGCTTCCGGGATATAAGAAAGTAAATCCAATGGTTTACTGTGGATTATATCCGGCAGATGGCGCAAAATACCCGGATCTCAGGGATGCGTTGGAGAAATTACAGTTAAATGATGCATCACTGCAGTTCGAACCTGAGACTTCAATTGCACTGGGATTCGGATTCCGCTGTGGATTCCTTGGACTTCTGCATCTGGAGATCATTCAGGAACGTCTGGAAAGAGAATATAATCTGGATCTGGTAACAACTGCGCCGGGGGTTATCTATAAAGTACACAAGACAAATGGAGATGTGATAGAGCTTACGAATCCATCGAACCTTCCGGATCCTTCAGAGATCGAATATATGGAAGAGCCAATGGTAAAAGCAGAGATCATGGTGACATCGGAGTTTATCGGTGCGATCATGGATCTGTGCCAGGAACGTCGAGGCGTATATGAAGGTATGGAGTATATTGAAGAGACACGTGCAGTATTACATTATCAGCTCCCGCTTAATGAAATCATTTATGATTTCTTTGATGCATTAAAATCAAGATCAAGAGGATATGCTTCGTTTGACTATGAGATGGCCGGTTATGTGAAGTCAGAACTTGTCAAACTGGATATCCTGATCAATAAAGAAGAAGTCGATGCATTGTCATTTATCATTCATGCAGATACTGCATACGAACGCGGAAGAAAGATGTGCGAGAAGTTAAAAGAAGAGATCCCGAGACAGTTATTCGAGATTCCAATCCAGGCAGCAATCGGAAGTAAGATCATCGCGCGTGAAACAGTTCGTGCGATGCGTAAAGACGTGCTGGCAAAATGTTATGGTGGAGATATCAGCCGTAAGAGAAAGCTTCTGGAAAAACAGAAAGAAGGAAAGAAACGTATGCGTCAGGTGGGCAACGTAGAGATTCCGCAGAAAGCATTTATGAGTGTATTGAAGCTGGATGATAAATAATGAGACCATTAGAGTTATATATCCATATTCCATTTTGTGTAAAAAAATGTCGGTACTGTGATTTCCTGTCTGCGCCTGCAACACCTGAAGCGAGACAGGAGTATGTCATGGACTTGTGCCAGAAGATCCGTTCTTATTATGATCTTGCCGGTATGTACCATGTAAGCAGTATTTTTATAGGAGGCGGTACACCGTCCATATTAGAAACTCAGCAGATGAGGAGTATCTTCGATGCGATACGTGCTACATTTCCAATTGATTCGGACGCGGAGATCACGGTAGAAGTGAACCCGGGGACAGTAGATAAGTTGAAATTGATGGCATATCGGAATGTCGGGATTAATCGTCTGAGTATCGGATTACAGTCAACGGATGATCAGGAATTAAAGATGCTCGGAAGAATTCATACATATAAAGACTTCCTGGATACCTATACGCTTGCAAGAGAAGTGGGATTTCAGAATATCAATGTAGATCTGATGTCGGGAATTCCATTTCAGACATTGGGAGGATGGGAAGATACATTAAAAAAAGTGGCAGAACTTGGTCCGGAACATATCTCCGCATACAGTCTGATCATCGAAGAAGGAACGCCGTTCTATGAAAAGTATGGAGAGGGTGAACGCGCTGAGGCGAGAAGAAGAAGAGAACTTCCGGATGAAGATACGGAACGGATGATGTATCAGTTTACAAAAAATATTTTGTGGAGTTACGGCTATCACAGATATGAGATATCTAATTATGCCAAAGAAGGATATGAATGCCGGCATAACCTTGGATACTGGAACCGCACAGAATATCTGGGAATCGGAACCGGTGCGGCATCTCTTATCAATAACCAACGATTCGTAGAAGGCGGTGAGATCGAAGTTCTTAGTTTGCAGAATCAGATGGAAGAATATATGTTTCTGGGGCTCAGAAAAATCGAAGGAGTATCCAAGACTGACTTCAGGCAGACTTTCGGAAGAAGTATTGAAAATGCATATGGAAAAGTACTGATCGATATGTACCAAAAGCAGCTGCTTGAAGACACCGGCGAATACATCCGGTTAACAGAAAAAGGAATCGATGTCAGCAACTATGTCATGAGCGAGTTTCTATTTTAAATTGTTCCAATCAAGATATCACAACGGTTAAGGTTCCATTATATAATTATTATGGCATACAAAAACGTAACTGAATAAAAGGATAGAAGCCATTTCTGTGCATATGAGGTCATGGTTTGTTGCTCTAGAGTTTCTCCATGATTGAATCAGCACAGAAATGGCTTCTATCCTTTTATTCAGGTCTGGGGTAAGTCACCAAAATAATTACTACAACAACTTCGCCATTACTAACGCATAAATCTCCTGGTTCCGTTTCTGCCAGTTGTTTGCAATGGTTGCAGCTTCGGATTCTGTCGGGGCTGTTACGGTGAGGTCGATCAGAGGAAGACCCTGTTCGATGACCTGACAGCGTACAGAATATTCCATGTTGGAATTCTCGAAATAGTCCGCTTTTACGGACATCTCATTTTTTAATTCGTAATGTTTCTCTTTTAAAAATTCGTCGATATCATGCTGGATTGCAGGAGAGATATCGTTTGTAAAATAATGGATGGTCTCTGCTCCGTCTTCCGTAAGATGGTAAAATGTACGGTGATGAGTAGATTCTTCACGAATAAATCCTGATTCCAGAAGTTCGGATAAAGCCTGCTGTAATTTAAAGTAGGTTGTATATCCTTCATCCAGAATAAATTCTGATATCTGGGAATTGGTAAGAGGAAAATCAACTTCGTTCAACATATACAAAATGATCAATTTATATAACGTAAAAGATTTGGCCAAGGTTAACACTCCTTTCCCTGCCAGATGTCATGTGTTTTTAAGTAAGACTGGAACTGATTCAGAACTTGTCTTTTGTTACAGGTCCATAAAGGGGCGATCAAAAGATTTTTTGGTCCGTCTCCGGTTAATCGGTGGATAACGATGTCTGGTCTTAAGTGGCTGATACACATCCCGAGAAGCTGGTAGTATTCTTCCGGTGTGGGAATGTAGAATGGAGAGGCCAGGTAGATGTCGGCCAGATCGGTATCTTTTAATACATGTAAAAGCTGCAGTTTGATGCCCTGAATATCCTGGTGGTTCAGGTATTCTATGGTCTTGAGTATATCCTGTTCGGTTTCATTTGGAAGACACAGGATTGTATGGACAATAACATCGATTCCACGCTTTCGAAGCTCGGATACTGCATTTTCAAATACCGGAAGCTTATAACCTCTGCGGATATATCGGGCGCTTTCTTCATGAATAGTCTGAAGACCAAGTTCAACCCAGACTGGTTTGATCCGGTTTAAATTTTCCAGGAGATCCAGAATCTTTTCGCTTAGACAATCCGGTCTGGTAGCTATGGAAAGAATCCGGATATCAGGATGTGTAATTGCTTCCATATATAATGTTTCCAGATATTCTAAAGAAGCATAAGTGTTGGTATATGCCTGAAAATAAGCAATGTAAGATGATCCGGTATATTTTTTTGCAGACTGCTGCTTCCCGGCTTCAATCTGCTCTGTGACAGACAGAGTACGACTGGCGGCAAAATCGCCGGAACCTCCACGGCTGCAGAAAATGCAACCGTGGGTTCCGAGGGTACCATCCCTGTTTGGACATGTCATGCCGCCGTCGAGAGATATCTTATAGAGCTTTTCACCATAAGTCTTTTTCAGATAATAATCCAGAGAATAGTATCTTTTTTCTCCCCAGTGTACGGTCATATCAGATCAGTTCCTTTACAGCACGGCTTACAACATCTGCAACACGTGGGTCAAATGCTTCAGGAAGAATATTATTTTCATTCAGCTCTTCATCAGGAACAAGACCTGCGATTGCTTTTGCAGTAGCCAGTTTCATATCTTCGGTGATGGCAGTAGCACGTCCCTCGAGAGCACCTTTGAAGATACCAGGGAAAGCAACCACGTTATTTACCTGGTTCGGGAAGTCGGAACGGCCGGTTCCTACTACTTTAGCGCCCGCAGCTTTTGCAATATCCGGCATGATCTCAGGTACCGGATTGGCCATGGCAAATAAGATGGCATCTTTGTTCATAGAAGCAACCATTTCCGGTGTAACAATATTCGGAGCCGATACGCCGACAAAAATATCAGCGCCTTTTAATGCATCGGCGAGTTTACCGGTTTTCTGTTCCAGGTTGGTTACTTCAACCATCTTCTCCTGCATCCAGTTGAGGTCTTTGGAATCTTTTCCGAGAATTCCATTTATGTCGCACATGGTGACATGTTTAAAGCCGTAGGTCAGGAGCAGTTTGGTAATGGCAACTCCGGCAGAACCGGCACCATTTACGACAACTTTGGAAGATTCCTTATCTTTTCCGGTTACTTTCATAGCATTAATGATTCCGGCAAGAACTACGATAGCAGTTCCGTGCTGGTCATCATGAAATACAGGAATATCCAGCAGTTCTTTCAGTCGTTCTT
>ENA-OPSD01002386-OPSD01002386.1-human-gut-metagenome-genome-assembly--contig:-NODE-2386-length-11195-cov-5.788061_pt1 | contig 11195 bp, 8 predicted proteins | sample MGYA00241453_ERZ501898 | MGnify/ENA primary metagenome ERZ501898 (study PRJEB25962, sample SAMEA2042226) | human gut metagenome | biome: human gut; feature: human-associated habitat; material: faeces... | reverse complement strand
CGAAAATTGTGTCAGCAAAGGCTTCCACAATTTTTGAGTCTCATCTCCATTGCACAATAAGTGCCTTCACACCTATTCTTTTTCTAAATCCGCCCTCAAGACTTTGGGCGCAGACCTGGCGGCTGCTAAACATAAAAATTCAGGAAACTATAGAGAGATAGTTTCCTGGTATATGCGAGAGGGTATTTATATTGAGGGTGGGTTAGGTTAGTTGACGCGTAATGATTCAATAAATGGTGTCAGGAGGGATTCACCGTATTGAAGCAGGGAGAAGCTTCTCTGGGTGAGACACCAGGAGTAGGTGAGACCGATCTGGGCAGAGGTGATCATCTGGGAGAGCTCGACGTAGGAGTAGTCTGACTTTAGTTCTCCACATTTGATCCCGTCGAAAAGGATCTTGCGCAGGATCTTATAATAATTACGATCCGGGTTTAAAATATGTCTGGTTCCGGTAGTAGCTACCTGAAGACCGTAGAGGGGCGCAAAGAGATCCATATATGGTGAGTGCTCCAGGTTATTCAGCACAAAATGGTTGAAGGCGAGCAGCAGATCGGCGGCTGGAAGCGTCCGGTCGCAGGTCTGAAGCCAGCTATCATAGTCACTGTCGTAGGAATAGGCGAGGCTGAAGAGAAGTTCATCTTTTCCACGAAAATGGTGGTAAAAGGTGCTGCGGGAATTACCGGAGAGTTCGATGATCTGCGCGATCGTAGTTTCGTCATAGCCCTGTTCTGTGAACAGCTTCCATGCTGCATCCATGATGTCCTGTTTTGCATGTCGTTTGCCGTGCGTTGTCATAATTGATCGTTCCTGCCTTCTTAAAAGTATTGAAGCTATTGTAACACAGGGATGTGGAGAGTGCAATGTTTTGTTTCTGCATACATTTTATTGAAAATGTCCATATAAGGATAATATGGTTGACTTTATTTGAACACTTTAGTAGAATGAAGGGTATAAAAAGCAGAACGTAGTTCGGAATACAGTATCTTTTTAGACCGTAGTATGAAAACGGACTACAGTGCTTTTGGAGGTGTAAGATGGAAAAATTAAAACTTGCAGCCGGCATGACAGGAGAACAGAAGCGTTATGCGGTTGAAGCAGCACTACTTCTGGGATTTCAGACAGAGACAGCTACATTTCCGGTGATCACAGCGGACGGTGAGATTCCGGTGCCGGAGAATATGGAAGAGCTGAAAGCCCTGTGGAAAAAGAGTACAGGGGGAACACCGGAAGAGTACGAATCAGCATCAAAGCATACAGGTCCGATCTTTGATCTGGATTTCCGTAAGGAAAAAGGGCTGGAGACGATGCTTCAGAAAGGGGATTTCCTGAAAGACGAGAATCAGGATCTTCTTCCGGATGTGTTGGATGTGAAGATTGTACTTCCGGAGGATGCAGATGATGCGATGCTCGTTGCAGCATGTAACCTGGCATGGCGTTTTGGTATGGAGACAACCGGATATAAAGGAACTATTACGGCAGATGCAGCTTATACAGGCAACCGGCTCGTTCTGGAAAAAGCAGAGCAGACAGAGCTTGTACGGGAAAAAGAAGGAGAAAGTGTAAAAGTATCTCTTCGCGGTGACGGAGAGGAACTAATCGCATTTACCTCCCGCCTCTGTATGGAATTTCCACAGATCAATGGTCAGAGAAGCTGGAAAGACCTGCTGATGGATATGGTGGATGACTTTGTACTGCGCGGCGCAGATGGCCAGCTTGCAGCTTTGAAAGCGATGCAGAAAGAGCAGACAGGAGAATACGAAGTGTACGGATCTCCGCTCTGGAATGATACACAGAAAAAAGAAGCCGGGGATGCAAAGGTATATAATTACAAATCCGGACAGAAGATGTACGAGAAGGTGTATGAGCTTCCGTGGGAAGTGGAAGTTTTTGAAAAACTTCTGGAAGAAAAGGTTTATCCGCAGATCGGGAAAGGAAGCAAGGTAAAGATTACCGGTGCGGTAAGTGAAAATATAAAAGTACGCCAGAAGATAAAAGAAAAAATCGAAGACAGAATCCAGATGTTAGGTGCCAAGCCGGAGGATACCTCCGTTATCTGTGCATACAAACAGGGATATTCCTGGATCGTTGAAGAGATGCTTCCGGTGATGAAGGAAGCGCAGGCAGATCAGGTTGAGATTTATTTCAAACCGTTCCTGCCGGAAGGCCAGACAGACTGGCTGGATGAGAACGGTGCAACCCCGTCCTATCACAATCTGAATGCAGACACTCCGGACAAGTGGTATTATCTGCAGGAACTGTATCCGGTAGAAGATATTCTGGTAAAAGAGCTTGGAATTGAAAGAGATAAAGTCATTTTCAAAGCTTATGAAGGCGAAGAAGATATCACTTATCTCTGCAAGGGGATCAAGGACGAAAAGGTCTGCTGTGAGGATACTTACAAAGCAGTCTGGTCGGAAAGACCATATATGGATGAATATCCGCAGATGGGAAAGGTTCATCCGGCAACCGGTTATGTAAAAGCAGAGATTGACGGACAGGAAGTATTTTATCAGACCGTCCGTACCGATATGGAAGAGATTTGGGATGTTTACCAGAAGGAAGTTCTTCCGGATTGCAGACGATATATTGAGGAAAAGACAGGCGGAAAGATTTCCGCAGACCTGCAGCCGTTCTTCCATGAACTGCGTCTGGACGTGACCGCAAGTGAACCGGACTATGCGACCGGATCAAGAGAGGATCTGATCTCTTCACTGGATGCTTTGCATGAAGATATGTATTTTGTCGGAAGCGACTATTTTAAAAATTACGGTGTGAAGAAAGCAGATGTCATGCTGGATGCGCCGGGACTGATCCTTCCGGTGATCCATGAAAAAGAAGGCAGACCGGTATTTAAGGTGACACTGACCGAGCCGTTAAAAGAAGAAGCATGCATTGTAAAAGATGGAAAAGCGGTTCTTTTACAGAGAAAACGCGAAGAAGCAGATGCATGGATCCGTGCCATTTCATGGGAAAATGATAATTTTACTTTCCATATCCGCACAAATGGTGTACAATCTAATGTATTACACACTTACTCAACATTGTGGTCAAAGGGTGTACTGGCAGAGTGTGAAAGTGTTGCTGCAGGTACGAAGCTTTTGTTTGAAAGTGAGCAGGGCGAGATACAGTATGTAGCACTTACACCGGAAAGAGAAGAAAAACCAAAGACGAAACGGATTGAAGAGATTGACCTGCATGAGCATGAACTGATCGGATATGATACTTACCGTGAGATCATCGAAGAACTGAAGCAGGTTCCTGGAATCGAAGTGTTCCGGACTGCGGTATCTTATACAGGACGTGAACTCTATGCAGTATGGATCAAACCGGAATACGAAGGCTATCTGTCCATGACGAAGCGTATATCAAGAATTCCTGGCGAGATGATCAATGCAAGACATCATGCAAATGAAGTATCTTCGACAAATGCAGCATTTATCCTGATCAAGAAGCTGCTGACAGAAGATGTTTACAAAGATTTACCGGATAAACTGAATCTGGTGATCGTTCCGATGGAAAATGTGGATGGTGCGGCAATCCATTATGAATTGCAGAAAGAGCATCCGACCTGGAAATTCCATGTGGCAAGATTTAATTCGCTTGGAAAAGAGTTCTACTATGAACATTTCCAGCAGGATACGATCCACAGCGAGGCGATGGGATTAACCCGTATTTATGACCGGTATGTCCCGGATATGATCGTGGACAATCACGGAGTACCGAGCCATGAATGGGAGCAGCAGTTTTCAGGTTATACCTCCCCGTCTTACAAAGGCTTCTGGCTTCCGAGATCTCTGCTTTATGGTTATTTCTGGTATGTGACCAATCCAGAGTACAAGGACAATTACCCGGTCAATAAGGTAATGGAAGATGTGATCGCAGACAAGATTGCCGAGTATCCGGAGATGAGAGAATTGAACCGTGAATGGAGTGCTCAGTTTGAAAAATATGCACATGCGTGGATGCCGAAATTGTTCCCGGCAAACTATTATAAAGAAATGATCAACTACTGGATCCCGTTCGCGGCAGATCCAAACCATCGTTATCCGTCGATCCGTTTTCCGTGGATCACAACGGTTGCTTATACCAGCGAGGTTGCAGATGAGACCGCACAGGGTGAATACCTGAATTTGTGTGCAAGGGCCCATGTGGCACATGACGAGGCGACTATCCGGATGTTGATGGAAGCAGTGCATGTGATGGAATGTCATCTGGAAGAGCAGGATGGACAGATTTTGACCAGTTACATAAGACAGCGTCCGATGATTGTCAAAGTGACTGGAAAAAATAAATAACTTTTTAATACTTTTCTAAAGGAGGAGTTAGGTATGGAACTCATCAAATTACTTGGCGTGTTAATCGTAATCGTTGGATTCGCGCTGAAACTGGATTCAATCCTCATTATTTTCCTGGCCCTTATCGCGACAGGGATTGTTGGAGGACTTGGAGTGGGCGGACTTCTGGAAACAATCGGTACAAACTTTGTAGCGAACAGAAGTATGGCAATCTTTATCATGATCCTGCTGGTTACAGGTACACTGGAAAGAAACGGTCTGCGTGAAGCAGCGGCAAACCTGATCCGTAAAGTAAAAAGTGCGACAGCAGGTAAGCTTGTTGCTGTATATGGTATGCTGAATGCTCTGTTTGGAGCATTCAATGTCAGCTTCGGTGGAGTTGCCGGATTTATCCGTCCGGTACTGCTTCCGATGATCGAAGGTGCGATCAGCAATAAAGAAGGAAAAGCAAATGAAGATCACGTAGAAGAAGCAAAAGGACTTGCTGTTGCTATGCAGAACTTCACATGGTTCTTCTTCCAGGTACTGTTCGTAGGTGGTGCCGGCGGAATCCTTGTACAGACAACACTTGCAGGTCTTGGATACGAAGTAGAACTGATCGACCTTGCAGCAGCTGAAATCCCGGTAGCATTAGTTGCACTTGTTGTTTCCTGCGCATTTGTTATTTTGAAAGATAACAAACTGATGAAGAAATACTATGGAAAATCAACAGATACTAAGAAATAGAGGGAGGAAGACAGATGAGTAATTTAAAATTTATACAGGTCGGCGATTCGTTTAATGCAATCGGGCTGAATGTAGTATGGGTAATTATCGGATTGATCACGATTTACGCAGGAATTAAGAACCTGCTGGATAAAGAGAATCCGTCAAGAGTCGGAACCGCTGTTTTCTGGTGCTCTTTCGGTATCGTTTGTGGATTTGGTTCATGGCTCCCGGCAAAGGTTTCTGGTGTGCTTGTTCTGATCATGTGCCTGCCGCCGATCTTCAAGAAAGTAAAAATCGGAAAAACAGATAATCCGACAAAGGAACACACAGAACAGCAGTTTAAGAAGATCGGAATGAAGATATTTGTCCCGGCATTCTCCGTAGCGGTATGCTCTCTGTTCTTTGCATTATTCAGTAATATGAGTTCTATGGTCGCAATTACCGTTGGTGTGATTGTAGCTATGATCTTACTGATGGCATTCGATGCAAAACAGAATAAACCGGCAGTCTTTTTGAATGATTCTGAAAGATTCCTTGGAATCACAGGACCTCTCAGTATGCTGCCACAGCTGCTTGGATGTCTTGGAGGTGTATTTACCGCTGCAGGAGTTGGCGATGTAATCGCACAGCTTGTTGAAAAGATTGTTCCAAAGGGAAATGTAAATATCGGGATCATCGTTTATGCAATCGGTATGGTACTCTTTACCATGATCATGGGAAATGCATTCGCAGCTATCACCGTTATGACAGTTGGTATCGGTGCACCGTTCGTTCTTGCTTACGGTGCTAATCCGGTGGTGATCGGTATGCTCGCACTTACATGTGGATACTGTGGAACTCTGCTTACACCGATGGCAGCGAACTTCAACATCCTGCCGGTTGCGATCTTGAACATGAAGGACCGCTGGGGCGCTATCAAAAATCAGGTTCTGGTTGCAATTTTTATGCTTGTGTTCCAGATCTGTTATATGATAGTATTAAAGTAAATAAGACATAAGTAGCTAAGGTCATTATTTCACTGGAAAGGCAGAAAATAATGGCCTTAGAATTCGTAAGCTTATTCTAGTTTTGGTATGGAGAAAGAAGAGGGACATATGACACCGAATATGGAACGGGGTGCCCGGATCATTATTCACGAATGGGTAAAAGTAAGGGCGTGGGACAAAGTACTGATCGTGACATCGAAGGAATATCTTGCAGAAGCAAAAGCGATGGAAAAAGAGGCTTCCGGAAAAGCACGGTCAGTGAATACACTGCTTGTCGAGAACAAGGGGCGCCATGTGGGAATCTTTTTTGATGATAATGAAGCAGTTTTTGATCCTTATACGGCAATTATCGCGGCGACAGAGTATTCGCTGGTGACAACGAAAGCTGCAAAGCGTGCGATACAAAGACACAAGAAATTTCTGTCCTTGCCACTGGCAACCAATGACGGAAGATCTTTTCTGGAATACGATTTTCTGACGATGGATACGAAGAAGAGCCGACTGATGGCAAAGGCATTTATCAAATATCTCAAGTATTCAGAAAAAGTCCGTGTGACAACTCCGGCAGGAACGGATATGATGTTCTACAAAGTGGGCAGAGATCCGGGATTTTTTAACGGAGTTCTAAAGGATGGAAAGGGATATTCTTCTTCCAGTATTGAGGTCTATGTCCCGATCGAGGAGACAAAGACAGAAGGTGTGATGGTGCTTGACGGTTCTCTGGGATATATTGGTCGCGCAGAGGAACCGACAAGGATTTTATTTAAAGGCGGACGGATTACGGAGATTGAAGAGACTCCGACCGGTATTCGGTTGAAAAAATACATGGAAGATTATCAGGATCCCCGGATCTATATTGCGGGGGAACTCGGAATCGGGCTTAATTCATGCTCACAATGCCTTGGAAACTGCTATATTGAAGATGAATCTGCTTATGGGACATTCCATGTAGGACTTGGGCGTAATATTGCTCTTGGAGGTATTCAGAACGCCAAAGGGCATTTTGATCTGGTATGTATGGAACCGGATATCTACACGGACAACCGACAGATTATGCAGCAGGGGAAGGTTATTATCCCGGAGCCTGTGTTATACTAAGAGATATAAAGGAGGAAATTAACATGAAGGTTTTATTAACAGGATTTGATCCATTTGGAGGAGAAAGCGTAAACCCGGCATTCGAGGCAATCAAGCTTCTTCCGTCAACAATTGCGGGGGCAGAGATCGTATATGTAGAGATCCCTACAGAATTCAAGAAAAGTGCACCGGCAGTTGAAGCGGCAATCAAAGAACATAACCCGGATATAGTGATCAATGTAGGTCAGGCAGGCGGACGTTCCTGCGTCACTGTAGAAAAAGTAGGAATCAACCTTGCAGATGCCCGGATTCCGGACAATGCAGGTGACCAGCCACTTGATGAGCCACTTCAGGCAGACGGTCCAACCGGATACTTTGCAACAATTCCGGTAAATGCAATGGTTCAGAATGTACGTGCTCACGGACTTCCATGCCATGTATCTTTCACGGCAGGAACCTACGTATGCAACTGTGTAATGTACAATGTACTGCATATGTGTGCAACCAAATACACTAACATCCGTGCCGGATTTATCCATGTACCATATGCTTGCGATCAGGTTGTAGATAAGGCGAACGGAATGGCAAGTATGCCGCTTGAGACAATCGCAAAGTCTCTGGAGTATTGTGTTGAAGCTGTAGTGAATAATACAGAAGATGTAAAAGAGGTTATGGGAACTACTCACTAGTTTTATGAAAGAAAAAAGTACCGCTGTGTCAGAATGAAGCTGATGCGGCGGTGTTTTTTTGTAAAATTTTATTGGAAATATAATTTCATGTCGCTTAATGAAAATGGACGTTCATTATATATTAAGAAATTCTATTATAAAGAAAAAGAATTGATTTGTCACGGGCAGAAATGTTATGTATAATATGCATAAAGAAAGTCGAAGCGGAAATAAGAAAAATGAACAATTTTATGAACGGAGAGAGCTTTTTCAAAAAACAAGTTGATTAAGAAGGTGAAGAAAAAAATCTAGTGGGGAAAAGATTATCGTAAAAATAGAATATGGATGGAAAACAATAACAGAGGCGAAGGAGAAGTGAAATGAGTAATTTAATGGGGATGCTGACGACTATCCAAAGTTATGTATGGGGACCTCCGACATTGTTGCTGTTGATCGGTACAGGGCTTTACTTTACGATTAAATTGAGAGGACTGCAGATCACAAAATTTCCACGTGCAGTAAGGGCCATTTTTGAAAAAGAAAGTGGGACCGGAAGCGGAGAAGGAGATGTATCGGCATTTGCGACTCTATGTACAACGATGGCAGCAGACATAGGAACGGGAAGTATTGTTGGAGTTGCAACGGCGCTTCGAATTGGTGGACCGGGATCGTTATTCTGGATGTGGATTTCAGCCATACTTGGTATGGTGACGAAATATTCAGAAAGTCTTTTAGCGGTAAAATACCGAGTGACGGACGAGAATAACCAGATGGCCGGCGGACCGATGTTTTATATCCAAAATGGTATGGGAGAGAGATTTATCTGGCTTGCAAAAGCCTTTTCTGTGTTTGGCATATGTACAGCATTATTTGGCTGCGGAACGTTTCCGCAGGTAAATGCGATCACAGAATCTGTCAATGTGACATTCCATATACCGATCATTGTAGCAGGAGTCATCATAACAGTGCTTACTGCGGTTGTAACGATCGGAGGAATTAAAAGTATTTCAAAGGTTGCTGAAATTGTGGTGCCGATTATGGCGCTTACTTTTCTTGGAGGCTCGGTAGTGGCGCTGGTGATCAACCGGGCGGCAGTACCGGATGCTTTTAAGACCATTTTTACCTGTGCATTTGCAAAAGAATCGGTAATCGGAGGAACTGCAGGAACAGGTGTCATTACGTTTATGACGGTTATGAGAACCGGGATTGCCAGAGGTGTCTATACAAATGAGGCAGGACTTGGAAGTTCACCGATCGTGGCAGCAGCGGCGAAGACGAATTCCGGTGTAAGACAGGGCCTTCTTTCCATGACAAGTGTGTTTGTTACTACGATTCTGACCTGTTCCATGACAGGACTAGTTATCATCAGCAGCGGGCTGATGGACAGTTCGGATATGAACGGAAGCACACTTGTTACAGCTGCTTATAACATGTGTCTGCCACACAATATAGGCATGCATCTGATCGCAGTAGGAATTATGTTCTTTGCATTTACCACTATTCTGGGATGGAATTATTACGGAGAACGCTGCCTGGTTTATCTGACTGGCACAACAAAATGGATCAAACCATATAAGATCATCTACATTGCAGCGATTGCACTGGCACCGTTTTTATCGCTGGAACCAATCTGGCTCCTGGCAGATATCACGAATGCGCTGATGATCATTCCAAACCTGATCGCAATCATTGCACTTAGAAAAGTGATCATTGGGGAAACAAAACTGTATTTTTCAAAACAAAATGAAGAAAAAATGTCTGCTGCGGTAAAGGCAGTGGAGTAAGAAAAGAAACCACCGCATGGGAGAAAAAATATCAATGCGGTGGTATTTTTGCGTTAGAACTAAGGCTGGCACTCAAAGTTATAGGTGTAAACCAGAAGAAACTTAACAGGCTTACACTTGCATAGAGTATGAGTGGTACAGCGCAGGTAAGTATAATCTGTGTTTCCATCAATTCTCTTCCTGCAGATTCCAACACATCCAGAAAATCATTCGATACCGTTGAACAGGCGGATTTCCAAATATATATACTCCGGTTCCCTTCGAGGTAATGGAGATGAAACCCAGGAATCGTGGAAGCCTTTGCTGAACACGATTCCCGCTTTCAGGGGTTCATCGGAATGTTTTGCCGAGGGGAACCGGAGTATATATATTTGGAAATCCGCCGCCCACCAACCTATAAAATTTTCCCCCCACCAGTTGGAAATCCCCCTCATTTCTGCTAAAATGGAACACAGAGAAAAGGAGCGAACACAATATGAATTTTGCGCATTTGCACGTCCACACGGAATACAGCCTTCTGGACGGTTCGAATAAAATTAAAGAATATGTTGCCAGAGTCAAAGAACTGGGGATGACAGCGGCTGCGATCACAGACCACGGTGTCATGTATGGCGTCATTGACTTCTACAGAGCCGCAAGAGCGGCAGGAATCAATCCTGTACTGGGATGTGAAGTCTATGTGGCACCGGGATCCAGATTCGATAAAACAGCCGTAGGACGCGATGAGGACCGATATTATCACCTGGTACTTCTTGCCGAGAATAATACAGGATACGCCAATCTGATGAAGATCGTGTCACGTGCATTTACGGAAGGTTACTATTATAAGCCAAGAGTAGATTATGAGCTTCTGGAGACCTATCACGAAGGAATCATTGCCCTCAGTGCATGTCTTGCCGGAGAGGTACAGAGAAACCTGGCGAGAGGGATGTATGAAGAAGGAAAAAAAGCTGCGCTTCATTATGAACAGATTTTTGGGAAAGGCAACTTTTTCCTGGAACTGCAGGATCATGGGATCCCGGAACAGCGCACCGTTAACCAGCAGTTGATGCGTCTGTCGCAGGAGATTGGAATCGACCTTGTGGCGACAAATGACGTGCATTATACTTACGCAGAAGATGAAAAGCCACATGATATCCTGCTTTGCCTTCAGACAGGGAAAAAGCTCGCAGACGAGGATCGGATGCGCTATGAAGGCGGACAGTACTACGTGAAGTCCAAAGAAGAGATGGCAGCACTTTTCCCATATGCACCGGAGGCGCTGGAAAATACACAGAAGATTGCAGACAGATGCCATGTAGAGATTGAATTTGGTGTGACAAAGCTTCCGAAATTCGATGTGCCGGAAGGATTTACCTCATGGGAATATTTGAATAAGCTCTGTTTTGACGGACTAAAAAGACGATATGGAGAAGACCCGGATCCAGCCCTTGTGGAGCGCCTGAATTATGAATTGGGCGTTATCAAAAGCATGGGTTACGTGGATTACTTCCTTATTGTATGGGATTTCATTCATTTTGCAAAAAGCAACGGAATCATGGTTGGACCTGGGCGTGGATCTGCGGCAGGAAGCATTGTGGCGTACACACTTGCGATCACCAATATCGATCCGATCCGGTATCAGCTGCTGTTCGAGCGTTTTCTGAATCCGGAACGTGTGTCCATGCCCGATATCGA
>ENA-OPSD01002384-OPSD01002384.1-human-gut-metagenome-genome-assembly--contig:-NODE-2384-length-11199-cov-2.851759_pt1 | contig 11199 bp, 8 predicted proteins | sample MGYA00241453_ERZ501898 | MGnify/ENA primary metagenome ERZ501898 (study PRJEB25962, sample SAMEA2042226) | human gut metagenome | biome: human gut; feature: human-associated habitat; material: faeces... | reverse complement strand
CTGCCGCCGCAGCGGCCTTTTGAGCCGTGGCGATTGCCTGGCGCTGTTCGGCGACGATTTGGTCGTAGCGGCCTGCGATATCCTGGCGCGTCTCGAGCTCCTCTCCTTGATCGGCGATGCGCTGATCAAGTTCGGCCAGATGGGCACGAGCATCCGCGAGCGCCTTCTTTGCGGCGTTCATCTCGCGCATGGCAGAGGCGCCCTGGGCGATAAAAGTGCCTACGGCGTTTGCTGTATTTGAGACGGCGGTTCCCAGATCGCGGCTGGCTACAGGGGCGTGTGGAGTGGTCGGGTGACCGGCGTCGGCCGTACCCGCATCGGGCGCCTGCGACGTGGCGATATTGCCGGTGCCGCCCTCGATCACGGAAAAGCCGGCAGTGTGCGGGTCGACTGCATCTGCGCCAATTGTAGGGTGCTCGAGCTGTAAGAACGAAGGTACGGTGCTGCCTTGGTCGGCAACGGGGGTCTCGCCAGGCACGAAGGTCGATGCGGCCTCGGCGGCCTTCTCTTCTTCGGCGTCCACATCGGCGTCGGCCACGGCGTCTTTCATCGCTTTGACGGCATCCATCATGGAGTCCATGACGGCATCGAGCTCTTCTTCCGAAGATACCTCGATGGGGCCTGCCGCCTGTGACGCGGGGTCCGCGTCGGGCTCGGCGTCGTTCGACTCCGGTTGCTCGCCTTCGTCATGCTCGACAGTATCGCCTGTGTCTGTTGCCTTATCCGCACCGGCGTGCGCATCTTCGGCGGATGCATCGACGGAAGCGGCGACGCAGGTAGGAGTGCTGCAGTCGTCGGCGACGTCTGCGGAATCATCAATATGCTGCTGAGTCTGGGGGTCCAGCTCGTCTGTCATAGGCATGTGCTCCTCATCGTTGATTGTCACCCTATGATAAAGTCTCGCGCCGGCATCCCGCGCGCCGCAGCAAAGTTTCAAAACGTGTTCGATGGCTCGCTTGGATAGCAAAAATTTGGCCGCTCTATTCAGTTTGCGCTTGACATTCCCTTCTCCGAAAGACGTTATGCCGTTCGCCTGCCGCGGTCTTTATAATGGTTTGCGTATGAACCGCAACCAAGGAGTTCCAGTTTATGGACCAGAGCCTATTTAAATTCGACCTGATCGCCGAGGATCCGACGACGCATGCGCGTGCCGGCGTGCTGCACACTCCGCACGGCGACATCGAGACGCCGATCTTTATGCCCGTGGGCACCAAGGCAAACGTCAAGGGCATTCCTGCCGAGACTGTCAAGCAGCTCGGCGCCCAGATCGTGCTCGCCAATACCTATCACCTGTCCATGCGTCCCGGCGAGGATACCATCGCCGAGTTGGGTGGCCTGCACAAGTTTATGAACTGGCATGGCCCCATCCTCACTGATTCCGGCGGTTTCCAGGTGTTCAGCCACAACGACGCCGTCAAGCTCACCGACGAGGGCGTGCGCTTTATCGTCAACGACTACGACGGCCGCCACGTGTTCTGGACGCCCGAGGACAACATGGAAATCGCCATGAAGCTCGGCTCCGACATCTGCATGCAGCTCGATCAGTGCCCGGGCTATCCCGCCACGCGCGCCTACGTTGAGCGCGCCGTTGAGCTGTCGAGTATGTGGGCCGAGCGCTGCTATAAAGCTCATACCCGCGACGACCAGGCGCTCTTTGGCATCGTTCAGGGTGGCATGCATCTGGACCTGCGCCTGCGTTCGCTGCGCCATCTGGAGGAGTGCGGTGACTTCCCCGGTTACGGCATTGGCGGCTACTCGGTGGGCGAGGACCACGAGACCATGTTTGAGACGCTGGCACCGCTCGCGAGCGAGTACATGCCCAAACATAAGCCGCGCTACCTGATGGGCGTCGGCAACCCGACGACGCTCGTGCGTGGTGTAGGCGTGGGCATCGACATGTTCGACTGCGTGCTGCCGACGCGCACCGGCCGCATGGGGACGGCGTTCTCGAGCGAGGGTCGCCTTAACTTCCGCAATGCCCGCTTTGCGCACGACGACGGCCCCATCGATCCCACCTGTACCTGCCCGGTGTGCACGGGCGGTTACAGCCGTGCGCTCATTCGCCACATGGTCACGCAGAAGGAGATGCTCGGCGGCATTTTGCTTTCGATGCACAACATCTACTACCTGCTCAACCTTATGCAGCGTGCCCGCCAGGCCATTATCGAGGGCCACTACGGTGCGTTCGTGAGCGACTGGATGAACAGCCCCGCGGCAGTGGATTACTAAGAGCTGCGGGTGCGCTTACGGGGGCGCTCGCGCGGTGTCGAGGCTACGTGCCAATCGACCGTGCGTAGCCGGCGCCGGGCATCGCATGCGTCGGCATCGGTTGCACGACCTCTGACCGATGCCTTGCAAGCGCTTGATGCATCGTGGGTACCATACCGAATGGTTGATGTTCGGGCGGGTGTTTGACGCATGGCGTCGACCCCGCCCGTTTCTATTTTCGATAGGAGTATCCCATGATTAAGAATGAGAATGTCGAGGGCGAGCCGGCCTAAGACGAGACGTACCGACGCGGCCCCGTGGTTATGCGCGGCCCTATGATTCCTAAGGACAACACCTACGCCAACCTGCTGGCGCCCGAGGACTCGACTGACTGGTTGCACGCCGACCCGTGGCGTGTGCTGCGCATTCAGGCCGAGTTTGTCGATGGCTTCGGCGCGCTTGCCGAGCTCGGGCCCGCGGTGACCATCTTCGGCAGTGCCCGCACGCCCAAGACCGATCCGCTCTACAAGGCGGCGCGCACGGTCGGCCGCAAGATCGCGCAGCGCGGCGTGGCGGTTATCACCGGCGGTGGTCCTGGCATTATGGAGGCGGCCAACAGGGGGGCGGCGAGCGCCAACGGCAAGTCGGTCGGCTTGGGTATTGAGCTTCCGCACGAGCATGGGCTCAACAAATACGTGAACCTCGGCATGGACTTCCGTTACTTCTTTGTGCGCAAGACCATGTTTGTCAAATACAGCTCGGGCGCCATCGTGTTTCCCGGTGGTTTTGGTACGCTCGACGAGATGTTTGAGGTGCTCACGCTGGTGCAGACGCACAAGGTCAAGCGCATGCCGCTTGTTTTGGTGGGCAGCGAATACTGGCAGGGCCTGTTCGACTGGCTCAACGGCCCGGTGATGGATGCCGGCATGATCAGCCCACTCGATCCAGACCTCGTCCACATCACCGATGACCTCAACGAGGCCGTCGATATTGTCCTGAGCGGGCTGATGTAGGGTAGGTAAAATGGGACGGGGCTAAAAAGACTGGTCTGAAACGTTTGATATCAGTCTTTTTGGCCCCGTCCCAAATGAACTGCTTCCAAGTTGCGGTGGAATAGGGATTGATTTGCGGTTGATAAGCCAAAAACAGTCCCTATTCCACCGCAAGTGGTAAAGGTGCCCCTAGTGGATGGGCTGGTAGCGGGGACAGTAGCTGATGGCGATGGCGTCGACGCCTACGTGGGTGGCGATGGTGCAGCCGATGGGGCCGGTGCCGGCGTCTACGTAGTTCTGGCCTGCGAGCGCTTGGTTGACGAGCTCCTGCTCCTCGGCGGCGCCGGTCGTGAGCACACGTACGCTGGAGCCCGGGTGCTCGGCCAAAAATGCGAGGCAATCTGCCATGGTGTTGGTGACGATGCGCTTGGCGCCACGACCTTTTTTGATCGCCTTGATCTCGCCCGATTTCCACTCCGGCGAAACGGCCAGGCGAATATTGAGCATCTGCGTGAGCTGGCCGGCGAGCTTGGGCGCGCGGCCGTTCTTAACGAGGTTCTCGAGCGTGCGGGGAATCAGCAGCAGATGGGCGTCGGGCAGCGTCGCGCGGATCTGCGCTTCGGTCTCGTCCAGGCTGCGGCCGTCCTCACGCATGGCCAGCGCGTACTCCACCAGCAGGCCCTCGGCACCCGAGCCGGTGCGCGAATCGATGCAGCGCACGTCGAGCTCGTGCGCTTCGGCCGTCAGGCTGGCGTTGGCATAGCAGGCGGACCACTCACTGCACAGTGAGATAAAGATGGCGCTATCGTGGCCGTCGGCGCGCACGCGGTCAAAGAGTGCCTTGAACTCGCCGGCGCTTGGCTGCGAGGTGTGCGGCAGCTGCTCGGATCCGGCCATGCGGACGACGTATTCCTCGGCGGTAATCTGCACCTGGTCGAGCAGGTCTTCGCCTTCGATAATCACATGAAGTGGAATCACGTAAATGCCGAGCTCTTGGGCGCGGGCGGGGGAGATGTCCGACGTGGAGTCGGTTATGATGGCAAAAGACATAATTGCACCTTTCGTTGGGGCGCGACGGCGCCGCCTTCTGAGAGCAAAGTGCGACAAGTATAGTAGAGTCGCTCCACATTGCTAGGCTCAATTGTTGAATAGTCAACAGTTTGAAGTGTCGGTGTGGAAATCTTCAACTGGGGAAGAGGGATGTCGATGGAGGCTCTGGAGATATGCAAGCGGTCGGTCGTGCTGTTTGATTTTGACGGCACGGTGGCCGATACGGGCCGTGCGGTGATGACCTCGACGCGTAAAACGCTGGCTGCGCGCGGGTTTTCTGAGGCGCAGATGGGTGACCTGCGCCGTATGATCGGGCCTCCGTTGTGGAAGAGCTTCCACGACTTTTACGGCTTCTCGCGCGAGGAGTCGCTTGTGGTGGCCGACGAGTACCGTGCCTTTTTTGATGAGCTGGGACCGGAAGAGTACCCCGTGTTCGATGGAATTCCCGAACTGCTCGATGGCCTGGCCGCCCAGGGGCATCACTTGGCCGTGGCGACGTCGCGCATGGAGGCAAAGTGTATCGACATGGTGGGCGAGCTGGGGCTTTCGCAGTTTGAGGCGGTGGTCGGTATGAATCCGCCGCAGGGGCGCGAGACCAAGGCCGATTCGGTTCGCGATGCCCTGGCGGCGCTTGGCGCGACGGCGGACGATGCCGTGATGATCGGCGATCGCTTTAACGATGTGGAGGGCGCGCACGCAATGGGCGTGCCGTGCATTGGCATCTATTCGGGCGCGGCGGTGCCGGGCGAGCACGAGGCGGCGGGTGCCGATGCAGTGGTGCACTCGGTGGCCGAGCTTGCTAAACTTTTCGCCATCTAATGACGTTATGCGAGGGGCGGGTGTGGCCGTCGCTCATTGGTAAGGAGGTCGTCCATGAATCAGGTGGAGCAGAGCGTTACCGAGTATGTCGACGAGATCTGGGAAGATGTCGTTGCCGATATCGAGCAGCTGGTGAGCTATCCGTCCGTGGCCGTTGCTGCCCATGCGGAGCCCGGTGCGCCGTTTGGCCGCCCGGTCCGTGATGCGCTCGATTGTGCGCTCGGTATTGCGCAAAAGCTCGGCTACCAGACGAGCGACGACGAGGGCTATGTGGGCATCGCCGACATTCCCGGCCGCGGCGATAAGCAGCTTGCGACCATCTGCCATGTGGATGTGGTGCCCGCCGGTCCCGGTTGGAACACCGACCCGTTTGCGATGGAGCGCCGCGAGGGCTGGCTGCTCGGTCGTGGCGTGATCGACGACAAGGGCCCGGCCGTGTTGTCGCTCTACGCCGGTGCCTACCTGATCAAGCACGGCATTGTGCCGCGCTATACCTTCCGCGCGCTGCTGGGTTGCGATGAGGAAGTGGGCATGTCCGACGTCCACCATTATCTGGAGAACCACGCAGACCCCGACTTTTTGTTTACGCCCGATGCCGAGTTCCCGGTCTGCAATGCCGAGAAGGGCCAGTTTGGGGCGACGTTTGTGAGCTCCAAGATCGACGGCGGGCGCATCGTATCGTGGAGCGGTGCCGAGGCGAGCAACGCCATTCCGTCGCAGTCTATCTGCGAGCTCGCGATTGCCGCCGATGAGCTGCCGGCGCCCGTTGAGAACGCCGACCGCCTGGAGATCACGGCGCTCGATAACGGACATGCGCAGATTTTCGCCCACGGTATTGGCGGTCACGCTTCGATGCCCGAGGGAACGATCAATGCCGTCGGCCTCATCGTGGCGTATCTGCGCGAGGCCGAGGACGCGTTTGGTGCACGCGACGAGCGCCTGCTGACGCCCGCCGAGCACGAGTTTGTCAAGTTTCTGACCTTTGTACATGCGGATGCCTATGGCCACGGCCTGGGTATCGACGCGACGAGCCCGGCGTTTGGCCCGCTCACGTGCAACCCCGGTGTTATCCGTGTGATGGATGGCCATATTGAGCAGGTCATCGACGTACGTTTCCCCGACAGCACGAGCGCCGATACCATCTGCGAGCAGCTCGAGCCGCTCGTGGGCCGCTTTGGCGTGACGTGCCGTGTGGGTCGTGCAAAGGTACCGTTCTCGGTGTCCGCCGACGATCCGGCCGTGAAGGCGCTTATTGATACCTATAACGAGTTTACGGGCAAGCATGCCGAGCCCTTTGCCATGGGCGGCGGCACGTACGCGCGCAACTTTGCCCGCGCCGTCTCGTTTGGCCCCGAGGAAACCGGCCTGGAGCTGCCCGCATGGGGCGGCCAGATGCACGGCCCCAACGAGTGCGCCAACGAGGAACAGCTCAAGCAGGCGCTCAAGATCTATATTGTTGCGATCCTCCGTTTGAATGAATTAGAGCTTTAAGGTTACGCGGTTTCCTAATCTAAGTTGCGATGGAATAGTTCCTAGAATGGGCCATTTGATGGCCAAGCAGGAACTATTTCACCGCAACTTTGTTTTTATTGGTGTAAAAGGCGGGCCATGCTTGGGGGCGGGTTTGTTATTCGTTTGTAAAGCCGAGTCGCGCTCGCGGTAAGGGTCTATCAAATGCCCGTAAGAATCCGCAGTTGGCGCGGGCACCGCCCGATCGAGGCCGTATCTTTCCAAACAGCAAAGCGGGCAGGGTGCCCGCGAGTCGCATGTATGAAAGGAAGATCATGCTCGATCAGGCTTATTCTCGTCGTCAGTTCCTCGGCCTCGCTGGTGGTCTTGCCAGCTTCGTGGGCCTCGGCCTCGTTGGTTGCGGCGGCGCAGGCGCTTCCAACGCCGCCGACAAGGGCAGCGCCGCTGCCGAGTCCGTCTCCGGCGAGGTGACCTACGACGGCGCCTCCTCGTTCCAGGCTCTCGTCGAGGCCGCTGCCGAGAAGTTCATGGACGCCAACCCGGACGTCTCCGTCTCTGGCTCGGGCAACGGTTCGGGCAAGGGCCTGACCGCTGTTGCCGCCGGTACCGTCACCATCGGTAACTCCGACGTCTTCGCCGAGACCAAGCTCGAGGCCGATCAGGTCAAGGACCTCGTCGACCACGAGGTCGCCGTCGTGGGCATGGGTCCCGTCGTCTCCAAGAACGTGAAGGTCGACGACTTGTCCCTCGAGCAGCTCAAGGGCATCTTCTCCGGCCAGATCACCAACTGGAAGGAGGTCGGCGGCGACGACGCCACCATCGTCGTTCTCAACCGCAAGGCCGGCTCCGGCACCCGCGCCACCTTTGAGGCCGCCGTCTTTGGTGACGAGGCCGTCGACTTTAAGGGCGACGCCGAGCTCGACAAGTCCGGCGACGTCCAGACTCAGATGGCCAGCACCGACAACGCCATCTCCTACCTCGACTTCTCGCACTTCGACGACTCCAAGTTCAACGCCATCAAGGTCGAGGGCGTGGAGCCCAAGAGCGCAAACGTCACCGACGACTCCTTTAAGATCTGGGCGACCGAGCACATGTACTGCGCAAAGGACGCCGACGATGCCACCAAGGCCTTCCTGGAGTTCATGACGTCCAGGGCAAACTTGTCGAGGAGCAGGGCTTTATCCCCGTCTCTGCCATGAAGGTCGTCAAGGACGCCAGCGGCAAGGTCTCTGCTAAATAAGTAATCGCCCCGGAAAGGTTTGCAATGGCAAAACAGCTGCCAAAGCGCGACCTTGAGAACGTGGGCCTGGGCGTCACGGGCGCGTGCGTAGCGCTCGTGACGCTTGTCGTTGCCGCGCTCATCTTTATGGTCGCCCAAAAGGGCCTCTCGGCTTTTCTCAAGGACGGCGTTGCGGTCGTCGAGTTCTTTACCGGCACCAAGTGGGACCTGGCCAACACGGCCAAAAACGGCCTGCCCTATACCGGCGCCCTGCCCCTGATTGTCACCTCGTTTGCGGTCATGGTGCTCTCCACGCTTATCGCGCTGCCCATCGCCATCGGCTCCGCCATCTTTGCGGTCGAGATTAGCCCTAAGTTTGGCTCCAAGGTGTTTCAGCCGCTTATTGAGCTTTTGACCGGCATTCCCTCGGTCGTCTTTGGCCTGGTCGGCTTTCACGTGGTCGTCGGTCTTATGAAGAGCGTTTTCCACGTGAGCACGGGCCTGGGCATCTTGCCCGGCGCCATTGTGCTGGCCGTCATGATCTTGCCGACGATGACCACCCTTTCGGTCGATGGCCTGCGTGCTGTGCCCGATAGCTACCGTCAGGGTTCGCTCGCGCTGGGCTACACCCGCTGGCAGACCATCTGGCACGTGGTACTCAAATCCGCCATGCCGTCGCTCATGACCGCGGTCATCCTCGGCATGACCCGCGCCTTTGGCGAGACGCTCGCCGTGCGCATGGTTATCGGCGGTATCGAGGCCATGCCGACGTCGCTGCTGTCGCCGGCGTCCACCATCACCACCACGCTCACCACGTCCATGGCGGTCTATGCCGAGGGCTCGGCCCAAGACGACGTCCTGTGGGCGCTCGGTCTGCTGCTGATGGGCATGAGCCTCATCTTTATCCTGATCATCCACCTTATCGGCCGCAAGGGGGCGAAGGCTCGTGGCTAGCACGCGCATTCATATCGACGAGGCGAGACTCGGGCGCGTCCAAAAGCAGGACCGCATCGCCACGGGCGTACTGACGGCAATCGTCGCCATCGTCATGCTCATCGTCGTCTCCATGGTGGCCTATATCCTGTTCGAGGGCATCTCGACGCTGTTCCAGCCGGGATTTCTCACGCAGCCCGCGCGCGCCAACGGAACCCAGGGCGGCGTGCTCTATCAGCTGTTCGACTCGTTCTATCTGCTGCTGATCACCCTAGGTATCTCGGTGCCCATCAGCTTGGGCGGCGCGGTCTTCCTGGTTGAGTACGCGCCGGACGGCCCCATCCGTGATATCGCCTCCACCGCCATCGAGACGCTGTCCTCGCTGCCTTCCATCGTCGTCGGCATGTTCGGCTTTCTGGTGTTCTCGGTGCAGCTGGGCTGGAAGTACTCCATCATCTCCGGCGCCGTCGCGCTCACCATGTTCAACATTCCCATCCTGGTGCGCGTGATCCAGCAGGCGCTCGAGGACGTGCCGCAGGCCCAGCGCGATGCGTGCCTGGCCATGGGCCTCACCCGCTGGGAGGCCACGCTGCACATCCTGATCCCCGAGGCCATGCCCGCCATCGTGACCGGTATCGTGCTTTCGGCCGGCCGCGTGTTTGGCGAGGCCGCGGCGCTGCTCTTTACCTCGGGCATGAGCTCGCCGGTGCGTCTGAACTTCTTGAGCTTTAACCTGTCGAGTCCCACTTGCGCCTGGAACGTGTTCCGCCCCGGTGAGTCGCTCGCCGTGCACATCTATAAGATCTACGGCGAGGGCAGCCCCGAGGCACAGCAGATTGTTTGGGGCACCGCGGCACTGCTGATGATCTGCGTGCTGCTGTTTAACGTAGTCGCCCGTATCGTGGGCAAGCAACTGGCAAGGAGGATGACGGCCGAATGAGCGAGATAAATGCAACGCCCGCAACCGAGGCGGCCGCGTCCGAGACCCAGGACTTTTTGTCGAGCGTGGGGGAGAGCGAGAAGCGCGTGCGCGTAAGCGGCAAAGCCGTGAGCGACGAGGTCGTGCTTTCCACCAAGGACGTCAACGTTTACTATGGCGACCACCATGCGCTGCACGATACGTCGCTCGACTTTCACAAGGGCGAGATCACGGCGCTCATCGGGCCTTCGGGCTGCGGTAAGTCGACCTTTTTGCGCAGCCTCAACCTTATGAATCGCGAGATTCGCGGCTGCCGCGTGGAAGGCGAGATCAACTATCGCGGGCGCAACGTGAACACCAAGACCGAGAACACCTACGAGCTGCGTCGCTCCATTGGCATGGTGTTTCAGCAGCCCAACCCCTTTCGCAAGTCCATTCGCGACAACATCACGTTTGCGCCCAAACGCCACGGCATTACTGACCGCGACGAGCTCGATCGCATGGTCGAGGAGAGCCTGCGCGGCGCGGCGCTGTGGGACGAGGTCAAGGACAAGCTCGACAAGAGCGCCTACGCGCTTTCGGGCGGCCAGCAGCAACGCCTGTGCATTGCGCGCACGCTGGCGCTCAATCCCGATGTGATTCTGTTTGACGAGCCCTGCTCGGCGCTCGACCCCATCTCGACGCTGGCAATCGAGGACCTGATGTCATCGATTGTTGCCGACCGCGCCATCGTCATCGTGACGCACAACATGGAGCAGGCGGCGCGCGTGTCCAACCGCACGGCGTTTTTCTACATGGGCGATATGGTCGAGTACGACGAGACCGACGAGATTTTCCAACGGCCCAAGGATAAGCGGCTGAATGATTACCTCACCGGCATGTTCTCCTAGTCCGGGACATGCTTGAGGCCCGCGGCGGCCATGGTTGCCGCGGGACTGATTGGAGAGGCGGGTCATCTCTTGCGGGAGATGGCCCGCCTTTTGCTCTGCGACCGAAACGACCACCACAAAGGGGACAGACACCTTCGTGGTGGTTTGGGGTGGGGCTCGCTGCTATCATGGACAACGTTGAATTTCTACGAAGGAGCAGGGCATATGGCGATTCTTTTGGGATGCGATTCCATCAGCCTAGAGTTTCCCACTAAGCATATTTTCGATAGCGTGACGCTCGGCGTGGACGAGGGCGACCGCATTGGCATCGTCGGTAAAAACGGCGACGGCAAGTCGACGCTGCTAAGCGTGCTCGCCGGTACGCTGGAGCCCGACGACGGCCGCGTGACGCATCGACGCGACACGACGATCGGTTTGCTCGGCCAAAAGGACAACCTGGTCGATACCGACACCGTGCATCATGCCGTCGTCGGCGACACGCCCGAGTACGAATGGGCCTCGAGCCCGCGTACGCGCCAGATCCTGGCCGGCCTTATTAGCGATGTGCCCTGGGAGGGCACGGTGGGCGAGCTTTCGGGCGGCCAGCGCCGTCGTGTGGACCTCGCGCGCCTGCTGATCGGCGACTACGACGTGCTCATGCTCGACGAGCCCACGAACCACCTCGACGCCGAGTCGATCGACTGGCTCGAGCAGCACCTC
>ENA-OPSD01002378-OPSD01002378.1-human-gut-metagenome-genome-assembly--contig:-NODE-2378-length-11212-cov-6.815631_pt1 | contig 11212 bp, 13 predicted proteins | sample MGYA00241453_ERZ501898 | MGnify/ENA primary metagenome ERZ501898 (study PRJEB25962, sample SAMEA2042226) | human gut metagenome | biome: human gut; feature: human-associated habitat; material: faeces... | reverse complement strand
GAAACACTGCAAGGACGAGGTCTTTTGCTTGGAGAGAAGGCAGATAGTATCTTTTTATAGGAGGTACGACGTGAAAGAAAATATAACTGGTATGATGGTATATTATTACTTCGTCTGCAAACGAAAACTCTGGTACTTCTGTCATGAAATCACAATGGAGACGGAGAACGAAGATGTGTTACTCGGAAAACTGTTGGACGAGAGCAGTTACAAAAAGAATGACAAACACATTTCTATTGATCAGATAATCAACATTGATTTTATGAAAGAATTCGGAGAGCTGCATGAGGTGAAAAAGAGTAAGTCTGTAGAAGAAGCAGGGATTTGGCAGATGAAATATTATCTGTATTACCTGCAGCAGCGTGGTGTGATCGGAATGAAAGGAAAAATCGATTATCCATTATTAAAAAAGACAATGAGTGTGGAAATTACAGATGAAGACTGCGGGGAAATAGAAAAAATCATCTGTGAAATTACACAGATAAAAAAGATGGATATACCACCGGATGATTGTAATAAGAAAATATGCAAGAAATGTGCGTATTATGATTTGTGCTTTATATAATACGAGGTGAGTGATATGAAACAAAGTTTTTATGTTTATAATAACGGGGATTTGAAACGGAAAGATAATACGCTTCAGTTTACAAATTATGATGGTGAGAAGCGGGATATTCCTATTGAGCGGATTTCAGATATTTATGTTATGTCTGAGATGTCGTTTAATACGAAGTTTATTAATTACATATCGCAGTATGGAATTCCGATGCATTTTTTTAATTATTATAATTTTTATATGGGAAGTTATTATCCGAGAGAAAGTCTGCTAGCGGGCCAGCTGTTGGTGAAGCAGGTCAGCTATTATACAGATTATGAGAAAAGGCTGGTTCTTGCAAGAAAATTTATAGAGGCGGCAGCAGATAGTATTTATCGGAATCTTCGGTATTATAATGGTCGGGGAAAAGATGTGTCGGAATATCTCAGAGATGTGGATTCTCTTCGTAAACAGCTAAGTAGTGTGACAACGATTGAAGAACTGATGGGAATTGAGGGGAACATCAGGAGAAGATATTATGCTGCGTGGAATGTGATTGTTAATCAGGAGATTCAGTTTGAAAAGCGTGTAATGCATCCACCAGATAACATGATTAATTCTTTGATTTCTTTTGTAAATACACTAATTTATACGAAAGTGCTTAGCGAGATTTATCATACACAGTTGAATCCTACGATCAGTTATCTGCATGAACCTGGAGCAAGACGATTTTCATTGAGTCTGGATATTGCGGAAGTGTTTAAACCATTGATTGGTGACAGATTGATTTTCTCGTTGTTGAATCGAAATCAGATTACAGAGGATAGTTTTACGAAGGAACTAAATTTTCTTCATTTGAAAAAAGATGCTTCTAAACTGATTGTATCTGAACTTGAAAAGAATCTTAAAAAGACTGTGATGCACAAGAATTTGGGAAGGCAGGTTTCTTATCAGTATTTACTTCGGTTGGAGTGCTATAAGTTGATAAAGCATCTGCTTGGTGAAAAAGAATATGAAGGGTTCAGGATATGGTGGTGAATTATGTATGTAGTTTTGGTTTATGATGTGAGTCAGCAGGAAAATGGTTCGAAGCGTTGGTCGAGGATTTTTAAGATTTGTAAAAGGTATTTAACGCATATCCAGAATTCTGTTTTTGAAGGTGAAATTTCTAAGGCTCAGTTGGCACAGTTACAACAGGAACTTAAGTTCTGTATAGATAAAGAATTGGATTCTGTGATTATTTTTAAATCAAGGCAGGAAAAATGGTTGGATAAGGAATTCTGGGGACGGAAAGATGATGCAACCAGTTTTATTTTGTAATTGTCAACCTACGATACGGGAAAAATCCCGGGAGGTTGACAAAGCCTTTATTTATAAGGAAAATGGAAGTTTTATAGAGTGTTATAATATCTATTTTGTGTATAAAATAATTGTAAATGACAAGGTCGACAGAAAATGGTAAAATAAACGATGTATTATAGGTGAATGTGGAGCACGGGGTATTAATAGAAACATTGTGGAATGTAAAGAAAGTTCAATTATGTATGGGGCGGACGAGGTACGGGTATTAATAGAAACATTGTGGAATGTAAAGATAATTGTGCATATTGCACTATGAAAATTAGTTATTTGTATTAATAGAAACATTGTGGAATGTAAAGACGCAAAAGATACTGAAAGCTTATGAAGAAAGTCAGTATTAATAGAAACATTGTGGAATGTAAAGAGATCTTTCAGCGTCTCAGTCTCGCCTGTAAACACTGTATTAATAGAAACATTGTGGAATGTAAAGCCAGGTACTCATAACAACGTTCATTCGGAGATACATCGTATTAATAGAAACATTGTGGAATGTAAAGATTGAAACAGCAGAATTACAAACCAGTCATTGGACAGTATTAATAGAAACATTGTGGAATGTAAAGCTTCCCTCTCTGTGCTGAATACAGTTAGAGCCTTTAGTATTAATAGAAACATTGTGGAATGTAAAGATGGTCAATATAGAAATTCTTACCTTCTGCCGACGTATTAATAGAAACATTGTGGAATGTAAAGTAATCCACCGATTCCGCCTGCGCCACCAGAACCCCGTATTAATAGAAACATTGTGGAATGTAAAGACTGATTAAAATAAGGTGTCAAATACTTTGCTATTTGTATTAATAGAAACATTGTGGAATGTAAAGATTCTCGGCTATGCAATCGCCCTAAATACGTTCGCTGTATTAATAGAAACATTGTGGAATGTAAAGATTCAAGAACAAAAACAACACCATTTTCCGTAAGATCGTATTAATAGAAACATTGTGGAATGTAAAGATGCTTGAAGGTAAATTGGTTGCGATTCCAAAATGGTATTAATAGAAACATTGTGGAATGTAAAGATAATTATATTATATATATAATCCCCTATCAATTAAGTATTAATAGAAACATTGTGGAATGTAAAGTAGAATATCACCTTTTTGAAACTTGAAATCAGTATAGTATTAATAGAAACATTGTGGAATGTAAAGTTAACATCAACCGGTTATGTACGTCGTGAAACGAAGTATTAATAGAAACATTGTGGAATGTAAAGATTTCCACCAGCCTTTCTGCGACTGTGCAATCTCTGTATTAATAGAAACATTGTGGAATGTAAAGCTATTTACTATTTCATTCATTTTAATGTCAATTTCTTGTATTAATAGAAACATTGTGGAATGTAAAGGACAAATGAGACAAATTTTTCTGTTGCCAAAGGAAGTATTAATAGAAACATTGTGGAATGTAAAGTTACAAGAAATCCAGATGTATGCGGGGCACCAGAAGGTATTAATAGAAACATTGTGGAATGTAAAGAGTACTAATCACTGTAAAAATACTCAGTTGTTTTGGGTATTAATAGAAACATTGTGGAATGTAAAGACAGAAATAAGTGTAAATGATGAGATCATATGGTCCGTATTAATAGAAACATTGTGGAATGTAAAGGAAGATACAGATGTCACAATGCCTGTTGAGATGTTCCCGTATTAATAGAAACATTGTGGAATGTAAAGACTATAGCAGAATCCGCAGCAGCTCCTGTAATAGTGTATTAATAGAAACATTGTGGAATGTAAAGTTATTATCACAATAAATGAGTGTGTTAACTGGACATGGTATTAATAGAAACATTGTGGAATGTAAAGACATACACACAGTCTGACAAGGATATCAAAGCTTTGTATTAATAGAAACATTGTGGAATGTAAAGAACTATGAGGGATTAACAGGAGGTGAAAAATAATGGCGTATTAATAGAAACATTGTGGAATGTAAAGTAGTCAGATGTACACTTGAAAAGAACACACTGTTCGTATTAATAGAAACATTGTGGAATGTAAAGATTGGTTCATCATCAAACCATATTTCTCCTTTTTCGTATTAATAGAAACATTGTGGAATGTAAAGTTAATCCAGCGAATACCGTTTCCCAGTCGAACCCGTATTAATAGAAACATTGTGGAATGTAAAGTAGTCTGCGGTACATTTAAAAAGAACACACTGTTCACCGTATTAATAGAAACATTGTGGAATGTAAAGTTTATCCGTGAAGGAATCCTTTTTCCGGAAGATGGGTATTAATAGAAACATTGTGGAATGTAAAGATGGTATTCAATTAAAATCAAAACAGGCAGACAGCTGTATTAATAGAAACATTGTGGAATGTAAAGACAGTACAAACAATACAAAAAATAATCCTTATCCCGTATTAATAGAAACATTGTGGAATGTAAAGACAGCACCAAAATCGGCAGATATTATTCGGATGGAGTATTAATAGAAACATTGTGGAATGTAAAGGGAGAAGATCATTTTAACAACTTCCGCCTGCTCAGTATTAATAGAAACATTGTGGAATGTAAAGATGGCAAAAGGTGGAACAGCAATTTTTCCTAACTCGTATTAATAGAAACATTGTGGAATGTAAAGACGAAAGAGGATATGCAGAAAGTCAATGCAGCCAAGTATTAATAGAAACATTGTGGAATGTAAAGAAAAGATAGGTGATTTGATGAAACAAAAGACGAAAATAGTATTAATAGAAACATTGTGGAATGTAAAGAAGCAGGCCCTCAACAATATTGAGACTGTTTTCCCGGTATTAATAGAAACATTGTGGAATGTAAAGACAAGTTTTACACGGGAATATCCATAAGGCGGCTTACTGGTATTAATAGAAACATTGTGGAATGTAAAGGAGGATATATTGTAGTTGCAGATGATAACGTAATTGTATTAATAGAAACATTGTGGAATGTAAAGAGAGGTGGCATATTTTCTTTTTTTCGGACCTCATCTGTATTAATAGAAACATTGTGGAATGTAAAGATATATTCACGATTTCCGTCGGATACCGAAAAGTCGTATTAATAGAAACATTGTGGAATGTAAAGATTAAATTCTTTTTCTGAACCTGTTAGAGCTAATACGTATTAATAGAAACATTGTGGAATGTAAAGAAAGACCTGGCAGAGATGATCAGCCCGTCCGGCAGCAGTATTAATAGAAACATTGTGGAATGTAAAGTGTCCAGAGCCTGCGCTTGTGATATATTCCATCTCGTATTAATAGAACCATTGTGGAATGTAAAGTCGGGATTGCTTTGACCTGTCTTGAGTGTTCTGGCTAGTATTAATAGAAACATTATGGAGTGTCAAAGATCAAGAACAATTTTTTACATAGGCATTCTTCCCCATTTCCCCTTTAATGTTAACCCCACGTTAAATCTTCATTCAACCTTCGCAAAGTCCATTGTATTCCGATTCTTCCATCCCTATAATATCAGTTTCAGGAGTTGAATATATCCGGCAGTGTCTGGAATTTCTGGTGATCGGGGAGGTGTTGGACCGGATCGAGGTGCTGGTGGTGTTGGATGGCTCCAAGGATGGTTCTGCGGAGATCGCGTATGAGTTTGTGGAGCAGTATCCGGATACCTTCCGGATCATTTATAAGGCGAATGGTGGTCATGGTTCAGCGATCAACACAGGTCTTATGATGGCATCCGGTGAGTATGTGAAGATCCTGGATAGTGATGACTGGGTAGAAAGGGATGCTTTCTGCAGGCTGGTGGACTGCCTTGAAACGGAAGGGACGGAGCTTGCCAGACAGGCGGGGCGGAAGATTGATGAAAATTGCTATTACGTTGATGTGGAATTTGTCATGTATCCCATCACTGAGGTAGAGCCGAGTCTGTCAGGCATCGGAGGCATAAAACAGGAGATCCGGAAATCTCGGATTGTATTGTACAGCTTTTACAGCGATTTCAGCACTTTAACAAGCCGTGAATTATCCTCCGGCATCATAATACAGAATCGTACAAATTCTCCGTCCAGGCACTGGAAGGAAGAACAGTCACGGATCATCATGCCTTGTCTGATGCAGGCTTCAAAGACGTCATAGGAGGTCAGTCCGTTTTTCAGGATCCGGAGCAGGATGAAGTTTGCATAGGCGGGATAGATTTTGTAGGTGTCTGTATCCTTCAGTTCCCGGATCATCCGGTCGCGTTCGGAAAGGATCAGATTTCTGGTTTCTTTAATATAATCTTCATCCTGCAGCATGATTTCTCCTGCAAAGGCACCAAGGCTGTTAAGTGACCAGGGTGTCTGTTTTTCGCGCATTTTTGCAAGAAAGTCCATATTTCCAGTGATGCCGTAGCCCAGGCGCATTCCGGGAGCGGCGAAGAATTTGGATACGCCGCGGAGTACCATGAGATTGGTGAATTCCCGTGTCAGCGGAACTGCGGTGATGGCGTTGATATCCGGGGCAAATTCCACATAGGTTTCGTCGATCATCACGAAGATATTTTTTTCTGCACAGAAACCGATAAGTCTGCGAAGCTCTTCCTGGGTGATGGCAGAGGAGGTCGGATTGTTGGGGTTGCAGAGGATGAGAAAATCATAACCCTGCTCCAGCTTCCGGCAGAGATCCGGAATGTCCGGCTCGAAATCATTGCTTTCCTGAAGGTGGTAGTATTCCTGGGTACTTCCGGAGAAGGAGAGCTCTCTGGAGTATTCAGAATAGGTAGGCCCAAGGATCAGAGTGTGCTTCGGGGCACGCTCCTGGATCAGAAGGGAGATCAGCTCGCTGGAGCCGTTTCCCGGAAGGATGAAATCAGCGGGAATATTGCAGTAGCTGGAAATCGTATTCCGAAGGGATGTGTATTCTCTGTCCGGGTAGGAGGAAAGGATATCCACGTGTTCTGCAATGGCTCTGCCGGCTTTTGGGGAAAGTCCCAGAGGATTGACATTTGCACCGAATTTGACGATGTTTTCTTTTTTCAGATTGTAGTAGTTGCAGATCTTTTCTATATCACTTCCGTGAAAAACGGGTTTGGTATCCATTTTTGTCACCTCACATTTTTATTTTTTTCGTAAAAAATTTATATCCAGTATACACCAGAATCCGGGACAAAAAAAGACGGGATAAAAAGTTTCTGTATTTTTTTCGAATAGGATATTACTGAAAATTGATTTCTGGAAATGTATGGGAATATTTGATACAATGAGCAGGTAGCGAATGTAGATTGTGAATATCCATGCTGTTTGTTAATGCGGACCGCGAATATCCACATTTTTTCCGGGGCGGGTAAGTTTTCAGGGAGAAACAGCAGGAAAGGAAACAGAAAATATGAATACAGAAGAGAAAAAGATCGCAGTGATCGGAATTGGTGGTGTTGGTGGTTACATAGCCGGGCTGCTGGCGAAGGCGTATCCTCATGTGACGATGGTTGCACGTGGCGCCAGGGCAGAGAGCATCCGGAAAAAAGGCCTGGTGCTTCACAGTGATTATAAGGGTGAGATCGTGGCAAAGCCAGAGCGGGTAGTTCCAATTCAGGATATGGGACAGCAGGATTATATTTTTATCTGTGTAAAAAATTATTCACTGGCGGAGGTGTGCGAAAGTATCCGGGACATGGTCACGGATGATACAGTGATCATTCCGGTGATGAATGGTGTGGACCCGGGAGAAAACATCCGCCGTCTGGTTGGTAAGGGAACGGTTGTGGATTCGCTGATCTATACGGTGGCTTTTGCCAATGAGGATTTTTCCATTTCCCAGCAGGATACGTTTACGTGGCTTTGTATTGGAATCAAAGATGCGGATGAACGTCAGCAGAAGAAAGTTGCAGAAGTGGCAGGGATCCTGAAAGGTGCGGATATTGACTATAAGGATCAGGGGGATATCGAGGTGGAAATCTGGAGAAAGTATATCCTCAACTGTGCCTTTAATGTGATGACTGCTTTTTATGATAATACCATCGGGGAGCTCCGCAGAGATCCGGTGAAAGCGCAGCAGTATGAGAAGCTTGTATGGGAAGCTGCCAGTGTAGGTCAGGCCAAGGGGGTTGCGCTGACGGATGAGCACATCAATGAGGTGATCCATAAATTCCGCCATGTACATGCAGATAATGCAACCAGCTCCCTGCAGAGAGATTTTCGCATCCGGAGAAAACAGACGGAGCTGGAAACCTTCAGCGGCTATATTGTGAAAGAAGCGAAGAGACTTGGTGTTTCCATTCCGCTTTCCGAAAAAATATATCAGGGACTTATGGAAATAGCAGAAAAATTCTGACCGAAAAGGTGAGTTTTTCTGGTGGAATCCTGTATGCTCTGGTACAATGGGGATATAAAAAATCCTGTATCGCAGGCTGAAAGGTTATCTGTGATATCGGAAGGGAGGAAAAGAGATGAAGAAAGTATTTTTGGCTGTTATTGCAGTGATCGTGGTCCTTGCCGGAGGACTTATGCTCAGTTACAACGGGCTTGCTGGAAGTAAAGAAGCTGTGGAAACTGCAGAGGCTGATGTGGATACCATGCTGCAGAGACGTGCAGATCTGATCCCGAATCTTGTCAGCACGGTAAAAAGTTACACGAAGCATGAGACGGGGGTTGTTGACAGGGTTCTGGAGGCGCGGGACCAGCTGATGAATGCAGATACCGTGGAAGAGAAATCTGAGGCAGATCAGCAGATGGACAGTGCACTTTCCGGTCTGAAGGTTGTGGTGGAAAATTATCCGGAACTGAAAAGTGATACTACTTATGTGGGCCTGATGGATGAACTGTCCGGAAGTGAAAACCGGATCTCTGTAGCGAGAAAAGATTATAATGAGGCTGTGAAAGCTTATAACACAAGGCTTGTGAAATTCCCAGGGAATGTATTTGGTTCCATGCTTGGCTTTGAGAAGGCGTCATATTTTGAGGCCGATGATTCAGCAGCAGATACGCCGGATGTAGGGGATATGCTGGCAGAGTGATAAGATCAGACCATTGTTCTGATGAAATGAAAGAACGGATAGAGGGAGAATATCCTATGAAAAAATGGATCGGACGGATGGCTGTGCTGCTGGCTTTTGTATTGACGCTGTCCGGAAGTACGCTGGCAGCTTTCGGGAAGATCCCGTCTGCCACAAAAGAATTCTATGTTAATGATTATGCAGGGGTTTTCAGCGATACCTGGAAGGAAGAGCTTTGCAAGGCTGGTGAGCAGCTGTATGAGGATACCACAGCGCAGCTGGTTGTCCTTACCGTGGATACCACCGATGGGGAAGACATCAGTGATTATGCAGTGGAAACCGGCCGCAAATGGGGAATTGGTTCAAAGAAGAAAAATAATGGTGTCCTGATCGTCCTTTCGGTTTCGGACCGTAAAGTCTGGGTATCTGTCGGCTACGGTCTTGAGGGAAAGCTGCCTGATTCAAAGACCGGACGACTTCTGGATGAATATGCAGTTCCTTCCTATAAAGACAATCAGTTTGAAAAAGGTACCGTGGAGCTTTATTATGTACTGCTAAATGAGATCCGTGAGGAATACGGCCTGGAGAAGATAACAGCTCCCAGGTATGAGAAGGTGCAGCAGGATGTGGACGACGATGAGGATGAGGGAACTGTCTGGGAGATCGCGCTGGGGCTTGTGATGATCGTTTTGCTCATGGTGGGCGCATATCTGCTGTGCGTGATGCTGCCTGTATTTCTTATCGTAACTATGGTTCTGGTTCTGAAGGGCCTGATAATGAAATTGTCGGGAAAGGATACCGCAGACTACTGGAAAAAGAATTTCAGCCGTATGAGTGTACTGCACCGGCTCTTTAATTCCCTGTTTCCGCTGAGCTGGATCCTGGGAAGAGGGGGAAAAAGCAACGGCGGAAGTTCCGGTAATGACGATGACAGAGATGATGATTATGACAGCTACGACAGCGGAAGCTCCGGAGACGGAGGAAGCTTCGGCGGTGGCGGTGCAGGCAGGGATTTCTAGTGGTGTCGGCATGAATCGCCGGTTCTCTTGTACAGCACAGGCGGAGCTTTCTAATGCTCTTGACAAAATTTCTCAACTTTGCTACAATGACGAAAATCAATTCCGTGAGGGAGTAATTCGCGTGTAGACGTGGTTTGTCAACATACTGGTGCATGCACCTGGCAAATCTTAAAGAATGAGACTCATGTATATTTTATTTCTGTTACAGAGATAGAGTATATGTGGGTCTTTTTTTATGGCTCCGGAGCGGATGAACATGCAAAGGAGAAGAAAAATGCTGTTATTTATGAAAGTGCTTTTTACCCAGTTTATTGCGGAAATGGGTGACAAAACACAGCTGATGCTGGTGGCAATGACTTCCAGGTTCAAGCTGAAGGATATTTTGCTTGGAACCGGTGTTGCTGTCCTGGTGCTCAACGGACTGGCAGTGCTTGCAGGAGGTATTATCAGTACCGTGGTCCCTACCTGGCTGATCCGTCTGATCGCAGGTGCAGCGTTCCTGTTTTTTGCGGTGACAACGCTGAAGGGTGACGATGATGAGGAAGAGAATGTTAAGGATCGTAAGATCAGATTTGCACCGCTGTCTGTATTCTGCACATTTTTTGTTGCGGAGCTGGGGGATAAGACACAGCTTACCGCAATTACATTTGGTGCCAATGAGGGACTGAGTTCAGCGGTTGTGGTATGGCTTGCCTGTTCACTGGGACTTTTTGCAGCGGATGTGATTGGACTTCTGATCGGATATCTTCTGAAAAGCAAGGCACCGGAGGGAATCCTCAATACAGTTGCATTTGTTATTTTTTCCATCTTTGGAATCCTGACGCTGAGACAGGGATTTGGCCTTCTGCTCGGGGCGGGCTCTTCTATGATCCTTCCGCTTACCGTAGCGGTTACGGTTGTGTTTGTGATCGTCTGTCTTGTGCTTTATAAGCAGGCGAAAAAGAATTAAATTATTATAAGGAGCTTTGCACAGAATAGGGCTCATACCTGAAAAAGCCTCTGCATACACTGTAAAAAAGCGTCTTCGGGGGCTTGGCAGTGAAGGATTATATTGAAGAACGTGCAGTTGAGATCGCAGGATATATTGTTGAAACAAAGGCTACGGTGCGGCAGGCAGCTAAGAAATTCGGAATCAGTAAGAGTACGGTACATAAGGATTGCGTAGAACGCCTGAAAGTGATCAATCCGGCTCTGGCCATAGAAGTTCGCAAGGTACTGGATGTAAACAAGCAGGAGCGACATATCCGGGGAGGTATCGCTACTAGGGAAAAATATCTCCATGCTCACATGCGGTGAACAGGCGGGCAGGGTTAAATGCTGATCATAAGACGCGTCCATCGAATTTATGCAAGTAATTGAAGATGGACAAAATAGTAATTGTATTAACTAATGAAC
>ENA-OPSD01002370-OPSD01002370.1-human-gut-metagenome-genome-assembly--contig:-NODE-2370-length-11231-cov-3.115873_pt1 | contig 11231 bp, 8 predicted proteins | sample MGYA00241453_ERZ501898 | MGnify/ENA primary metagenome ERZ501898 (study PRJEB25962, sample SAMEA2042226) | human gut metagenome | biome: human gut; feature: human-associated habitat; material: faeces... | reverse complement strand
CTTTAGTCACTTCTTTACCATTTTCATCATAAACTTTATGCCAATGGAAATGATTTAATCCAGCAAATTTATAAGTTAATTGATCTAATGTTTTACCAATTGTTTTTGGTTCATCAAGCATTGCTCCAACAGGAACATTACATAAACCAATGACTTTATCCCATTTACCAAATCTCATAACCGCTTCAGTTACCATTCCTGATGGATTTGTAAAGTTAACAAGCCAAGCATCTGGGCATAATTCTTTCATATCTTCAACGATTGATAAAATAACTGGAATTGTTCTTAAAGCTTTAAACATACCTCCAGCACCATTTGTTTCTTGACCTAACATACCATAGCTAAATGGAATTCTTTCGTCTTTAATACGAGCATTTAATAAACCAACTCTAAATTGAGTTGTAACGAAATCTGCATCTTTTAATGCTTCTCGACGATCTAATGTTAGATGAACTTTAACATCATAAGGAGAAGCATCCCACATACGTTGTGCCATTTTACCAACGATTTCTAATTTTTCTTTCCCATCTTCAATATCGACAAGCCAAATTTCCTTGATTGGAAGTTCATCATATCTTTTAATAAATCCTTCCATTAACTCTGGTGTATAACTACTTCCTCCACCAATTGTTACAATTTTTACAGGTTTTTTACTCATTTTTATATCCTCCATTTTTGACACATTCATTATAGCACAGAGGTATAGACAAGTATGTTTCTTTCATAAAATGAAAAAAATAGAAGCTTTTCACTTCTATTTTAATTCATCTAATACTTTATAAATTTCTTCAGCAACTTCATCCATTGATTGATTTCCATCAACATTAGTAAGTTCACCTAACATCGTGTAGTAATCAATTAAAGGTTTTGTTTGTTTATTGTAAGTATCAATACGTACTTGAACTGCTTCTTCACTTTCATCAGAACGTTGTGTTAATTCTCCACCACATACGTCACAAACACCTTCTTTTTTTGGTGGGTTATAAACGATATGATATGATTTTCCACAATCAGCACAAGTTCTTCTTCCTGATAAACGTTTAACTAAGACATCTTCAGGAATATCTAAGTTGATTACAGCATCAATTTTAAAATTGAACATTGAACAAATATCAGCTAATTTTCTAGCTTGAATGATTGTTCTTGGGAAACCATCTAAGATGAAACCATTTTTAAATTCTTCAGTGTTAATATTTTCTTCTAAATATTCTTGAATCATTTGAATTGTAAAATCATCTGGTACTAAATAACCAAAAGAAATAAAATATTTAGCAATAACACCAAATTTTGTTTCTTCTTTAATTGCTTTTCTAAATAAATCTCCTGTAGAAATTTGTTTTAAACCATATTTTTCCACCAATTTAGCAGCTTGAGTTCCTTTACCAGCACCTGGTGGACCCATTAAAATTATATTCATTACTATCTCTCCTTTAAGCAATGCCTATTATATGCTTTTTTTTCATTAAATGGAACTAATTTATGAAAAAAAGAATACTTTTTTAACGATTCTATAATTCTTTTTTAAAGAAAGGGTTTTCATTTATTTTTTCCATCTAAAATAAAACTCTACGCCGTCTTCTAAATTATGAACTCCATAACTCATTTCATGAAGTTCTAAAATATTTCTAACGATTGCAAGACCCAAGCCTGTACCTTTTTGATCATCACTTACAAAAGATTCCCAAATAGTATCCATACGTTTTTCATCAATTTGTTTTCCCTTATTTTCAATAGAAAACTCATTTTCTTTGATTTTAATTTTAATCGTACTATTAATAAATGCATGTTTGATTGCATTTGATAAATAATTTTGAATAACCATTTCTATTCGTTTTCTATCACTTACAATTAAAACATCTTCTCCTTGTATTTCTATCTTTAATTTTTTATCCATTAATAATTGTTCATAATCATCAACAATATCTTCAGTTAGCTCTCTTAAATCAATTTCTTTTTTATCTAAAGTAACCGCCTTTGCTTCAAGTTTTGATAAATCTAACATTTGTAATACTAAATCATTAATAACACTAATTTCTTTATTGATCACCTCTATATACTTAGCTTTTTTATCTTCATCATCTACATTTTCTAATAAATCAATATTTCCATTAATAATAGCAAGAGGTGTTTTAATCTCGTGAGTAAATTGAGCAATAAATTCTTTCCTTAATTGTTCCATTTTTTTCACTTGATCTATTTCTAGATTCAAAGCGTCTATATTTCTTTTCAAGTTAGAAGACATTGTATTAATATGACTTGAAAGACTTGATAACTCATCATTTCCTTTTGTATCTAATACACCTTTAAAATTATTATTTGTGATTTCCATTGCAACACGATCAATTTCTTTAATACGTCTTGTTGTCATATAAGAAATCAAATATGAAAATAAAACAATAAATAAGAAACCACCTAAAAGTAATGGAAGGTTATCTTTAATCAAATCATTTCTTAATTGATTTCTCCCTCCACTTTGAAAATCATAGAAAACTGCAATAAAAGCCTCTGGTGTATGTTCTTGTCCCTCAGTATAGCCTTGATATTTATATAAAGGCATAAGTAATACTTGATAAGAATAATCATCTAAAAGTTTAGTAAACGTTGCATACGTTAATGTTCCTTCTTTAATAGATGTGGCAATTTCATTTGTCATTTTTCTATTTTCTTTTGAAGTAATAGTATCTTTATCTAAAAATGAAGCAAGTCTTACATAAATATTAGAAAAATGATTATCGATAGCATCTTTTGTCAACTGGTTCATTTTCAATGTTGAAACTTTTTTTATGTCATTGACTACTTCTCCATGCCTCGATAAATGATAATCCCCATCATCAACATACGCTTCTAAAGTCGCACTAATTGAGTTTCCTTGCTTCTTTCCAAAAATATCCGTATTATAATGAATAAAGGTTGGTGTGACTTTAAAATAGCGAATTTTTGCGTTATATATTAATTGGGATGTTTCTTTAAAATTTTGTAATTCTTCTATTTGACCTTCAAAGCATAAATTTATTTCATCATAGCCTTTTTCATCAACATCCTTTATTGTATCTTTTAAGAGTTTATATTGTTTATTTGATAATTCTGATAAATCGATATAATATTCTAAATTGTAATAGTCATTCGAATCATCACTTTCTACAAAAGGACTGGAGGCAATAAGTAATCGATCTTTTTTATTATACCCGTATTGATTGATAAGTTTTCCTTTGGCATCCAAAAGACAAATTTCAGTCATATCATCTTTAGGTAAATTACCTAATTCTTTTTTTATTTTTTCTAAATCTAATTCTACTTGATGAGGTCCTCTACTATCTATAGTATTGCAAAAATTAATATAATCATCTGAAGCCGTGTAATCAGTATTGTAAACCAGTTCATTAAAACTTTGATCATATTTAGTCTTTACAATATATCCAAATACCACCATAAAAGAAATAAATAAACACCTTAAACTGAATACTTCTTATCTTCTTCATGATTCTTCTCCTTTCCACATATATCCTGTTTTAACAATGGTTTGAATATAATAAGAATATTTTCCCAATCGTTTCCTTAAACGTTTAATATATGTATCTACTGCTCGACCATCCCCATAATAATCATAGCCCCACAAAGTATCTAAAATTTTTTCTCTTGATAAAACAATTCCTTGATTTTTCATTAAGTATCGAAGAAGTTTAAATTCTTTATCTGTTAAAACAATATCATTTTCTTCAATCACTAAAATATGTTTATCTAAATCCAAAATCACTTTTCCTGACTGAAGTTGATTCGTTTCAATCTTTTTATTTCTTTTTAAAAGTGCTAAACATTTTGCATACAACAAAGAAGGTTTAAATGGTTTAGTAATATAATCATCTGCCCCATATTCATAAGCCTTTAATTGGTTTTCATCTTCTGATAAAGCACTTATAAAAACGATGAGCGTATTATATTGACTTCTAATTTGTTTACAAACTTCATAGCCATCAATTCCTGGCATCATAATGTCAAGTAAAATGATATCGATTGTATCATCTAATATTGCTAATCCTTCATAACCATTTTGAGCTTCTATAACTTCTATTTCTTTATGATCAAAATACTCTTTAACAAAGTCTCTTACTTCTTTATGATCTTCTATCATTAATGCTTTATACATTACTACCACCTCTTCAACTTTATTGTAGCATGACTATGTGTAAAAGATGTGAAAAAAAAGGTGACGGTTAGTCATCTAGTTCTTTCGTATAATTATAATGTAATTTTTCATAACCTTGTCTTTCATAAAAACGATGCGCACCTTTACGATATGTGGAAGTAGAAAGCTCAATTTGTTCGAGTTGCTTATCTTTTGCAATCTCTTCAATTTTTTCGATAAGTTGTTTACCAATTTTCAAACTTCTTTTTTCTGGTAAAATAACAAGTTCTACAATTTCACTTGTATCATGGTCATGATGTAAATAATGATGTATTTTAAAACTTAGAAATCCTTCAATTTTTTCATCTCGATAAACTAAATAAATAATATCTTCATTTTTTAAAGAATTTTCAAAAACGCAATCAAAGTGTTCTTTATTAATTTATTTATTTTCTAAAATACAAATCAAATTATAGATTTCTTCTTTATCTTCTAATTTAGCCTATTCAATCATATTCTTCTTCCTTTATCAGTTTTTGTAAGTCATTTTGATAATCAATATCATAAAGTTCTTTTTCATTTTCAATTCTAAAATAGAAACATTCTTGTGGATATTTATTAACGATCTTACGCCCTCCTTGATCTTCTTTTAAAGAATATAACTCATTGAAATAGTCTTTAGAAAAAATCACAGGATTTCCTACTCTATCTTTAAACATTAAAGAACATATAGAATAAGATGATTGATTAAATGTATCAATCATCTTATTGAGTGTTTGATAAGATAGATAGGGTTGATCGGCAACCATAAACATCATTTGATAGTCATCATCTTGATTGATATGATTTAAAGCAGCTTTAATAGAATAGGAAATTCCTCTTTCACTTAAAGGGCTTTTATAACTATGAATATATTTTTCTTGTATATCAATTGTATTAGAAACAACGATAATTTCTAGATCATTATGATATTTTAATAATTGTTTCAAAGTATCAATTCCATAAAGATAAAGCTCTTTTCCTTTGAAAAGCGCATGTAACTTATCTTCTTTAAAACGACGACTATTTCCTGCTGCTAAATAAATAATATATGTTTTCATTATTCATCGATTGCCATTAAGATTTTTTCAGGAGTCATTGGAAGATCTTTTAAATACTTACCAGTTGCTCGATAGATGGCATTGGCGATTGCAGGAGATGGTGTATTAATAACAATTTCACCAATCGATTTTGCACCAAATGGACCAGTTGGTTCATAGCTACTTTCAAATTCAACTCTAATTTTTCCCATATCCAAACGTGTAGGAATTTTATATTGCATAAAAGAATTTTCAGTAATAGCACCACGTTTTGTATATTGAACATCTTCATAGAGAGCCATACCTATTCCTTGAACTAAGCCCCCTTCTGTTTGAACACGTGCTAAATTTGTATTAATAACAGTGCCGCAATCAACAACAGCAACATAATCAAGAATATCAACTTGTCCTGTTTCTTTATCAAGTTCAATTTCAACCATTCCTACCATATAAGGTGGTGGCGAAAATGGAGATGAATGGGTAACTGTAACCTGTGTTTCGATATTATTTCCACACATTGCTTTTAAAGCAAGCTCCTTTAAAGTTAAAAGTTCGTTTGTCTTTAAATTTTTAACACCTTGTGAGGTAAATTCAACATCTTCTTTTTCACAATGAAATGTTTGTAAAGCAAGGTTACATAAATTATTTTTTAATTTTTCACAAGCTTGCTCTACTGCCTTTCCTGTTACATAAGTTGTTGAAGAAGCATAAGAACCTGAATCATAAGGTGAAATATCCGTATCTGCTCCAAAGACAACAATATGATCAACATCACAGTCTAAACACTCAGCTGCCATTTGTGCAAGAATGGTGTCACAACCTGTTCCCATGTCAGCTGCCCCAATATGAAGTGTATAATAACCATCATCTTCAAGTTTTAATGTGGCGGAACCAACATCAACCCCTGAAATACCAGATCCTTGCATGGCCATGGCTACCCCAGCACTTCTAATTTTACCGTTTTCTAAGACGCGTACCTTTGATTTATTTTCCCAATCAAAAAGTTTTTTAGCATGCTCCATACATTTATCTAAGGCGCATGCTTTGGCAACCTCATTATAATAAGCCCCCATTGTTTGACCTTGTCTAACCATGTTCTTTTCTCGAATAACTACTGGGTCAATACCTAAAATTCCTGCCATTTCACTAACAATCGATTCTACCGCAAAAAGTCCTTGAGTCGCTCCATAGCCACGATAGGCACCAGCTGCTTGACAATTGGTATAAACAACATCATAAGAAAATTTAAAGGCTTCAAGATTATTTGTATAAAGTGGAATCGATTTATGTCCCGATAAACCTACTGTTGTTGGTCCATGCTCACCAAAAGCACCACTATTTGAAAGCGTATAAACATCCATTGCACGAATTGTTCCATCATTCATTGCTCCTAATTTAACAGTCACTTGCATTTCATGACGCGGTGTAGAGGCAATTTGTGATTCTTTTCGACTATAAATCATTTTAGAGGGTTTCTTGGTCATCCATGTTACAAAAGCAGGATAAACTTCAGCTACAACAGTTTGTTTAGCCCCAAATCCTCCTCCAATTCTTGGTTTTTCAACACGAATTTTCGATTGAGGAATATCTAATGCGTTAGCAAGAATTCTTCGACAATGGAAAACAATTTGGGTTGAAGAAATAACATGAAGTCTTCCATAAGGGTCAATTTCACAATAAGTTCTAAAAGTTTCCATCATTGCTTGTTGGTTTGCTCTTGTATGATAGGTTCTTTCAATGACTTGATCACAAGAAGCAAACACTTTTTCTAAATCACCTTGACTTGAAGAATCTGTTGCCACAAGATTTCTATGATTATCAGCACCTACTGGACATAAAGATTTCCAATTTTCTTCAGGATGAACTAAGATGTTATTATCTTTTGCTTTCGTAAAATCAAGAACTGGTGTTAAAACTTGATATTTCACTTTAATAATTTTTAAAGCACGATCAACAACCTTTTCATTAATACCAGCAACAATAGCAACAGCATCTCCCACAAAACGAACTCTTTGATCTAAAATTAAACGATCATAAGGACTTGGTTCTGGAGACGTTTGACCTGCCATGGTAAAACGACTTTGAGGGACATCTTTATACGTATAAACAGCTTCAATACCTGGGATTTTTTGAGCTTTAGAAACATCAATTTCTTCAATCAAAGCATGAGCATGTGGTGATCTTAATACTTTAACAACTAAACAGTCTTGACTTGTTATGTCATCTACATAAACAGGTTTACCAAGCAAAAGATTCATCGCATCTTTTTTCATGACCGGTTTTTCAATATGTTTATAAGCCATTATTCATTCCCCTTTTCTTCAAGATAGTTTAGGTAATTTTTTATTCCTCTAAGTTGTCCTTCATAACCTGAACAACGACATAAATTTCCAGCTAAAAATTCTTTAATTTCATCATCACTTGGATGAGGATTTTCTTTTAATAAAGCAAGTGTATTCATCATAAATCCAGGATTACAAAAACCACATTGTTCAGCTCCTTGACTAGCAATAAATGTTGCAAGTGGTTTTGCTTCTTCTTGCATTCCTTCTAAAGTAACTACTTTTGCACCATTTGCACGCATTGCAAGAATACTGCATGAAAGCACTGGTTTATCATTTAATAAAACCGTACATAATCCACAGTTACTTGTATCACAACCACGTTTAACACTATAGCAACCATTTTTTCTCACAAAATCAATAAGTAATAAATCAGGTTCAATATCTTGTACAATTCTTTCTCCATTTAAAGTTAATTTAATTTCCATATACATCCTCCTTTAATTGAAGAAAAGCTCTTTTTATTAAAACTTTTGCAATCTTTTGACGATATTCTCTAGATGCTCTTGAATTGCTTCCTAATTTTAATTCTGATAAAACACATTTTGTAAAATTTTGAATATTTTCTTCAGTAATACCTGTTTCAAAATAACTATCTCCATTAATAGCTACAGCATGTAACGGTCTTGCTCCAATGATACATGTATAATGTTGATTTATATTACTAACAGCACAGGTTAAAACAGGAAAATCTGTTGAAATATTTCTTTGTGATAAATAAACCACATTTGTTGGTACTTTTTTAATAATAACTTTTGTAAGAATATCTTTTGTAAATTTCATATTCGCAAATTCTTTGATAGAAACCCGCCCAGTTGGATAAAGTTCTACCTCACAATCAAGCGCCATAAAAAGTGTTAAAACATCAGAAAAACCAAACCTTCCATAAATAGACCCACCAATTGTCGCTAAGTTTCTAAATTGAACACCGACAATATGACGTACACTTTCTTTAATAGCTCCTTGTGTAAAATGGTTTAATTGTTCATTTGTTTCAAGCTCTCTTAAAGTAACCATAGCACCAATATGTATTTCTTCAATTTGATCTAAATGTAAATCAGATAGATCAATAGCAAAATTAACATTTCTATTTTGCATTTTAAGCCATAACATACCACCTAAAACAACACTCAGCGGTTTTTTTGCATATTCATAAGCTTCCTCAATTGTTTGAGGTCGCACATAATTTCTAATCGATAACAAAGAAAGCCCTCCTTTATTGTTTTTCTTTTGGTAATAAAATATTTAAAATAATTGCTACAAAAGCAGCAGGTACAATTCCTGATTCTCCACAAATCATTTGAATTGCTTGTGGAAGTTGCACTAAAATTGCACTATTTGCACCAATACCATAACCTAATCCTAAAGCAACTGAAACAATTGTCATTGAACGAGCAGTAAGAGGTTCTTTGGTAATCAATTGAATTCCAGACATAACAATCGATGAAAACATGATGACTGCTGCTCCACCTAATACGGATTGAGGCATAATTGAAACAAGTGCCGCTAATTTAGGAAATAAACCACAAATAATTAGGAAAATCGCGCCACACGCCAAAGCAAAACGATTGACAATTTTAGTCATTGTTACTAACCCAACATTTTGTGAAAAAGATGTATTAGGTAAAACACCAAATAAAGCAGCAATGGATGAACCAATACCATCACAGATAACACCACCTGATAATTCTTGATCTGTAGCTTCTCTTGACATTCCACCTTCCATAACACCAGAAATATCCCCAACAGTTTCAACAGCTGTAACAATAAACATAATTAAAACTGGTAAAATTGCTCTTAAATCAAAAACTGGTTTTACTGGCATGAGTTTTGGTAAGGCAAACCATTTTGCTTGAGCCACCTTATCCCAATTTAAAACCCATGATTTAACAAACTCTGTTCCATCACTGGCAACACCTGTTGTTGAAATAAACAATGGTAAAATCATACATAAAACATAACCACAAATAATTCCAATTAAAACAGCCGAATTACTTAGCATTCCTTTTGTACCATGTTTAAAAGCTAAAATAACAACTAAAACAAATAAACCAATTAAAAGATTTTCTACAGATCCATAATCTTTAGCACTACTTCCTCCCCCGAAAGAAGCAACACCAACACCAATTAAAGACAAACCAATGGATAAAACAACTGTTCCTGTAACAACAGACGGAAAGAAACGACGTAATGGTTTTAAAAGAAAACCTAAAACCGTTTCAAATAAACCACCAATAATACTTGCTCCCATGATGGCACCATATCCTAAAACACCACCACCCATTACATGAGCAACACTTTGGAAAACACCAATAAATCCTGAACTTGTTCCCATGATAATTGGGACTTTCCCACCAATAGGACCTATTGAAAATAATTGTACTAAAGTAACAACACCTGCAATAAGCATTGCATTTTGTAAAAGTGAAACTTGAATTGCAGCAAATACATCTGCATCATGCATTGCAGCACAAGCCCCCGTAATAATAAGTACTGGTGTTAAGTTACCAACGAACATTGCTAGAACGTGTTGTAAACCTAAAATAATTGCCTGTTTTAAAGGAATTTTACCTTCAAAATCATAAGGACTTGTATACTCTTTTTTCTCCATATTCTCTCTCCCTCAAATTAAATTAACCTTCTAAAAACAAGAAAATTGTAGCATAACTCTTTTTTTTCATCAAGATACTACAAAAAAATAGATTTATAGATATAAAAAAAACAGCTAATGCTGCTTTATAGGAAGAAATAACACATCATTGCTTCCTCCACAAATCATTCCTAAATTGGCACTTTCGCTATTATTTAATTCATAATGTTTTATCATTACCTTTTGACAATTCTTAGCATCTAAAATAGCTTGATATTCTTCCCTTCCCCCACCAATAGAACCAACAAGGCCTTTTTCATTTACAAACATCATACTACCAACCGTACGTGGTGTTGATCCTTTTTTATCAATAATAATACATAAAACACCATCACCTTGTACTTCTAATAAGTCATTTGTTATACTTGAATATTGATGTTCATTTTTAATAGCTATAATTTCAGACAGGATACTGACGGCAATCTCTGCAGGGGTTATCGCTTTTATTGGAAGTCCAATAGGCGCATGTACTTTATCAAGTTCAACTTGTTGATATCCTTCTTCTAGTAAAGCATCATAGGTTTGTCTAACTTTCTTCTTGCTTCCAATCATTCCTACATAAAGACTTTGTAGAAAAAGTGTCTTTTTTAAACACAAACAATCATCTTTATGTCCTCTTGTCACAATGACATAACATGTATTTGCTTCCTTAGGAAAATAGGAATCAGCTTTATCAAAAGAAACACAATGAATTTCATTTGCTTCTGGAAATAATTCTTTACATGCAAATTCTTTTCTTTCATCAATAACAATCGTATAGAAATCCAACAGAGTAGCAAGTTTATTTACATATTGACTCACATGTCCTGCACCCAAAATAACAAGTTTCGGTTGTGGCAAGAACCATTCTTCATTAATAAGTGTTACCTCTTTTTGATTTTCTAATAACGAAGCTAGTGCTTTTTCATAAAGCGAACTTGCTCCGTTTACTTGAATTTTAACGGGAACATAATATTTATTAATTTTTTTTAAATAGATGTTGATAAGTTGTTGAATAAAAAGACTATCTACTCTTTGATTTCCATCAACTTTCATTT
>ENA-OPSD01002357-OPSD01002357.1-human-gut-metagenome-genome-assembly--contig:-NODE-2357-length-11286-cov-2.397026_pt1 | contig 11286 bp, 10 predicted proteins | sample MGYA00241453_ERZ501898 | MGnify/ENA primary metagenome ERZ501898 (study PRJEB25962, sample SAMEA2042226) | human gut metagenome | biome: human gut; feature: human-associated habitat; material: faeces... | reverse complement strand
CAAAGATTTTTCTGACAAGTGAAAAACCGTTTGAGTGAACACCCGAAGAACGGAGTCCTAAAAGTACATCACCCTCGCAAAGCTTTGAACCGTCAATCATCTTCGGCTTGTCTGCAATACCAACACTGAAACCTGCAACATCATATTCATCAACAGGCATAAGACCCGGATGCTCTGCAGTTTCACCGCCGATAAGAGCACAACCGGACTGAACACAGCCTTCTGCAATGCCTGATAATTTCAGCTACCTTTTCGGGATAGTTCTTGCCGATTGCGATATAATCGAGGAAGAAAAGAGGTTTTGCTCCACAGCAAATTACATCGTTTACGCACATTGCAACTGCGTCAATACCGATTGTGTCATGCTTGTCAAGAAGAAAAGCAAGCTTGATTTTTGTACCTACACCGTCAGTACCGCTGACAAGTACAGGCTCTTCCATATCTTTGAAATCAGGGGCAAAAAGTCCGCCGAAACCGCCGATGCCTGAAATAACACCGTCAATTTTTGTGCGTGCCACATGCTTTTTCATAAGCTCTACAGACTTATAGCCTGCTGTTACATCAACACCTGCCGCTTTGTAGCTTTCGGAAAAGCTGTTGTTCATTGTAATCACTCCGTCACTTTCTGTTAATTTTTTTAGCGTATTTATCTACAAAGATTGTTCTCGGAATTTCAGCGTCATAGCTGCCCGTGAAACAACCGTCACAGAATTCTATATTTGCACCCTCAGCAATTTTTCTGAGACTGTTTATACTGAGATAACCAAGTGAATCTGCACCGATATATTCACAGATTTCACTTGTTGTCAACTTGTTTGCAATAAGACTTTCTTTATCGTGAATGTCCACACCAAAGTAGCACGGACATACAAACGGCGGCGAGCTGATGAGCATATGCACCTCGGCAGCTCCTGCCTCACGCATAAGACGAACAATATGCTTTGATGTTTCGCCTCTGACGATTGAGTCATCAATAATAACAACTCTCTTGCCTTTAACATTAGCCTTCAAAGCAGTAAGTCTTGTTCTGAGAAGTCTTTTCTTTTTATCTTTACCCGAGCCTACTGTTCTGCCGATATATTTGTTCTTGACAAAACCTGTGCTGAACGGGATACCCGAAGCCTTTGCATAACCCTGTGCGGCAATAAGTCCCGAATCGGGAACACCGCACACCATATCTGCCTCAATCGGGAACTCGTCATAAAGAAGTTCACCGGCTTTGAATCTTGCATTATGTACGCAGACACCGTTGATTACACTGTCCGGTCTTGCGATATATACATATTCAAAAAGGCAGAAAGATGTTTTATCGGGCAAAAGCTTTAATTTGTAGCTGTGAAAGCCTTCTTCGTCAACTACTACCATTTCGCCCGGCTCAACATCACGGACAAATTCACCGCCAAGACTGTCGATAACACAGCTTTCGGAAGTGAAAATCCAGCTGTTTTTGAGTTTGCCGATACAGAGCGGACGGAATCCGTGCATATCACGAAAGCCGATAAGACGGCTCGGTGCGCAAATTACAGTTGAGTAAGCGCCCTTGAGCTTTCTCATTGAAGAAAGAACAGCATCTTCAAGCGTGTCTGTTACACATCTTTCGGTTGCGATAACATAAGCCATAATTTCAGCATTAGAATTGGACTGAAAAACAGCGCCGCCTGTTTCAAGCTCCTGCCTTATTTCATTGAAGTTTGTAATTGAGCCGTTGTTTGCAATACCGATTGAACCCTGAATATATCGCATAACAAGCGGTTGGTTAGAAGCACGGTCGAGTGATTCCGATGAAGTATAACGGACATGACCGACTGCAATCTTACCGTTTGGAAGTTTTTCAAGTGCTTTGGGCGTAAAAATCTCGGACACCATACCGAGTTCCTTGACAGTTGTAAATTCACCGTCTTTATTCACGGTGATACCTGCACTCTGTTGTCCCCTGTGCTGAAGGCTGTAGAGTGCGTCATTTGCGGCGGCAACAACATCGATATCGTCATCATTACGGTAAATACCGAACACACCGCACTCGTCATTTACTTTGTCAAGTTTTGTGTCAATATCTACATAGTTCTTAATCAAAGCTCTGCCACCTTAGCCTGCATTGCCCTATCTTTTTCGGCAACGCCTTTTTCCATATCAGCTTTCATATTTTCAAGCTTCTCTGCAAGAGAATCGTCGGAAAGTGCGAGCATTTCAACGGCAAGAATTGCAGCGTTAGCCGCACCGTCAACTGCTACTGTTGCAACCGGAATTCCTGTAGGCATCATAACTGTTGCAAGAAGAGCATCCATACCGTCAAGCTGAGCCGACTTACATGGGATTCCTATCACAGGAAGGGTTGTTTTTGCCGCAAGAACACCTGCGAGATGTGCCGCCATACCTGCTGCAGCAATGATTACACCAAAACCGTTCTTTTTAGCCTCTGCCGAAAACTTAATTGCCGCATCGGGAGTACGGTGTGCGCTCATTACATGAACCTCATACTCTACGCCAAATTCTTTGAGTTTACTGACAGCCTTTGATACTACGGGAAAATCACTGTCGGAGCCCATAATAATTGCAACCTTTTTCATAATTACTCATAGCCTTTCCGCCCACTTGATAAATTGCCGCAAAAACCGTGCCGTGGGCAGACAAAGTCAGGACAAATATGCCAATTTATGCTTTAAATCGACATAAATAAAGCATTACTAATTAATTATATAAAAAAATCGGTTAAAATTCAATAGTCAGGCGAAATTATTTTTAAAATACCGCCAAAAAGCAAAAAGTGACTGTGCAAAGCATAGCCACTTCATGATATTAATTAATCTCGGAAACATCTTTTCCTTGTTCGATTTTTGTGCCTTTATCGGGATCTGTAGCATTAAGATACGGTCTTTCATTGGAAATTACGCCCTCGGTTGTAACTCCCGCCTCTGCAGCCTTTTTCATACCCGGAAAAAGAAATTCCATCTTTTCATTATCGAATTTTTCATCGAGATATTCTTCAAAGCTGTTTGACGCAGGTACTCCCTCTGTTCTCTGAGTCCATCTTGCCGTAGCTGTTACGGACATAAAGCCGTTGAATGCCATGAATACAATCAGAAATGTTGTAATAATTGCACCTGCTCTTTTAGGGATTTTTTCAATAAGCTTTGCTGTCCACGGATACAGATAACGCACCCAGACAAGACCGAGGAATCCCCAGATAAGGGCATACATAAGATTGGTTCTGCCGTCAAGGTTAAACGGAGTGTCACTGTAGTCCCATGAAACCGTGCCGAACATCTGCTCCTGCAACCACGAACAGAAATACTCAAAACCTGCTCCGACAAAAGCACTTATCACAAAAACAAGCGTATCATTAAGCTTGTAAAGCTTATACAAAGCGGCTGTCAGAAAACACGCACCTCCGCCGTAAACAGGAATAAACGGACCGTAAACCATACCGACACGCATTTCAAAATGTCCGTCAACGCAGAATGCCCATATTGTTTCGAGAATCGTGCCAATGAAAGAACCGATCACAAACAGATAAAAAAGCTTTGTAAAACAGAATCCGTAAGCAAACGGCTTGTCCTCTTTGCTTTCAAAGGTTTGTGTATATTCTTTCATATTGTCCTGCTTAATCTCCTCAATTTTAGCATTAATTTGCTTTACATAAGCCATATGAGTGAGATCGGGATAAGCGTGTGCAAGTCTTTTTCTTAAAATATTCTCTGTAAAAAGTCGGTTATAGTTTTCTTCAAGCTCCTGAATTTCAACCTCTGTTGCACCTTTATCCATAAGCTCGGAAGAATTTTTAAGCTTTGCAATTCTTCTGAGCAGACGGATTGTTGTTATCATTGAAAAAACGTAATCAATTACAATAATTCCGCAGAAGCAAAGAACAAGAATAAGACTTACCCAGAAAGGAATTGCTTCAACGGCTGTGCGAAGCACCGGAATTATCAATCCGACAAGCAGCATACCGAGCAATCCGAGAAAAAGTGCATAAGGAAAAGTTATATAATTGCCTATGCTGAATTTCGAGGAAGAAAAATCCCATGGCTTGAATTTGAGAGTTTTTTCTACAAGCACACCGACCACAACCATAAGTGCAGATAATATCAGAGTTGAACCGATGAATAAAATCAGCTTGCTGTTTTCAAACGGTTTTAGTGCCGTATAACAAATAACCGCCGAAAATCCGTACATAGGGCAAAACGGTGATGTCAGAAAACCGTTGTTACTGAATTTTTTCTCAAGAAGAAGCGAACGGAAACTGCTCGCCACCCAGCCAAAAAACGAGAAAATTACAAAGTACCACAACAGGTCGAGTAAAAATTGCATTTCCTATCCCCCACAATTTTATGCAACAAATCGGACACAGAATTCTGTGCCCGAAAAATTGTCGTAAATTTCACATTCTTTATGCCTTTGGCACATCATCTTTCCAGAGTTCTTTAATTGCGGTAACATTACCCGCAAGTCTCTGAATATCTGAAGGAATGATAATCTTTGTAGCCTTGCCGTCAGCGGCTTTACCGAATGCCTCAAGTGATTTAAGCTGAATAATTCTATCGGTAGGAGAAGCCTCATTGAGCATTTTAAGTGCGTCGGCATTAGCTTTCTGAACTGTGAGAATAGCCTCAGCTTCACCCTGTGCCTCACGGATTTTCTGCTCCTTAACAGCATCGGCTTTAAGAATTGCAGATTCCTTCATACCCTCTGCAACGAGAATCTGACTGCGTTTTTCACCCTCTGCATCAAGAATTCTTGCACGGCGCTCACGCTCTGCCTTCATCTGCTTTTCCATCGCATCCTGAATTTCACGGGGCGGAAGAATGTTTTTAAGCTCGACACGGATTACCTTAATGCCCCATGCGTCGGTTGCCTCGTCAAGAATCACTCTGATTTTACCGTTGATTGTATCACGGGATGTGAGCGTGTTATCAAGCTCAAGATCACCGATGATATTACGCAATGTTGTTGCAGTAAGATTTTCAATAGCACTGAGCGGTCTTTCTACACCGTAAGTATAAAGCTTTGGATCGGTAATTTCAAAATACACAACCGTGTCAATCTGCATGGTGACATTATCTCTTGTGATCACGGGTTGTGGAGGGAAGTCGATTACTTGCTCTTTTAGTGAAACTTTCTTTGAAATTTTGTCGATAAACGGAATTTTTACATGCAAACCAGTTGACCAAGTTACATGATATGTTCCGAGTCTTTCAATTACATATGCGTGTGCCTGCGGTACTACCTTGACATTGCTTACGATTACTATAAGCAGGATTAAAAGGATAATTCCTAAAATAATAAGTCCTAACATTATTTACCTCTCATTCTGATATGGGTTCTACAATGAGCTTTACGCCCTCTATTGCAAGAACCTTAACTTTTGTTCCTTTTAAAAGCGGTGCTTTGTCGGACTTTACTGTCCAAGTTTCCGCACCAACCTTTGCCTGTGCTGTTTCGTCAATATCGGTTAAATCTGTGAGCATAAACCCGACTTGACCGATGTGGCGGTCTGCGTTTGTTCCTGTTGTCTTGTTACGCTTTTTAAAGCGTTTTACAAGCGGTCGTGTCACAATCAGCGAAACAAGTGACACAACAAGGAACACCGCCGACTGGATTGTAATGTCGCTTGTGAATATAGTTGTTATGGCGGCACAAACCGAGCCGAGAACGAACCATATTGATACAAGCTGTGTTGTAAAGCCTTCGCAAAGCAACATGAATATTGCAAAGCCTATCCACACTATCGGCATATATTGCTCCATAGAGCTGTCACCCTCCTTTTCGCATAATTTTAACACAATATTATATATTAGTCAAACTATTTTATTGCTATTTTATGAGTTAACTGAAGATTTTTGTATCTGTATTCCGCTTTATCCTTACAATTTCATGTAAAAAGGGCATAAAAATACCGACAAGTATTAGCATAGAACACCATTACTTGTCGGTAATAATTTTAATATCACATTCCTTGTTCAAAAATATAGAGGTACAAATCTTCAAGGGTTGGGTTTGCAATTGTTATTTTATGATTTTCGGGGGGATTATCTGTGACTAATCTTACTAAGATTTTATCATCATTATGATAGAGATTTGAAACTCGATAATTATCCTGAAAATATTTTAATTCTTCTTTTTCAATTTCCATCTCAACTACCTTATTTGCAATTTCATTTACAAGATTTTGGCAGGTATCGTGTGACACAAGTTTTCCCTGCTTTAGAAGTATAATCTCTTTAGCAATGAACTCGATATCGGACACAACATGAGTAGAAATGAGCACGATTTTATCTTCTGCAATTTCACTTATAAAATTGCGGATACGAATTCTCTCTTTTGGGTCAAGGCCCGCAGTCGGTTCATCAAGTATGAGAATTTCGGGATTGTTCAGAAGCGCTTGAGCAATCAAGGCTCTCTGCTTCATACCGCCCGAAAACGAGCCTAACTTTTTATGTGCGGCATCTGTCAGATTAACCGTTTCAAGAAGCTGAGTGATCTTTTCCTTGGCTTCTTTCTTTTTTAAGCCCTTTAAAGCCGCCATATACCACAAAAAGCGGTTGAGGGTGAAATCATCATACAAGCCCTGCTGTTGGGGCATATAGCCGAGTACGGCTCGGTAATCCTTGCCGAGCTTTTTGATATTTTCACCGCCGTAAACCACCTCTCCGCCGTCGGCATTGAGGTTGTCGGTGATAATGTTCATCAGCGTGGACTTGCCTGCTCCGTTCGGTCCGAGCAAGCCGTATACTCCCGGAGTTAAGGTAACGCTGAAATTATCAAGCGCCTTTACCGAGCCCTTTTTATAGGTTTTGCTGATACAATTTAAAGCTAATTCCATATTTACAACCTCTTTTGCCTTGAAACTTAAATTATAAATTTCGTACTTTTGCGCTTGGGGACAAAGATAATCAGAGCCGATACTGCGATTATCAGCAGACAAACGGCGGTGATTATGCCGATAACGGCTGTCTGAGCATTATTTGAAAATGCCGATACCATACGGATTTTGCTGTTATCAATGAACACCACGCAGGGTATAAGGAGCAAGCCGCTTGAAATTATCATTGTCACAAACTGATTTTTAAATATGTAGGAGAGCAGATAGACCAAAGCCGTTGCGCCGACTGCCGCAAGCAGATGAACAAAGCCGAGAGCAAGAATATATCCGCCCACGGTTATGCCGCTTGTCAGAGCCGAAAAATCTCTTGAATATGCAAGCGGTAAATCAAATGATGCCGTGCCGAAGGTCTTGATAAAGTTGAGCATATGCGGCAGATAGATTAAGATATAGGAAATCACCGTGGTAATCAGGACAGTCAAGAGTTTTATAATCAACAGCCTCGCTTTGCCGTACTTATTTGCCGAAATCAAGTTAACCATAGAGGTCTTGTATTCAATCGCCAAAATGTTGGAGGTACAGAAGATAACCACGGCTAAGAGCAGAGCAAAATACTCCCACTCCCTAAAGGTGTCCATAGTCAGCCGCTTGTTCACCACTTCATTGACAAGTGCAGGCTTTTCGCCCGTCAGCTCAGCCTTTCCATTAACATATTCAAGCTGAGCGCAAATGTCCTCAAATGCCATTCCTCTTATGCTTAAAATACCATCAATGGTATTGAGCCTGTTCGTTTTTTCCTCAACCGAAATCGTGTTGTCGGCTGAAAGCTCCTCGGCTTCTCTTGTAAGCTCGTCAAAATAAGCCCTTTCACTCTCGATAAAATCATACTTTTCCTCGCCAAGCTCACCCTCAAGCGTTTGCATATAGGTGTCATAGGCGCTTTCCTGAGGACTTCTGAATATAATACTCAAATCATCATTGTAGCTGACAAAGCCGAGAGCCACGAGGATAATTACTGCGACGAGGGCGAAGGAGGTTTTGTAGTGCTTGTAAGCCTCGCCGCTGTATATTCTCACACTTCCGTTGATTTTCTTAAACCGTCCGAGCCGTGACATAAGCCTGTCGAGCAAAACGAGCTTTCCGTTATGCTGTGACAGCCTTGAAAACGCCAATGCCGCTCCCAAAACTCCGACAACGGAGAGAGCTATAGCTAAGCCGATGAAAACGGTGATTATGTTAATCGGCTGTGAAAAAATATTGACATTCTGATAACAGCCGAAAATATTGTTGCCGCTGATAAGGTAGAAAATATTTATAAATTTTAGCGAAGCCAACACAGAGCTACCGTCAATGAAAATGAAGCAGGAAAATTCAAAAATCAGTGCCGCCGCCAAGATTAAATAGGTCTTTGCGGAGGACTTGATAACCACGAATAAAAAAGCCGTGAGCATTGACAGAGAGCAGAGCAAAAGCGTTTTGCCGAGTACCCACAAAATCAGGTATTCAAGCATTGTAACATTTAATGCGCAGTTTAAAAACAGCTTGCTCGACTGCACGGGGCGGCTCAAATCTCCAAAGCCGTAGACTGTGCCTGCCGTCATAATGTTGCTCGCATAGAACAGCAGACTAACAACCGCCGTAACGCTCAAAACAACCAAGAGCTTGCAGGCTATTGTTGACAGTCTGCCCTTTGCCGTTGACCGCACAAGAATATACAATCCCTTTTCTCTTTCAACGGAGAACATCAAAATATTGACGAGCAATACGATAATCAGCAAAATATAGCTTGAAACCTCATATGAGGTTGCGGCTTCAACCGCCTTGTTGTTGCCGAGAATGGGCTTAACACCTTTAACCTCGGCAAAATCCACGGGAGTTTTTTCAATATTTCTGAACGAAAAGCTGTCCGGCTCTGCAAAAATGGAAAAGCTGCTCTGTTGCTCGGCTCTCGACTTCATATTGGAAATAAACTCTTCATAGCTGTCTATGTGAGAGAGCTGAGCCTGTATGTTGCTTAGCATAACCGAGCGGTTGAACAGCTCATCATCGTTCAAGTCCAAGCCTGCCGCATTGTCATACAGCTTTGGATATTTTTTCTTGTATTCATCTGCATTTCCGTTGTGCAAAAGAATTTGTGCAATCTGTATCTCCGTGTTCTTGCTTTCAAAGAACGCATTTTTATCCTCTGCGTCGTTACATTCCCGAATAAGCTGTTCATATGCCCCAACATCACTTGAAATTGCCGAATTTTCATAATCAGAGGATTGAAGCATTACGAAAAACAGAGAATCGGCGCAGAAAAAGGCAATGATGCAAATAAGAAATATTTTGTTTGAAAACAGCTTTAAATATTCGCTACCTGCAATTCTCATTCAACTCTCGCCTGTCCCTCTACATAATAATTGCTGTCCTTCTTTTCAGCCCATTTCAGCTTGCAAAGCTTGGTGAATTTTATAGTTTCTCCGCCGATTGAGCCAAGTTGACTTTTATCCGCCATAGCTAAAATTCGTTCTCCGTTATCATCTACAGATTCAAAAATAAAATATTCATTATCCTGTGGATTAATATAATTGCATACTATATTTTCAAATTCAGGCGGAACATACGAATCTATCTCATTCATATTTAAATCGTAAACCGTAATAATCTGTTTTTCTGCATCTTTTCTGGTGACCTGCACACAATTATCACCATATATGTATTTTCCATCGGTTGAATATCGCAAATTATCTTTATGAGCTATTGTGAAAAAGCTTTCCTTTACATTTCCATCCAAATCGCATTTAAGATAAACATTTTCATCCGAATTTTTATCGTAATAGGACGCAATCATTGTGTTGTCTAAAAAGAAATTATAAAACACTTGATAGCCTTTAGCTTTAGGAATGTCATTAATCTCTAATGTATCTAAATTGATACATTTGATACTTAAACCGGGTCCTTCCTCTTTTTCATTTCTCTCGTCGGCAGTAAAGTAAAAATAATTCTTATACGCACATATTTGAGAAACAGCTCTCAAGCTGGACTTAATATAGTAATCCGTTTTGTATAGAATCTGCGGTTCTGATTTAGGTGAATCAAGAGGTATTCTAATTACTGATGAATCAGTAGAGCAATAAAAATATCCCCTGTGTATGAACCATTCAAAAGCATAAAAATTAAAGCTTCCCGTAAGATTTTCCCTTTGGCTTCCATCAGGCTTCATACGCATAAGATATGTATTGTAATTTATATAGCTCTTGTCATACTCTCCGCATAAAGCATACAAATATCCGTCATTATATTGTATTGCAGAATCATGGGCACCAACAAGCGTATCGGGCTTCTGCGTTAAGTTTAAATAGGCATCGCAAGCTTCAGGGTCATCGTGAGTACAATTTGGTTTTGAACAAAGAGGAGTAGCCTTTTTTGTTTCTTTATCAATAAAAATCACGATTCCGTCCTCACCGATATAATAATAACCTTTATCTGATTTTGTCATAGGTGCATTTCCGCCGATATGGTACATTAGCTGCATATCTGTTGCATAATTTATATATGCATCATCGGAATTTGAGTATGAAGATTTATTCGTACAGCCATAAAAAAATACAGCAGCATAAATTGTTAAAAGTAATGCCATCATTGCAGTTGTTTTCTTCATTGGAATACCTCTCGCAATTTAATTATTTATCTTTTGTATATGCCAAGTCTGAGTTCATAATCAGTATTTTCAGAAGACCAGTGATAATATGTCTGATTAGGATATACGACTTCACTAACTGTCATTGCACCTGCATAATAATCAAAAATATCTGTATTGGGGCTTGGAGTTTTCTTATTTAAACCAACTTGTCCATTGTATACAAAATTTTTTGAAACAATGCCGCATTCCCTTAATTTACCTGAAGTATCATAGTAAGCAAAATATGTGTTTGCTTTTTTCCCGGCGTCTTTCTTCTCACAATAAGTATATCCATAAGCATTAATTGGATATGCTGTCACACTACCGCGCAATTCATATCCACCCATATAAATCGTACCGGTTGATTTGTTTTCCACTGCACCTACCGAAAAAACAGATGTTGATATTAATGCTGCGCTTATTGCTGATACTAATATTTTTTTAATTTTCATAAAATTATCCTCCAATTTTTTATTTTTTATACCATTGTCACAACAGAATTTTACAAATAAAAAGATTTTATACCATTGGACTCTCCTCATTTCATTAATGCTAAAGTCTACTTACTTTTTAAAAGGCTCTTAAGGTTTTCAGGCTCTTAAGGTGGCTGTTTAAGTCCGAATATTGATGCGAAACCACATGAATAAGTAGCAACTCTGTGGGCTGTTTTCTTTGTAAATATAGCAGCCGCATGCTTTCCGTTGTTATTTTTCATAATCGGTTGTCTTCCGTTCATATTTATATTTATTTTAAAAGTATTCACAGTTTGAACTATCATTTAAATACACATACTGACATAAGT
>ENA-OPSD01002356-OPSD01002356.1-human-gut-metagenome-genome-assembly--contig:-NODE-2356-length-11291-cov-4.065949_pt1 | contig 11291 bp, 10 predicted proteins | sample MGYA00241453_ERZ501898 | MGnify/ENA primary metagenome ERZ501898 (study PRJEB25962, sample SAMEA2042226) | human gut metagenome | biome: human gut; feature: human-associated habitat; material: faeces... | reverse complement strand
GATTCAGTGTGTGCTTCCGGCGGGAGTGGGGAGCAGCGATTTGCAGGGAATCGATATTATAAAGACGGAACAGAGGGGAAGTCTCCTGACGCTTACCGTGCGCGGAAAACGGGAAGAGATTCAGACAATTTTACAGGCGTATCATCCAGTGTTTTTTGAAATGATACCGCTTTCCCTGGAAGAGATCTTTATCAGTGAAACGGAGGTGGCAGGATATGACATCAAGAAACTTATTTTTTAAACTTATGAAGGAGGACCTGAAGCGGAGACTCTGGGCCATCGGTTTTTCGGTTCTGGCGCTGTTTTTTGCGATGCCGATGGCGGCAGCCATGGGTTCCTCAATGACTGTGACCTGGCGCGCGCCCGCCTTGGCTGCTGCCTGGCGCACGGCGCGGCGCTCGACCTCGGTGACGCCGGACGGCACGCAGATGACCACCCGGGGATGGGCAAAAATGCTGTTGCCGCAGGCCTGGCGGATGAAGCTTTGCAGCATGGCTGCGGTGATGTCGAAATCGGCAATGACGCCGTCCTTCAGCGGACGCACGGCCACGATGGACCCGGGTGCGCGGCCGATGACGGCCTTTGCCTCATGCCCGACGCTGCGCACCCGCAGTTCGTCGCTGCGCGGGTCGACGGCGACGACGCTTGGCTCCCGCATGATGATGCCCCGGCCCTTCATGTAGACCAGCGTGTTGGCGGTGCCCAGATCAATGCCGATATCCTTGGTAAACATAGCGTGTATTCTCCCGAAAAAGCGTGTAAAAATGTTGCAGAACTTACCCATACAGTCTCCCCCATTCCGGGGCTGTGCGGGTTTACTGAAATTCGCGCAGCAGTTGTGCCGTGCGGTGGACCGGCAGCCCCATGATGTTGTAGTAGCACCCTTCGATGCCCGCGCACCACAGCGCCGCGTGCCCCTGGATGGCATAGGCCCCGGCCTTATCGTAGGGTTCCGGCGTGCGGACATAAATCCGCAGGTCGTCCTCCTCGATGGACGAAAAATGGACGGATGTTGTCTCCACCGTAGCGGCAGCGCGGCGGCCCCGGCAGATGCAGACGCCGGTATGTACACGGTGCGCACGACCCGACAGGGCGCGCAGCATCCGCACGGCGTCGGCCTCGTCTTTCGGCTTGCCGAACACTTTGCCCTCGCACTCGACCACCGTGTCAAAGCCGCAGACGATATCGTCGGGGTGTTCCTCGGCCACAGCGCGGGCCTTGGCGGTAGCCAGGGCCTTGGCCAGGTGTGCCGGGGAGTCTGCGGCAATTTTCGTCTCGTCGACGTCGCTGGTGATAACGGTATAGTCCGGCGTGATAAGGCTCATCAGTTCCCGCCGACGCGGGCTGCCGGATGCAAGGATCAAAGCCATGGGGTGCTTCCTTTCTGGTTTATTATAGTAGGAGTTGGATGTCGAAGTGTGGCAAAGTGGGGGTGGAAAATTATTATTTTCCGGTCGACCCAAAGCCGCCGGCACCGCGCTGGGTGTCGGTCAGCTCGTCGGCAGAGGTGAAGGCCGCCTGCCAGACCGGGGCAATGCAGAGCTGGGCCACGCGCTCGCCGGGCTGGATGGTGTAGGGTTCGTTGGACAGATTCACCATCGGCACACGGAGCTCGCCGCGGTAGTCGCTGTCAATGACGCCGACGCCGTTTGCCATGCACAGGCCGTGCTTGATGGACAGGCCGCTGCGGGCATAGACGAGGGCGACGCACTCGGGGCCGGGCAGCTCGATGGCAAGGCCGGTGGGTACGAGGGTACGCTGCATGGGCGCCAGCGTCAGCGGTTCATCCAGCACCGCACACAGATCGGCCGCCGCCGCGCCGGGGGTGGCGTAGGTTGGCACGACCGCGCGGGAGTCGAGTTTTTTATATTTTACAATAGGAGTCATGGGAACCTCCAAAAAAGATAATAGATAAAAGATAAGAGATAAAAAAGCTGGTGGATTGCGGCACTGTGCGCCGCTCAAAATTTTATTTTTGCCCCGCAGGCAAAAACTCCACATCATTTATTATCTAGTATCTAGTATCTTTTATCTATTTAATTATTCGTATAGTATAGCCCTCTCGTAAACTCATTGTCAAACGGGCGGGCGTCCAAAAGCAGCGCCAAAATCTGGGAAACGCGGGCCGGGGTCTCGATGGTAAAGGCAGCAACCGCCACATCCACCGGCATTTCGGACAGGCGCTCACCCATATAAAGCGGCACGGGGTTGTACACCGTGCGCACACCCGCCCCGCCGGGGGCCGAGCAGGTCACGGTGAAGTCGCGGCCCTTGCGGTCGCGCAGCGTGCCGCCGCCCTGGCATTTGCCGCAGTCCCGCACGTTGCGCAGCGGACACGCCCGGGTCAGCATCAGCGGCAGGTGGCCGTAGCACAGCGCCGCCGTGGGCACGCCCGGAGCCACAGCCTGCATGGCCGTCAGTGCGGTCTCGGGCTGCAAAAGCATCCCCTCGATGCCCAGGCTCTTATACCGCGCGGCGCTCATCGGGTTCGTCACGTTCAGACCCAGGCCGCCGTACAGCGTCCAGCCGTCGGTGTAGCGCAGCTGTGCGGGGTTATTGACCACCGCGCCCGCAAAGCCTGCATCCTGCAAGGCGTCCAGCCGGGCGGCGGTTTTTTGTTCCAGCTTGCCGAACATGACGCGGGGCAGTTCCAGCAGCGTTTTCTCCCGCCATGCCTCGGGGATGCTCTCGGCCTCGGCAATCGGGAAAATCAGGTACTTCAGCTTTTCCACAGCATCCGCCGGGCACTGGGCCGCATTGGCAAACCGCGCGGCCAGTGCCGGGGCCTGCCCGACAGTGTGCGCCGGGTAGGCGGGCAGCGTGATCTCCTGCGTGGCGTGGGGCCGGACTTCGCTGCGCTTTTCCAGCAGCTTATCCAATGCTTCGCGGCGCAGCTCGTTCCAGGCAGAACCGGGCAGAAAGCCTAAGCCCCCCTCCCCTGCTTCGGTGCGCAGGTCTGCCATGACAAAGGGCGTGCCGCCGGTCTTGCCCAGCGCACGCTCAATGCCGGGCAGCGGGTCCTTCTGGGCGGGCTGCGGCTCGTCGGCGCTGTACACGACCGCCTTATGGCCGTCGTCGTCCCAGGCCGTCAGCTTGATGCCGCCGTCCTCGACGCCGCCGCTGACCTCGTAATGCACCGGCACGCGCTGCAATTCACGGCGGAACAGCTCGCGGGCCTTGGGCGTCGCTGCGCGGGTCGCCGCGGCGTCCGCCTCGGTGCGCACGCCGAACATTTTGCCGTCGTTGCGGTTCGTCAGGTAGCCGTCCGTGAAACCCGAGCGGGAGAAGATATCCCGCACGAGCTTTTCATCGTAGGGCTGGCCCGCACAGACCGCACGGCAGGCCGTGACGACCGCCGCCGCATACTCGGGCGTGCGCAGGCGGCCCTCAATTTTCACGCTGGCGACACCCGCGTCCATCAACTCCCGCAAGTGCGGGATGTAGTCCATATCTTTCAGGCTCAAATGGCAGGCCTTGCCGGGCTGGCCGGGTTTCAGGCCTGCGCTGGCATCAAAGGGCAGGCGGCAGGGCCCGGCGCAGGCGCCCCGGTTGCCGCTGCGGCCGCCCAAAAAGGCGCTCATCATGCACTGGCCGGACACACTCATGCAGAGTGCGCCGTGGACGAACACCTCCACCTCAATGGGGCTGGCCTCGCAGACGGCCCGGATTTCATCGAGGGACAGCTCCCGCGCGAGAATGACGCGGTCATACCCCAGGGCGGCCAGTTCTTTGGCCCCTTCCGGCGTGTGGACGCTCATCTGGGTCGAGCCGTGCAGGTGCAGCGTCGGTGCAATGCTCTTGACCAGCTGCGCCGTGGCAAGATCGTCGGCAATCACGGCATCTGCGCCCGCTTCGGCCACAGCCCGCACCGCGTCGGCCAGGCCCGCCAGTTCGCGGTCATAGACCAGCGTGTTCAGCGTGACATGGACCTTGACGCCGCGCGCATGGCAGAAGGCCACAGCCTCCCGCAGTTCATCGGGGGTAAAGTTGCCCGCCGTGCGGCGTGCATTAAAGCCCGTCAGCCCCAGATAAACAGCATCAGCGCCGCTGAAAACAGCGGCGCCAAGCATTTCGCGGTTGCCTGCCGGGGCCAGGATCTCCGGGCGGCTCATTCGTCCTCCACCGGGAACTGGCTGCGGCGCAGGCGGCGTTCCAGCTCATCGATGCGGCGCTTCAGCGAGGCATTCTCACGGCGGGCTTCCTCGGCAGCCATCTTGGCGCTGGCCGCATCCTCGAGATAATCCTTGATCTGGCGGCGCATATTGTCCGCGCTGCCGCTGGCCTTTTCCAGCTCGTCGCGGTAGTTCAGCGCCGTCATGACCGCCGCCGTGGTGATAGACACAGAGTTCGAGGACGCCATCAGCTCGTTCATGTCCAGGTTCAGCCTGTCGGCGAGGTTCTGCATATAGTCCTCGCTCTCGCTCGTGTTGACTACATAGCTGGACCCGCAGATGTTCAGCCGCACTTTTGAGGTAGCCATACCCATAATCATACTCCTTCCGATCCTGCCTGTGCCCGGCTTTGGCGGCCCGGGCGCATAAAACTACAATTATTATAATACAAATCGGCAGTTTACAAAAGCCCTTTTTGAGGAAAATGTATAAAAAAGATGCAAACGGGCAATTTTCCCTTGCGCAATGAGCCAAATATCGTTATAATCAATAGTGTGGTTTATTGACTCCACCCAAAAACAGTCGCAAGAATCTGTTATCCCAGTGATTTTATCACAGAGAAGAAGGAGAGAACGATTTTGAAATACACAAAGCGTGAATTTGAGAAGCTGCTCAAAGATAAGCTGATGAGCGAGTGCAACGTCACTTTGGACACTGCCTCTGCTGACCAGATTTATCGCTGCCTGGCTATGATCACCCGCCAGATCATGTCCGACCGCCAGAAGCAGTTCCAGTCCAAGGTCCTGGGCGAGGGCAAAAAGCAGGTCTACTACCTCTGCATGGAGTTCCTGATGGGCCGCAGCCTGCGCACCAGCCTGTTCAACCTTGGTCTGAACGAGGTTGCCGAGAGCGTGCTGGCTGACGCCGACATCAAGATCGACACCATCTACGACCAGGAGCCGGACGCAGGCCTGGGCAACGGCGGTCTGGGCCGCCTGGCCGCCTGCTATCTGGACGGCATGGCTACCGACTGCATCCCCGGCACCGGCTACTCCATCCTGTACGAGTACGGCATCTTCAAGCAGAAGATCGTCGATGGCTGGCAGCAGGAGACCGCTGACAACTGGCTGCCCGGCGGCCAGGTCTGGATCAAGAGCCACCCCGACCAGGCGCAGGAGATCCGCTTTGACGGCCAGGCCATCGAGACCTGGGAGGGCGGCTTCCATCACGTCAAGTACGAGAACTACAATTCCGTCATCGCCGTGCCCAACGATATGTACGTAGCCGGTTACGGTTCCAACGGCGTTTCCAAGCTGCGTCTGTGGCAGGCAAAGGCCCCCAGCTTTGATATGAGCAGCTTCAACGCCGGCAACTACAACACGGCCATCAGCCGGTCTGCCTCTGCCGAGCTGATTTCCAAGATCCTCTACCCCAACGACAACCACACCGAGGGTAAGATCCTGCGTCTGCGCCAGCAGTATTTCTTCTCTGCTGCGTCCATCGCGGATATCCTGCAGAACCACCTGAACCAGTACGGCACGCTGGACAACCTGGCCGACAAGGTCAGCATCCAGCTGAACGATACCCACCCCACCGTTGCCATCCCCGAGATGATGCGCATTCTGCTGGACGAGTGCAGCTATGAGTGGGACGCCGCCTTTGACATCTGCCGCAAGGTGTTCGCCTACACGAACCACACCGTCATGAGCGAGGCTCTCGAGAAGTGGAACGCCGATATCTTCCGCTCTACCCTGCCCCGTATCTGGCAGATCGTCTGCGAGATGGACCGCCGCTGCCGCGCCGACCTGGCAAAGGCCTTCCCCGGCGACCAGGGCAAGATCGACTATATGGCCATCATCGGCGACAACCAGGTCCGCACCGCCAACATCTGCGCCTACACCTGCCACGCCATCAACGGCGTTTCCAAGCTGCACAGCGAGATCATCAAGGACAGCGTGTTCCATGATTACTTCCTGTACAAGCCGCAGGCGTTCAAGAACGTCACCAACGGCATTGCTTACCGCCGCTGGCTGCTCTGCTCCAACCCCGGCCTGACCAAGCTGCTGGAGGAGACCATCGGCGACGGCTTCAAGACCGATGCCTCCGAGCTGAAGAAGCTGGAGAAATTTGTGGACGACAAGACCGTGCAGGCTGCCGCCGCCAAGGTCAAGCGCGAGAACAAGGTCATCTTCGCGAACTACCTGCAGAAGGCTACCGGCCAGGTCATCGACCCCGATTCCATCTTTGACTGCCAGGTCAAGCGTATGCACGAGTACAAGCGCCAGCACTTGAACGCCCTGAACATCGCCGCTGAGTACCTGTACCTGAAGAATAATCCCAACGCCGAGTTCACCCCCAAAACCTACATCTTCGGCGCGAAGGCTGCCCCCGGCTACTACATGGCCAAGCAGATGATCCGCATGATCTGCAAGCTGGGCAAGATGATCGACGAAGATCCCGCTGTCCGCGGCAAGCTGCGCATCGTCTACCTCGAGGATTACTGCGTCAGCCTGTCCGAGCGCCTGATGCCCGCCTCCGAAGTGTCCGAGCAGATTTCCCTGGCCGGCACCGAGGCTTCCGGCACCGGCAACATGAAGTTCATGCTGAACGGCGCGATCACGCTGGGTACGCTGGACGGCGCGAACGTCGAGATTGCCGATGCCGCCGGCCACGAGAACGAGATCATCTTCGGTATGCTGACCCCCGAGGTCAACGCGCTGAAGGGCATGGGCTACCACCCGAACGCCTTTATCAACGGTGACAACACCGCGATGGCTGTGCTGGACTTCCTGGAGAAGGGCTGGAACGGCGAGAACTTCAGCGAGGTCACGAGCAACCTGCGCAACTCCGACCCGTACATGGTCATGGCGGACTTCAAGGATTACCGCCGTGCCCAGCACGACCTGCAGGAACTGTACCGCGACAAGCAGAAGTGGAACCACATGAGCCTGATGAATATTTCCAACGCGGGTATCTTCAGCGCCGACCGTTCCATCATGGACTATGCGCGTGACATCTGGGGCGCCACTCCTGTCAAATAATTTCGTTACTTGATTTTTGGCCGTGCCCTGTGAAGGGGCACGGCCTTTTGTGTAGGCTTCCCCCTTGGGGGAAGCTGTCTGCGAAGCAGACTGATGAGGGGCGGCCTTGCCGCTGCTGCCCACTACCGGGTTCCCACGCCAAACGCGCCCCTCATCCGGCCCTCCGGGCCACCTTCTCCCCCAGGGGAGAAGGCTTTACGCTAACGTAAAGGGGGAGACTTTTATGTCTCACACTTTTTATAACAGTTTAGATACTGCCTGCAAATCCCCGTTCGGGGCAATTCCCGCCGGGCAGGCTGTGACTTTCAACCTGACAGTGCCCGAGGATCTTGGCTATGTGGACCCGCATCTGGTTCTGACGAAGGATCGTGAAAACCCGGTACACTACCGCATGGAGTTCACCGGTCAGACGCCACGGGTCAACCACTTCACGCTGACCGTCACACCCACCACATCGGGGCTGTACTTCTACCATTTTGACCTGTACACTGATTTCCGCCGTATCTACCGCACGCCGGGCGGCGAAGGGGTGCTCAGCTGGACCGAGGGGCAGGAATGGCAGCTGACCGTGTATGAGCCGGACTTCAAAACGCCGGACTGGCTAAAAAACGGCACGATGTATCAAATTTTCCCCGACCGCTTCTGCGAAGGAAAGCCCAACAAGGAGATGCCCTTTGCCGACCGCATCTACCGCGCCGACAAGACCGGCGAGCCGTATTTCTGGCCCACCGAGCAGGACGAGGGCTACCTGAATATGGACTACTACGGCGGTGACTTTGCGGGCATCCAGCAAAAGCTGCCGTATCTGCGTGATTTAGGCGTCACCTGCATCTACTTGAACCCGATTTTTGAGGCCCATGCCAACCACCGCTACAACACGGCCGACTACCTGAAAGCCGACCCGCTGCTGGGCACGAACGAGGAGTTCAGCGCCCTCTGCCTGGCTGCTGCCCGGGAGGGCATCCGCATTATTTTGGACGGCGTGTTCAGCCACACGGGGTCAGACTCCCGCTACTTCAACCGCGAGGGCCGCTACGGCCCGGGCGGCGCGTACCGCGACCGCAACTCGCCTTACCGTAGCTGGTACGACTTTGACTCGGGCTATCCCTGCGGCTACCGCAGCTGGTGGGGCTTTGAGACACTGCCCGAGGTGCAGGAGGATTCGCCCTCCTATGTAGATTTTATCTGCGGCAAGGGCGGCGTCATCGATACTTGGCTGAACCTGGGCGCTTCGGGCTTCCGGCTGGATGTAGCCGACGAGCTGCCCGATGATTTCATTGAAAAAATCCGCACTGCCGTCAAATCCCACGGCGACGACAAGCTGCTTCTGGGCGAAGTGTGGGAGGACGCGACCACGAAGGAAGCCTTCGGCCAGCGCCGTACCTACCTGCGCGGGCGCGGACTGGACGCCGTGATGAACTATCCCTTCCGCAATGCGGCGCTGGACTACCTGCACGGCGGCGACGTGGCCGCTGTGGCCGATGCCCTGATGCAAATTTGCGAGAACTATCCTGCCCCGGCGCTGGACTGTGCCATGAATTTCCTGTCCACCCACGACACTGAGCGCGCCATCACCGCCATTGCGGGCGAGCCCTGCAACGGCCGCGACCGCTGCTGGCAGAGCAAGCGCTGCATCCCCGCCGACAAAATGGACGATGCTGTGCGCAAACTGCTGTTGGGGTATGCGATGATCTTCACGCTGCCCGGCGTACCCTGCGTCTACTACGGCGACGAGATCGCCATGCAGGGCTACCGCGACCCCTTCAACCGCGCATTCTTTGACTGGAACTCCACCGAGCAGCGGCTGCGCGGCCCCATCAAGACGCTGGCCGCTCTGCGCCGCAGCTGTGACGCCTTCGACGGCGGGCGGCTGGAAATTGTCCGCGCCGAGGGGGATGTACTGCACTACCGCCGCGTCGGCAAGACCCAGACGGCAGAGATCATCCTGAACCGCGGACCGCACCTCCTCGCCGAGGAGGCCTTCGGCAAGAACACCGAGGTCAACCCCGGCGGCTTCACGGTGCTGGTCGAGGACAATGAGCCCGAGCATGTGGGGTATTTTTCGGTATATTGAGCAAATTCCCCTTGCATTTTCCGCGCCCCTATGCTATAATCCACTCAAGGTAAAAGGGAGTAAGGGACGCGCCGCCGCGCGTTGTATCGCTTCGTCACCACGGACTTTGGCCCCGGGGCATACTGAAACACTGAGACTTTTGCCGCAGACTTTTTCTGCGGCAGGGGTCTCTTTTTTTGCTCCCTGCCGCCCACGATTCGGGAGGGTCCTGTATGCAATTTCTCCAAACCTTTGCCGGGCTGTTCGCCAACCTCGGCAACCTCACCTGGCAGATGGTGGTCATGTGGGTCATCGGCGGCCTGCTGATCTACCTTGCCATCGCCAAAAAGATGGAGCCGAGCCTGCTGCTGCCCATGGGCTTCGGTGCCATCCTCGTCAACTTGCCGCTGTCCGGTGCCATCACACAGGGCGAAACCGTTGGCCCTGTCAACGCGCTTTTTGACGCCGGTATGTCCAACGAGCTGTTCCCGTTGCTGCTCTTTATCGGCATCGGCGCGATGATCGATTTTGGCCCGCTGCTGGAAAAGCCGTGGCTCATGCTGTTCGGTGCGGCGGCGCAGTTCGGCATTTTTGTCACACTTGTGCTGGCGGGGCTGTTCTTTGACCTGCCCGACGCGGCGTCCATCGCGGTCATCGGCGCGGCGGACGGCCCGACGGCTATCTTCGTGGCGAACACACTGGGCAGCAAATACCTGGGTGCTATCATGGTGGCGGCCTACAGCTATATGGCGCTGGTCCCCATCGTGCAGCCGCCGGTCATCCGCCTGTGCACAACGAAAAAAGAGCGGCTGATCCGGATGCCGTACCAGAAGGGCAATGTCAGCAAAATCACCAAAATTTTGTTCCCGATTGTGGTCACTATGCTGGCCGGATTGGTAGCCCCCGCCAGCGTGGCGCTGGTCGGCTTCCTCATGTTCGGCAACCTGCTGCGCGAGTGCGGTGTGCTGAACGCCCTGTCTGAGACGGCACAAAACGTGCTGGCAAATCTTATCACGATCGTGCTGGGCCTGACCGTAGCCGGGCAGATGACCGCAGACAAGTTTGTGCAGCCCGACACGCTGCTGATCCTGGCGCTGGGTCTGGTCGCATTTATTTTTGACACCGCCGGCGGCGTTTTCTTCGCCAAGCTGTTGAATTTGTTCCTGCCCGAGGGCAAGAAGCTGAACCCGATGATCGGCGCGGCGGGCATCTCCGCCTTCCCGATGAGCGGCCGTGTTGTCAACCAGATGGGCTTGGCCGAGGACAACCAGAATTTCCTGCTGATGTACTCGATCAGTGTCAACGTCTCGGGCCAGATCGCGTCGGTCATTGCCGGCGGGCTGATTTTGACCCTGATGAACGGTTATGTATAAGGAGGCTTGCGCCATGTCAACTGCTCTGCTGCCCGTCACCCTCTCGATGCTCTGCGCCGGTATGGCCGGCATCTTCCTCGTCCTCGGCGTCCTCGTGCTGGGGGTATATGCACTGAATAAGTTTTTCAGCGGAAAATAAAAAAAGCTTCTCCGAATGGAGAAGCTCAACTTACAGGGGCGGGCATGGCTCGCCCCTGCATTTTATTTTATTACTCCTTCGCTACAAACACCACACCGACCACGCCGGGACCGACATGGGTGCCGATGGTGGGGCCAAGCTGGGCCACACGGCCGCCGGTCAGTTGGAGATTCTGGTGCATGTAATGGTGTACCGGTGCAATAAGCTGCTTGTTATCGCTGTAGAGCAGCGTATAGCCGTAGCGCGGGTCAACACCGCCGAGCGCGTCCAGCTGCTTGAACATGGCGACCAGCGCACCGGGGCGGCCGCGGCCCTTGTCCACCAACTTGATGGCACCGTCCTGCAGGGCCAGCACCGGCTTGATGCCGAGCGCGCCGCCCGCAGCAAGGCCCGTGCCGAAGCGTTGCTGGCCCAGAAGAATCTGGACAAGCGCGCCATGCAGCTTGCCGAGGCCCGCTTAAGGCGTGCCTTGGTGCGCAGCAGCGTGGCCGCCCGCAAGGATATTTGAATCCGACTGCCCTCGCCGTTTGGCGGGGGCGTTTTATTTTTTGAACCCCCCGCAAAGCACTGTGG
>ENA-OPSD01002353-OPSD01002353.1-human-gut-metagenome-genome-assembly--contig:-NODE-2353-length-11308-cov-2.817915_pt1 | contig 11308 bp, 11 predicted proteins | sample MGYA00241453_ERZ501898 | MGnify/ENA primary metagenome ERZ501898 (study PRJEB25962, sample SAMEA2042226) | human gut metagenome | biome: human gut; feature: human-associated habitat; material: faeces... | reverse complement strand
AATGGCTGTGGATATAACGGATCACCTCACCGATCCTGCTTTTTCTTTCAGGCGCTTTTTCCGGTCTTTCTTCCCTTGCGATCAACAATAACAGCATATTTAATACCCCGCGGGCATATTCTTCGTGATATGCCCCTGGATTCTTCTGTTCTTTTAGGATAAGCTCCATTGCCCGGTGGATCTCCTGGCGTTCCCTTATACCCACTTTATAAATGCCGCCTTCCTCTCTTAATTCAGAAAGGATGGAGGGCCACAATATTTCCTCCTGTGAAAAATACAGCAGTACTCTTTTAAACGGCATATTCTCCGCTCCATAGGAATGATGCATTACATAAGGAGGAAAAATTATAAATTCTCCAGCTTCCATTTTATAAAGCTTGTCTTCTACCATATGAAAACGTTCTCCGGCTTCCAGATAATAAATCTCATAATATTCATGATAATGAGACTGGGACATATTGTCATTTACTCCCTGAATCCGCTCACAGGCTATTCCACTCCCCTGGGCCATCAGGATTCCTGCCTGATCTATCATATTCCATCCTCCTGTCTGTGCAATATTGTTTTCCTATATCTATTTATATGGTTATTTTTTAATGAAGTTGTGTTTATTGTATACAATTTTTATGTACTTATAACAATTTTTCTTTTTGTTAAATGTCCTTTTTCTCGTACATTATAGCAAGATATGTAAAATTTCCACCTGTAATATGCAATTTTTGTCTAGTTCTTATCTTGTTATTTTATTATCATTTCAATGCAAAACAACAAATAAATATCTTAGAAAATCATCATATCACAAAACAACCATAAAGTTAATTATGTTTAAGGAGGCCAAGATTCATGAAAGTATGCATGAATGCGACAACTGTAAAACAGAAGGAAAATTACTTTTCTGTAGCTACCAACTGCACAGAGATCCGGATTTTCTTCCTCACCGATTATATCATCCGTATCAGAGCCGGATTTGACGGTGATTTTGCAGAAGAATCCTACAGTCTTGTTACAACTGCCTGGGAAGACAGAATGGATCCGTTTTTAAAGGACTACCGTAAAAAAATCCAGACCGCTGACGCTGTTCTGGAAGATGGAACAGATCAGGCCGTGATCCAGGGAAAAGAACTGAAAGTAGTTATAGAAAAAGATCCTTTCCGCATCTGTGTTTACGATAAAGAAGGAACCATGATCCATGCTGATATTGTAGATCTTGCTTACCGTGAAGACAGCAACCACCGCAGGATCCATACCAGCCAGATTGAAGCAGATGATTGTTTCTTTGGTTTTGGAGAAAAAGGCGGTGAATTTAACAAAGCCCAGAAATACATGGTTTTAAGCCCGGGTGATTCCATGGGATATGACCCCAAAGAAACCGATTCTCTTTATAAGCACATACCATTTTATATTAAGTTAAATCAGACTACCAAAAAAGCAACCGGATATTTCTATCACAATACCTGGGAATGTGACTTTAACATGGGACGTGAAAAGCGCAATTACTGGCACCGTTACAGCAGCTACTCCACCAACGGCGGAGATATTGACCTTTTCCTGATCTCAGGACCTTCAGTCCGCCAGGTTGTAGAACGCTATACCGATCTTACCGGAAAGTCAGCCATGCTTCCTAAATACGCTTTAGGATATCTTGGCTCCTCCATGTATTATCCAGAACTGGATGCTGACTGCGATGATGCTATTGCAGAGTTCATCGACACTACCAAAGAAGAGGGAATTCCTGTGGATGGTTTCCAGCTTTCTTCCGGTTACTGTGCCATTGAAACAGAACAGGGCATCAAACGCTGCGTATTTACATGGAATAAAAAACGCTTCAAAGATCCAAAAGACTTTTTTGCCCAGATGAAAAAACGTGGCATCTGTGTATCACCAAATGTAAAGCCGGGAATTCTTCTGATCCATCCAAAACTGGATGAAATGAAAGCAAAAGGCATGTTTGTAAAAGCCAGTGAAACAGAAGAACCTGGTATCGGCACCTGGTGGGGCGGAAAAGGCATGTTTGTAGACTTTACCAGCCAGGAAACCCGCAATAACTGGAAGGAAATGTTAAAAGAGAATGTCCTGGATTATGGTACAAGTTCCATATGGAATGACAACTGCGAATATGACAGCATGGTTGATAAAGACTGCCGTTGCTCTTTTGAAGGAAAAGGTGGAACCATTGGCCAGTTAAAGTCTGTTATGTCCAATATTATGTGCCACATCACCAATGAAGCGATACATGAAACCTTTGACAATACCCGCCCTTACGTTGTATGCCGTTCCGGTCATGCAGGCATCCAGCGCTATGCTCAGACCTGGGCCGGTGATAACTTAACCTGTTGGGAATCTTTAAAATACAATATTGCCACGATCCTTGGTATGGGATTATCTGGTGTTGCAAACCAGGGCTGCGATATTGGCGGCTTCTACGGACCTGCTCCTGAAGCAGAGCTGTTAGTCAGATGGATCCAGAATGGTATTTTCCAGCCTCGTTTCTCTATCCATTCCACGAATATTGACAACACGGTTACAGAACCTTGGATGTACAGCAACTGCACAGAATATATCAGAACCGCTATCAAACTCCGTTACCGCCTGTTCCCATATCTGTATTCCCTTATGGAACGTGCTCATGAAACCGGACTTCCTATTATGGAGCCTATGTGCAGTGCTTTCCAAAATGACCCGAAGTGCTATGAAGAAGGCATTGACTTCATGTTTGGTGACTCACTGCTGGTAGCAAATGTAGTAGAAAAAGGCGCCACAACACGTAAGATCTACCTGCCGGAAGGAAATAAATTTTATGATTTCTATACAAGGACTCCTTACGATGGTGGACAGACGATTGAAATACCGGTAGACCTTGGAAGTATCCCTCTGTTTGTAAAAGGCGGCAGTATCATTCCAATGGCAACGAACCAGATGAAAAATCTTATGACCGAACAGCCAAACGGAATTTCTATTCTTTGCGCGCCTGACTGTGATGGTTCCTTTGTCCTGTATGAAGATGACGGTGTTTCTATGGATTATGAAAAGGGCTGCTATTTAAAAACTTTCATTTCCATGGCTGCTGGGGAGCGCACCGTTCTCACCTTTAAACAGGAAGGTTCCTATACTACCTCTGTAGAAACCATGTCTCTGGACATGATCCACAGAGAAAAAGCTCCATATTGGGTAACGGTAGATGGAAAGGAAATTCCACATTTTCTTCATAGAAGAAAGTTTGAGGAGACTGACTGCGGTTGGTATTACAGCCAGACTTTAAAGTCTGTACTGGTAAAATATCCTAATCCGAAAAAGGATTACCAGGTTGTCGTTTCCTTTGAGCAGTTCGATCTGATCGGTATGTAAGAAAGAAAGGGGATAAAATAAAATGAAAAAACTGGCAGCAATTATAGCCGCTGTAGGACTGTCTCTGTGCAGTCTTACAGGCTGTGCTCAAAGCGGAGTTAAAAACAGTGCACAAGCCACTGCTGAAAATCCAATGATACTTACACTTGCCCACGGTCTTAGTGAAACTCATACAGTCCATATTGCAATGACTGAGTTTGCAGATAAGGTAAAGGAACGTACAAATGGAAGAATCCAGATCCAGATCTTCCCAAACGGACAGCTGGGATCTGAAAATGAAAATATGGAGCAGCTGATGGCAGGCGTTATCTCCATGACAAAGGTATCCGCACCTGGTCTTGCTACTTATAATGAATCCTACCATACCTTCGGCCTTCCATATATATTTGACAGCACCGAAGATTTTTACCACGTAATGGATTCTGACCAGATGCATGATTTCTTCCTTTCATCGGAAGATGACGGCTTTGTAACGCTGACTTATTATACTTCCGGTGCCCGCTCTTTTTACACAAAAAATAAAGCGATCCGTAAACCAGAAGATTTAAAAGGCTTAAAGATCCGTGTCCAGGATATGAAGTCCCAGACAGATATGATGAAAGCTTTAGGCGGTATTCCAGTAGCTATGTCCTATGGTGATGTTTATACTTCTTTACAGACCGGTATTATTGACGGAACGGAAAATAATGAAACCGCTCTTACCACAGGTAAGCACGGTGAGATCTGCAAAGTATATTCAACAGATCAGCATGCCATGATCCCGGATGTTATGGTCATGAGTGCCAAAGTATGGAAAGAGATCAGTCCTGAAGACCAGCAGATCATCCTTGAAGCAGCCAGAGAATCTACTGAAAGTCACAAAATTGCCTGGGATACTGCAATTGACCAGGCGATTGAAGAAGCCAAGAACACAATGGGAGTTGAATTTGTCAATGATGTAGACAAAGAAGCCTTCCGTGAAGCTACAAGCGGCATGATCAATGATTACTGTACACAGTACCCAGGAGTTAAAAAGCTTCTTGATATTATTGATTCAGTAGAATAAGGGAGGTTCGTCATGAGAGAATTTTTAGCACTGATCAAAAAATGGATGACCCGCCTGTTAGCCGGCATCGCTACTGTCCTTCTATCCATTATGACACTGCTGGTTTTATATCAGGTATTTACACGTTATATTTTAAACAGCCCTGCTGCTTTTACAGAAGAACTGGTCCGTTATTTTCTGATCTGGACCGGCTTCATCGGAGCTGCCTATGCCTTCATCACCAGGGAGCACATGTGCCTTGTACTGGTACGTGACAGCTTAAGTCCTTCTGGAAAACGTATTTTAATGACGGTTATTGATATTCTGATCCTGCTTTTTGCTATTTTTGTTATCACCATTGGTGGATTTAAACTGGCTTTAAGTGCGCAGAAGGTATTCTCTGCCCTTTTAGGTATTCCAAGAAGCCTTGTATACGCTATGGCTCCTATATCAGGATTATTTATCATTCTGGCTCAGATCATTAATATTTATGAAGATGTAACCGGAATTGCAGTTGAAGGAGGGAATGAATCATGAGTATCGGACTTACAACCGTTGTCTTGTTTGCAGTTTTCGGAATTTTGCTGTTTTTAAGCTGTCCGATTTCTGTAAGTATTATTATTGCATCTATTGTCACTGCCATATCCTCTCTTTCATGGGATCAGATCACCTTTATCACCATGCAGAAGATGAACAGCGGTGTAGAAAGCTTCTCCCTTCTTGCCATTCCTCTGTTTATCCTGGCTGGAAACATCATGAATAATGGTGGTATTGCAAGACGTCTGGTAAACTTTTCAAAACTGTTTGTAGGCTGGATCCCAGGTTCACTGGCTCAAGCTAATATTGTGGGAAATATGCTTTTCGGAGCACTTTCAGGCTCCTCCGTTGCCGCTGCATCTGCTATGGGTGGCTGTATCTATCCCATTCAGAAAGATGAAGGATATGATCCTGCGTTTGCAACTGCCGTTAATATCGCATCTGCTCCTACCGGCCTCCTGATCCCACCTACCAGTGCGTTTATCGTATATTCCACTGTAGCAGGCGGTGTATCCATTTCAACCTTATTTATGGCTGGCTACATTCCTGGTATCCTTATGGGTGTTGGTTCCATGGTAGTTGCCTTTATTTACGCAAAAAAGCATAAATACCCTACTTCCGGAAAAACACCTATGAAAGAGGCGATCAAGGTAACCTTAGATGCTATTCCAAGCCTGCTTCTTATCATCATTGTTATCGGCGGTATTGTTGGCGGTATTTTTACCGCTACAGAAGGTGCTGGCATTTGTGTTCTTTACTGCCTGATCCTCTCTATCTGTTACCGTAGTATCACTGTAAAATCTTTTATGAAGATCCTTGTAAGCAGTGCTTGTACCAGTGGTATTATCCTGTTCCTGATCTCCGCATCCTCTGCTATGTCTTTCGTAATGGCATACTCTGGAATTCCGGCAGCTATTTCCACCGGTATTATGTCCATCTCAACGAATAAATATGTGATCCTTCTTCTGATGAATATTATTTTGATGGTAGTTGGTATGTTTATGGACATTACACCTGCAATCCTTATTTTCACACCAATCTTCCTGCCTATCGCCCAGAGCCTTGGCATGACGGATATCCAGTTTGGTGTTATGCTGATCTTTAATATGTGTCTTGGAAACATCACACCTCCTGTTGGTTCTGTTCTTTTCGTAGGCTGCGGAATCAGCAAGATCAGTATTGAAGAAGTAACAAAAACCCTGCTTCCGTACTTTGCGGTACTGTTCCTTCTGCTTTTAGCAGTTACCTATATTCCTGCATTATCATTAGGCGTACCGAAGTTAATGGGGCTGATCTGATCCTTTCAAAATCATTTCCGGGGCTGTTTAAAACACAGCCCCTTTTTTATATTTCTAAGATTTTATATCAAGGTGTTTCCATTGTTAATACTGTTACCGTTCCGTCATGCCGTCTTCTTGTTTCTTTAAAAAATCTCTGGTAATCTAACATAAAGTAGGCTATAATAAAGCGAAAAACATTTAGGAAACAATAAATAACCATAGACATAGAAACCTTAGGGAAAGAGGGTGAAGGAAATGCACAAATTTATGCGCACCATTGGATTTGGCGGCTGCGACAGTGATCTGGAAATGGATAAGATCATGCGTAAGCTTGCAAAGACAGCATCAAAAACAGCTGTATTAGAAAGAAATGACCATCCCACACTTTATGATCTGCGGGCGGAACTGGCACCGGGAATGGGAATTGCCATGATCGGGCAGATGACAGAAAAAGGGACTTTTAAGCGGGAATATGCGTTCCCTTATGTAACTGGCAGTGATATTTCATCTACTGCTGAATGCTCCATCCAGCGCCATGCGGAGCGGGAAACATATGCCGGTCTTTTAGATGAATACCGCGTAGGCATTTCCCTTATCTTTTATATGACCAATTCCATTGAATACAGGAGCCGCCGCAGTAAGCGTCTTCCAGTGCTGGCAAAAAATATCTGCCTCTCCGGACTTGCTTCCCAGGGAAAGATCCTGCTGCCGGTAAAAAAGACTCCCAAACAGGCGGAAGACTTGAAACAGGCTGCCAGAAAGCGTGGAAGCCTCTTAGAAGCCGCACGCCGGGGCGATGAACAAGCCATTGAAACACTGACCGTAGAGGATATCGACCTGTATTCCATGGTCACCAAGCGCATTATAAAAGAGGATATGTACTCCATTATCGAGACCTGCTTCATGCCAAGCGGTATCGAATGTGACCAGTATTCCATTATCGGAAATATCTTAAGCGTCAATCTGGTGGCAAATGATCTCACAAACGAAGAGATCTACCGCCTGCGTATAGAATGCAATGATATGATCTTTACAATTGCCATTAACAAAGCCGATCTCTTAGGCGAACCGGCACCAGGCAGACGTTTTAAAGGTCAGATCTGGATGCAGGGAATTGCTGATTTCGGTGTCAATGATATGTTGTATTAAACTTAAAATACCCTCGCAACCGCGGGGGTATTTTGCACTTTCTATTTCTCCCAGAAAGCTGCAAGCAGCTCTCCAATCGCTTTCTTTTCATCTACTTCCACTGCAAACTCCACAGTCTCTGCTTCAAATGGATGTTCTCTCATATCTGTAACGATCATTCCCCTGCAATACTGGCCTTCGCACTCTACTCTGGCTTTGCGGGTCTGTGTCAGTACCAGTCCCGGTACAGAGGCACACATGACAGCTAAAGGATCATGAAGAGGGCTGTCATCCATACAGTAGTTTCTGTCCTGGTTTCCCATGAAATACCATTCAAAGGCCTTTCCAAGATACTCTGCAGCCCGCTTTAACTCCGGTCTGCAATGTGTCTGGATCCAGTCCAGATAGGCGCGTTTAAAGCGCACCTTCATGGTCACGTCCAGTCCAACAGCTGTGATCTTCATTCCAGACTGGAAAACATAGTCAGCTGCCACCGGGTCACAGGCTACATTTGCCTATGCCACCGGTGATACATTTCCACGCATGGAAAGTGTTCCACCCATCATGTACATATGTTTTACCAGTTTTACAAACTGGGGATATTTTTTAATGGTTCTTGCAATGTTGGTAAGAGGTCCTACTGTGATCAGGACCATTTCTCCCTGTAAACGTTCTGCGGTTTCCAGATAGAATTCTTCAATTCCTTTATCGAATGGCTTACGCTCACTTTTTGGAAGTTCTACATTTCCAAGTGCATCCAGGTTTCTCCATGGATAATAGACACGCGCCCGGCCCATTTTCCTGTAAGAGGTTCATTGGCACCGATAACTACCGGGATATCCGGCGCATTTACCAAATCCAGGATCTTCATGGTATTTTCTGCTGCCAGCCATGACTCCACATTTCCGTAAACACAGCCAATGCCCTGTATCTCATAAGCGGGTCTGTTTAATGCGTAGATAAGCGCAAGGGAGTCATCTACGCCTGTATCCATATCAAAAACGACTTTCATTAAGCTACCTCCAATGCACACCGGATCATGGTGTCCAGATTTTTCTCTCTTTCCTCATTTGTAAGGGCTTTGCTGCTGTGGATGCTGCTTCCTACAGTCAGCATGGTGAGCGCTTTCTTTCCTGCTCTGGCTGCGGTACAGTATAAGGACATAGTCTCCATTTCCTGTGCCAGAACGCCCATTTTCTCCCACTGGCCCTTTTCGCCTGCCAGATCCTCATAAAATACATCGGAACTGTATACATTTCCCACATAGAAAGGCGCTTCCAGGATTCTTGCCTGGTTGACCGCTGACTCTAACAGACCGTAATCAGCCAGAGGTGCAAATATTCCCGGCAGATGATACTGGGAAGCAAAATTGGAATTGCTGCAGCAGCCCATAGCCAGGATCAGGCTTCCTACTTCCACGTCACGGTTTACAGCCCCGCAGGTGCCCACGCGGATGATCTGATCCACGCCAAAGGTATTAAACAGTTCGTAGGAATAGATGCCCATAGACGGGATACCCATTCCGCTTCCCTGTACTGAAACTTTCTTTCCATTGTAATAACCGGTATATCCGTTCATCCCACGCACCTGGCTGTAGCAGATCACATCCGTCAGATAGTGTTCTGCAATGTATTTTGCGCGCATAGGATCTCCTGGCATAAGAACGGTCTTTGCGATCTGGCCCTCTTCTGCCTCTATATGAAATGTCTTCATTTTTTACTGCTCCCATCTGTTTTTATGTATATGTCCCTTATCTTTGGGCTCATACCTATCCGTTGGGGCAGTTTTATTTTCTGGTCAAATTCCCCAACGATGATTAATGTTTTTGAATGTTTCGGTCATTTCTGCGGTTAATATGCAGTTCATGCTGGTCCGGGGTAAAGAACAGTTTCTGGGAAAGGACCGGGGTATCATATTCGGAATAAAGCTCTTCTTCCAGAATTAAAAATGGCTCTCCTTCCGGGATATTTAAAATACCTGCCAGACGCTCTCTGGCATTTCCCAGACGCAGCTTTGTATCGCTGTAAAGGCCGCCGGAAGTCAGCAGTTTGGAATAAAACTGGTATACTGTATCCGGATTCTCTAAATCTACACTGCTCTTGTCTAATACCTCATATGGCATATATACCATGGCAAAACCAACGACTGTATCACCGCTGTAGTATGTAATATTGATCACAGCCACAATGCTGGAAGCCCGAAGCTTCAATACCTCCTGGTGCTTCTGTGTGGCCGGCTGGAAGCCTACGGTGGTCTCTACCTTATCTACTGGCTGCAGGCAGAAATCCACCAGCGGATTTTCGATCTTTTCCAGTCCTGCTTTTGCCGGACGCTGGGCGGAAAGTACAATATTTCCTCTTCCCTGCTGATTGACGATAAACCCGTCTTCCTGAAGAAGGAGCATAGCCTGACGCAGTGTTCCCCTGCTGACATTTAACTGTTCTGCCAGTATATTTTCGCCTGGAAGCTTATCTCCCGGCTTATATTTTCCCTCTTTTAACCATTCGCTGATGGTCTCATAAACAGTTACATACAGGGGGATCTTTACATTTTTTTCTTTAATAACGTTCTCTTTCACTGGCGGTTTAACTCCTTTATGTCTAATTCATGTTCATATCTGCAATTATAACTAAGTATAGAACTAATCCACCAGTTTGCCAAGTGCTTCCGGTCCCTTCACACGCTTTCCAACTACTACCAGGACCACTAATGTTACCACATATGGCAGCATCTGTACGAACTGGGACGGGATCACCTGACCGATAAGATAGAACCTGGCTGCCTGTGCTACCGCGAATACCATTCCTGCGCCTAAGGAGCCAAGTGGCTGCCAGCCGCCGAAAATATTTGCCGCAAGACCCATGAAACCGCGGCCTGCAACCATGTCGATAACGAACAGGTTATTCTGGGAAATGGACAGATAGGAACCGCCCAGTCCTGCAATGGCGCCTGCTGTCATCATTGCCACATAACGGTAACGGTTTACGTCCACACCGGCTGTCTGCACTGCAAATGGCTGATCGCCGATGGCACGGTAACGCAGACCATATTTTGTCTTGTAAAATACCACCCACACGCCCAAAGTAATAAGCAGTGTCAGGTACAGATAAGGAGACTGTTCAGAGAAAAATGCTCCTAAAACAGGCACTTTACACAATCCCGGAACAGTAATGTTAGAGATAGACGGTACAGAACCGCTCATTCCCTCTGTATTCCAGATTGCCTTTAACATAACGGCTGTAATGCCGCTTGCAAACAGGTTTACACCGACACCAACTACAGACTGCTGGGCTTTCCATTTCAGACAGAACAGGCCATAGATCCAGCCCATTACTGCACCTAAAACAACGGAAATCACAGCTCCTGCCAGTGCAGAACCAGTAAAATAAGAACCAACGGCACCGGCAAAGGAACCGATGAGCATCATGCCTTCAACGCCCAGCATAACTACGCCGCCGCGCTCTGCAATGGTGCCGCATAAAGCACCTAAAATAATGGGAACAGATAACTGCAATGTAAGGGCAAGAAAATTATTGATCATTCCCATGTTAACCCCTCCTCTTTCTGCTCCAGCGGATCAGCTCAGGAGCAGCTACAAACAAGATGACCAGACTCTGGATCACCGTTACCATGTTAGTGGAAACAGCGGTTTCACGGCTCATACGCAGGGAACCCATTTCCAGGACACCAAAAAGTAAAGACGTTAAAAGAACACCTGCCGGGTGGTTCTTTCCAAGAATGGCAACCGCAATACCGGTGAAACCAAAGGAAGGAGAAAATCCTTCAATAAAACGATGATATTTTCCGAAGATCTCTGTAACACCGGCTAAGGCAGCGATACCGCCGCTTAAGGTCATAGCCATGATCAGATAGAAATTTACAGGAATACCCGCTGTTTTCGCTGCAGATGCATTGGCACCTACGGCTCTTAACTGGTATCCTACGGATGTTTTCCAGAGGAAAATGTACATAAGTACGGCTGTTGCTAACAGTA
>ENA-OPSD01002351-OPSD01002351.1-human-gut-metagenome-genome-assembly--contig:-NODE-2351-length-11312-cov-6.027983_pt1 | contig 11312 bp, 10 predicted proteins | sample MGYA00241453_ERZ501898 | MGnify/ENA primary metagenome ERZ501898 (study PRJEB25962, sample SAMEA2042226) | human gut metagenome | biome: human gut; feature: human-associated habitat; material: faeces... | reverse complement strand
ATATAGACGAAAAAATCTCCTACCCGTACAGCATGATTGATAAAATTGTTCCCTCGTATTCGGAAACCGTTCAAAAGCATCTGCAAGAATGTGAATTTAAGAACAATCAAGTGATTTCGGCAGGGAATAGTCAGTACGCGGCGGTTGTTAATGCGGAAGCCGCTCAATATTTAGTAGTAGAAGATGACTTCCCCAATGGCCGGCCGGCATTAGAAAAAAGTTGGCGTTATTTTTACGGATCGAGAAACGGTTAATAAAGTTGAACGCATGAAGGTCGGCACTTGTTTGAACCCCTTGCATACGACATTGGCCGTTTACGGTTGTTTGCTTGGCTATACCTTAGTTGCCGACGAAATGAAAGATGCGGAACTTACGCGGTTGATTGAACGAATCGGCTATGATGAAGGCCTTAAGGTCGTCGTTGACCCGGGGGTTATCAACCCGAAAGCGTTTATCACTGAATTGTTGGAGAAACGCCTTCCCAATCCTAACGTTCCGGATACGCCGCAGCGTATCGCGGCGGACACGTCACAAAAGGTGGGCGTTCGCTTTGGCGAAACGATCAAAGCTTACGGAGATAAGGCCAAGACCTTGGAATATATCCCCTTAGCCATCGCCGGTTGGTGCCGCTATCTGCTGGGCGTCGATGATCGGGGAAATGTCTTTGAACTTAGTCCCGATCCGCTGCTCCAGGATCTGCAGGCCTTTTTGCAGGGTGTCGTGTTGGGAGACGGTTCGTCTGCAAAAGGAAAGTTAAAACCGATTCTTTCTAATTCAGATATTTTTGGTAGTGACCTTTATGAAGTCGGCCTTGGTGAAAAAATTGAAGCTTATTTCGAGGAACTCATTGTCGGGCCGGGTGCAGTACGGAATACATTGAAGAGATATATAATGAAATAGTACTTGGAGGGTTTATCATGGAACATATTCTACCTGTTATATGGGTAATCGTCGCGATTGGGTTACTTTTATTTATGACCGTAAAACTGAATGTCCACAGCATGCTGGCCTTGTTGCTGGTTGCCATTTTCGTTGCCTTTATGGAAGGTATGGATCCGAATGATTTGGTTCAAACCATCACCAAGGGGGCCGGCAGCACCTTTGGCGGTGTTGGTCTGATTGTCGTCCTCGGTGCCGCCTTAGGTCAGTTAATGACCGATTGCGGGGCCTCTAAAAAAATTGCCGATAAGATGGTCGCTAGTTGCGGGCTGCGAACCTTGAAATGGGGGGTTATGCTTGTCGGGGTCATCTTTGGGATTTCGATGTTCTTTGAAGTCGGTTTCATGGTTGTTGTTCCCTTAGTTGTCAGTATTGCCAGGGAAGCTAAGATTCCTTATATGTATTTGATTATTCCAGTATTAGCTGGTGTTGCTCAAGGGCATAGTGTTTTTCCGCCCCAGCCCGGTCCGGTAGCCTTAGTGGATGCCTTTGGTGCCGACAGCGGGATGGTTTATCTCTTGGGGATCGTTGTCGTCGTCCCTTCGGTTATTTGTGCCGGCATCATTTTACCCCGTTTTTTGAGCGGGTTAGATAAATTAGCCGCGCCGAATTTGGGGAATATTAATGAAACAGCCCTTCGTGATTACCGACTTCCTTCCTTTGGGGTATGCTTACTGGTTCCCTTGCTGCCGGCTGTATTTATGATTGGGAATACCATTATTCGTCATTTTGTCGCCAATGATACCTTTATTTTTAAGGCCTTTGGATTTTTAGGAAGCCCGAATATCAGCTTGTTGGTGGCTGTCCTTGTGGCCATGTATGTTTTTGGTATCCGTGCGGGACGCACGATTTCTGAAACATCGGTTACCATTACGTCTGCCATGAAAGGGATCTCTTCGGTTATCATGATTATTGGTGCAGGCGGCGTTTTAAAACAAGTTATTGTAGATGCCGGGGTTGGCCAGCATATTGCCGCTGCGGCTGCCGGTACCTCTATATCCCCGTTGATTTTAGCCTACGTCATTACCGTAATCATTCGCTGGGCTACGGGACAAGGTGCGGTAGCTGCTATTACGGCAGCCGGGATTGTTGCGCCGTTAATTCCGGTGTTTAATGTCAATCCGACGCTGCTCATGTTGGCCACGGCTGTTGGGAGTAATACGATCACTATGCCGAATGATGCTGCTTTTTGGATGATGAAGGAAACCTTTAATTTGACTATGGGACAAACCTTTAAGACATGGGGCTTATTGGAACTGGTAAACTCTACGAGTGGTTTGGCCGTCGTATTCCTCTTGACTTTATTTATCTGATAGTAAGATGTACACGGATATCTGAACATCTCGGCTCTTAGGTCAAGGCGGCTTTCCGGCTACGTTTGCTTGGCAGATCATCTTTGTTCCGAAGCAGAAGCACGAGTTTGAAGGGAATCGTATTTTTGTTATGAATCTCGAAGCCTTTGCGGGACGTGCTGCTCCGGATGTGATGATTGGCCGCATACTGAAATACCTATAAGCACAAAAGGTGCCGGGACTGTATGTTTTGACAGTCTCGGCTTATCTCACAGAGACGTCAAACTGAACGGGCAAAATTTCTCCGTAGGCGCATGATTTACTGCTTTACGAAGATTGTTTAAACAAGCTTACGAAATAAATTTTAATGGCATAATAACGCCATTTATGGCAGGTGAATAATGTTAAACCTATTTATCTTAGAAAATTTATTGTTGGGAAACCGTATAGAATGCCTTTCCATTTTTAATTAGCCTATACTATTTCTGGTGGATTTATGGTAAGATGAATTTGAGAATGGGGAAATATAGATGTTAGGAATGATGGAGTGGCTATGGATAAGTTGATTTTAATTGAAAAAGAGCCTCAGGAAACGGTGAGGGAATATGCTTACCGCGTGTTGTACCAAAATATAATGACTTTGAAACTGCCGCCGGGAACGGCCATGTCTGAACAGGAGCTATCCGGAATCTTGCAGGTGAGCCGGACGCCGGTTCGCGAAGCCTTTATCCGACTGGCGCAAAAGGGGCTGCTGGAAGTATTGCCCCAGCGAGGAACTTTTGTATCAAAAATCCATACTGGACAGTTGGCTGAATTTCGCTTTTTTAGGGTGACTTTAGAACGAGCGATTGTAGAATTGGCTTGCCGGGAGTTTTTGGATCCTTGGCGGACGAAGTTGGAGTTTTGTATCTTTGAGCAGGGCAAATTCGTAGCCAACGGCAATGCCGAAAGTTTTTTTAAGAGTGACAATACCTTGCACTCGCTGCTCTATGAAGGCTGCGGTAAGCCCCATATCTGGCAAGTAGTCCAAGACTCAAACCTCGACTATGCCCGGGCTCGTGTTTTAAATATCAGCGATGGCTATGCAGCCGAGCAAATGGAGCTCCTCTATGAACAGCATAAGATTATTGTACAGGCCGTATTCGATAAAAATGTAAAAGCCGCTCAAGACATGATGACCAAGCACATCAACAAGGTCATGGTCGACGTAGCGGTATTGAAAAAAGAATATCCCGAATACTTCGGATAAAAAAATTCCGTATACTTGAGTATACGGAATTTTTTATGTTCTGAAACTTTCACGTTCAATGAGTTCGGCATTGAACTCGGTTCGAATGGGGACGGCGTCAGCCCCCTTGGTGGTTAATTCAGTTACGATATTGACGGCAGCTGTGCATAAGTTTGTTAGTTTGTTGTCCAGGCTGGTGAGGGTCGGTGTGGCGCATTCAGCTAGAATAGAGTTGTTGCAGCCGACGACGGGGATGTTTAGCCCGTGGCGCAGGGCTGCTCGCTGTGCCCCGACGGCAAAGATGTCATCGGCTGTAATGATGGCGTCGAAGTCGATGTGTTCAGCGACTAAGCGGTCAATCAAGGCTTCTGTATCCGTAAGGGTTTTGGGAATCTGTTGAATCAACTCAGTGCGATGAGGCAGCTGTAAATCTTTGATTCCCAGGCGAAAGCCGTCTAACTTATGGCGGCCGCTGTAGGTGAGCGAATTATAGATATAGAGGATATGTTTACAGCCCTTCTTGGCCAGGGCTGCGACGACATCTTTCATGCCGTCTTTTTCATTACAGACGACGCTGTACATACGGGGCTGATGATAGTCACTGTTGATGGTGATGACCGGGATTTGACGGGCCGTTTCACAGAGCAGCCTCACATCCGACTCCGATGAAAAAGGCGTGCCGATGGTGATGATGGCATCGACGTGTTTTCCTGCCATGTCGGAGATATACTTGCCGTTATGGCCGTTATCGCTGCCGGTGTTGGACAGCATGACATCAAAGTGATGCTGCCTGAGGCCGTCTTCCAAAAGGGACACGGCATGGGCATAGAAGATATCGGCGACGTCGGTACAGATGACGCCGATGATTTTCATGGAATCCAGGCCCAATCCGCGGGCAAAGGGGTTGGGCTTATAACCCATTTCTTTCATCACCAGAAGTACCTTGGCCCGTGTTTTTTCGCTGACTCGGCTGCTGCCGTTGAGGACGCGGGAAACCGTGGCGATGGAAACATGGCATTTTTGCGCGATGTCGTAAATCGTGATATTCATAGCAATCGATCCTCTTTATGTAAAAATCTGGGGTACTTACATTATAACACATTTCTTTCTTAGTAAATCAATAGGGATATGGATAAAATATGTAAGAGCTTAACTGGAATGAATGTGGATAACCTGTTTGAATTTAAAACGAAAAGTATTTATTTGGGAAGGAAAATACGGAATACATGATAAAAAAGCATTGTAGAACTTAATTTTTTCAAAAACCATACAGAAAAATCATACGTCATTGACACTGAAGGCATGCTATGATATCCTTTCGGTAAAGATAAGTGTAAGAGCTTACAATAAATTTTCAGTTGACCGACAGCATTCGACGCCGGGTATTGGAAGGAGACATATAATAATGAAACAATTTATGGACAAGGATTTCTTACTGGAAACAGATACGGCAAAGCATTTATTTCATGATTATGCAGCAAAGATGCCGATTATCGACTATCACTGTCACATCTCTCCGCAAGAAATCGCTGAAGATCACCACTTCCGCAGCATTACCGAAGTATGGCTCGGCGGTGACCATTACAAATGGCGTATCATCCGTGCCAACGGTACTCCCGAAGAAAAAGTCACCGGTGAAACGTCGACAGACTTGGAAAAATTTGTGGAATATGCGAAAGCGCTTTCTCGTTCGATCGGTAACCCTCTTTACCATTGGAGTCACTTAGAATTACAGCGCTATTTCGGAATTACCGAACCGCTGACGGAAAAGAATGCTGAAGATATTTTCAACCGCTGCAATGCAAAGCTTCAGGAAAAATGTATGGGCGTCCAGGGCTTGATTGAACAGTCCAACGTCAAAGTTATCTGCACGACCGATGATCCGGCCGACGATTTGAAATGGCATCAGAAATTGAGAGACGAAAAGACTTGCAGCGCTAAGGTATATCCGGCTATGCGTCCGGACAAACTGATGAACGTCGATAAAGACGGCTACGCAGATTACATGGCTCGCCTCGGCAAAGCTGCCGGCGTCGATATCAAGAATTTTGCCGACCTTCGCCAAGCCATGGATAAACGAATCGCCTTCTTTGAAGAAATGGGCTGCCGCGCTACGGACCATGCCTTAGAATATGTTTTCTGCCGTGAAGCTGATGAAAAGACGATCGATGCCATCATGGCCAAAGCTTTGAACGGCGAAGCTGTCAGCAAAGAAGAAATGGAAGCCTATAAGACGGCTGTTCTGACCTACCTTGCCGGTGAATATCACAAACGCGGCTGGGCTATGCAGATTCATTTTGCAACCCTGCGCGACCTCAACTCGGAAATGTATCGTAAACTCGGACCTGATACGGGTTATGACAGCATTGCAGAAGGCAACTGCTGCAAAGGCCTTATTGCCCTCTTAGATCACCTCAATGAACTCCATATTTTACCGAAGACGATCCTTTACTCGGGCAACCCCAATGACAATGCCATGATTGCTACGATTATCGGCGCTTTCCAGGGCGCTGGCGTTCGCGGCAAGATTCAGCAGGGTGCTCCCTGGTGGTTCAATGATACTAAACAGGGCATGATCGACCAGATGACCGGTATTGCCGATGAATCTGTCTTTGGCAACATCCTGGGTATGCTGACTGACTCCCGCTCCTTCTTGTCCTACGCACGCCATGAATATTATCGCCGCATTCTCTGCAACTGGATCGGTAATCTCGTCGAAAACGGTGAATATCCGAACGATGAAGACGCACTTCGCCAGTTAGTCGAAGATATCAGCTTTAACAACGCAGCTAACTATTTTCAATTTCAGATGTAAACGAGGGTAAACGATGAAAAATGTAAGTGAATTCCATCAGAAACAACAGCATCCTGTACGGATCTTACAGTTTGGAGAAGGTAATTTCCTGCGCGCCTTCGTCGACTATGCCGTCGACGTAGCTAACGAGGAAAACGGTTTTGACGGCAGCGTAGCTGTCGTCATGCCCCGCTCGGGCAAGACCGACCGTTATTCCAAGCAAAATGACATATACACGGTATGCTTGAGAGGTCAGCAGCACGGCAAAGTCTGCAAGGAAAACCGCGTCATTACGTCGGTGAAGACCGTAATCAGCGCCCGCGATGAATACGACGCCTTCATGGCTTTGGCTCAGGAAGAGGCTCTCGAATTCGTCGTATCCAATACGACGGAAGCCGGCATCGTCTGTGATGCCAATGATAAATTCGAAGACTGCCCGCCGACGACCTTCCCGGCTAAACTGACCAAGTTCCTCTATGAACGGTATACCTTCTATAAAGGTGCTGCGGACAAAGGCCTTATCATGCTGCCGACGGAATTGAACGATAATAACGGTAAACTCCTTCAGGACTGCGTCACCAAGTATGCAGAAAATTGGGGCTTGGAACAAGGTTTCCTCACCTGGTTGTCCCAGAGCTGCCGCTTCGTCGATACCCTCGTCGACCGTATCGTCGTCGGGTACCCGGAAGACTCGATCGATAAGATCCAGGCTGAACTGGGCTATGAAGACGCTCTCCTCGACCAGGCTGAACCTTTTTCCCTGTGGGTCATCGGAGATTCAACCCTGGCCGACCGCCTGCCGTTAAACTCGAGTAAATTCCACGTTGAATTTACCGATAACATCCAGGCCTTCAAGGAACAAAAAGTACGTATCCTCAACGGGGCCCATACGTCGATGGTCCTCGGTGCGTACCTTGCCGGCCTCGACTACGTCGGTCAGTGTATGGAAGACCCGATTATCCGCAAATCCCTGGACCAGACGGTCTTCGATGAAATCGTACCGACCGTTGATTTACCGGAAGAAAAGGCCGTTGCCTTTGCCCGAGCCGTCTACGAACGGTTTGAAAATCCCTTCGTAAAACACGCCCTCTTGGCGATTTCCCTGAACTCCATTTCGAAGTGGAGAGCCCGGATCCTGCCGACCTTTAAGGACAGCCTGGCAGCGACGGGAAAACTGCCGAAGTTCCTGACTTATTCTTTGGCAGCCCTCCTGGCCTTCTACCGGACGACGGAAGCCGGCGACCAATGCCTCATCGGGTCCCGGGCCGGCAATACCTATGAAATCCACGATGATGAAGATAAATTAGCTTTCATTAAAGATCATGCAGCCCTTGCTACAGCCGATTATGTCAAAGCCGTCCTCGGGCAGGCCGATTGGTGGGGCGAAGATCTGAATGCTGTTGACGGCCTTACCGCTGCTGTAACGGCCCATATGGACCGCATGGCTGAGGTAGGCGTCAAAGCGCATCTTGCTGAATTGACTGCATAAGGAGATTATGATGAACGTATTTCAGATACACGCTGATGATAATGTAGCCGTCGCTGTCGACGCTGTTGCCAAGGGCAGCAGCGTTACCGTCGGCGGAGCGTCTTTCACCGTCTGTCAGGACATCCCGGCAGGCCATAAGATCGCCATCAAGGATATTAAACAAGGTGAAGATGTCGTAAAATACGGCTTCCCTATCGGGACCGCTAAAATGGATATCCCTCAAGGTTCCTGGGTCCATACCCATAACGTCCAAAGTAAACTGGGCGACCTCCTGGATTACACCTACGAACCGGAAAAGGCCCAGCGTCCGCCTTTGGAAAGTGAAAAAAAATACGAATTCCTCGGATATAAACGGACGGATGGTCAGGCCGGTATCCGCAATGAAGTATGGATCATTCCGACCGTCGGCTGCGTCAACAACATTGCCCGAGCTATTGAAAATGCGGCCCAGGTCTATAAGACGGACAACATCGACGGCATCTATTCGTACAGTCATCCTCATGGCTGCTCCCAGCTCGGCGACGACCAGCTCCATACCCAGAAGGTATTAAGTGGTCTTATTCACAATCCTAATGCCGGCGCCGTCCTGGTCCTGGGCCTTGGCTGTGAAAACAACCAGATCAGCCTGATGAAGGACGTCATCGGCGACTACGATCCGGACAGGGTCAAGTTCCTCATCTGCCAGGACGTAGAAGATGAAATCGAAGCCGGCACGGCGATTGTCAAAGAACTGTGCGACTATGCGGCTAAGTCCCACCGGGAACCGTGCGATGCCTCCCTGCTTACGATCGGCCTGAAGTGCGGTGGATCCGACGGTTTTTCGGGCATCACGGCCAATCCCCTGGTCGGTGAAATCTCGAACCGTCTCATCGCAGCCGGCGGCACGTCGATCCTGACGGAAGTGCCGGAAATGTTCGGTGCTGAAACGCTGCTCATGAACCGGGCTCGGAACGAAGAAGTCTTTGATAAGACCGTAGCGCTGGTAAACAACTTTAAAGAATACTTCATGAATTACGGCGAAAAGATCAATGAAAATCCGTCACCGGGCAATAAGGCCGGTGGGATTACGACCTTGGAAGATAAATCCCTGGGCTGCGTACAAAAAGGCGGTCAGGCCTTGGTAGAAGATGTCCTCTCTTACGGCGATCGTGTTTCCAAGAAAGGCCTGAACCTCTTGCAGGCTCCAGGCAACGACTTGGTAGCGGCCAATGCCTTAGCCGCAGCCGGCGCTCACATGGTCCTCTTTACGACGGGACGGGGAACGCCTTTTGCTTGTCCGGTACCGACGATTAAGATTTCCAGCAACAGCAAACTGGCCGAATTCAAAAAGAATTGGATCGATTTCAATGCCGGTACGATTGCTGAAGGGGAATCGCGGGAAGCTGCGGCGGACCGCCTGTTCCAATACATCCTCGATGTAGCGTCGGGACGTATTTTGGCAAAATCGGAAGACCTTGATAAACACGAACTGGCTATATTTAAAAACGGTGTTACCTTATAAGGAGGGAGTGCAATGAGCACACAAGAAGGAACCTTGCCGAAGCCGAACGCTCCGGTTGAAGGGCAGACAGCCAAAGACGGTCATGTAAAACTGTCATGGCGTGAAAAGATTTGTTACGGGTTTGGTGACTTTGGCAACGGTTTTATGTTTGACCTCGGACAGGCCTATTTGACGAAATACTGGATCGACGTTTGCACCATCCCGGCTGCGGCGGTTGCCGGTATCTTCGCCTTTACCAAAATCTTCGACGCCTTTATGGACCCGATTGCCGGCTCCGTTATCGACGGCCGCAAGAACATCGGTCCTCGCGGCAAGTTCCGTCCGGTCATGATGTTTTCTGCCGTCATCCTGGCTATCTTAACGGTCATCACTTTTACCATGCCGGAAATATCGGCAACAGGTAAAATCATCTTTGCTTACGGTGCTTACATGGCTTGGGGGCTCGTTTACTCGTTTACTAATATTCCCTATTCCTCCCTGGCCAGTGTTATGACTCGAGACGTTGAAGAACGAAGTCAGATGGCTACGACGCGTCAGGCCGGTTCCATCGGGGCTCAGCTCATCACCGGCATGGCTTTCGTCCCGATCGTCATGATGTTTGCTTCGCCTCACCACGGTTTCTTTATCGCCGCGGCTGTCATGTCCATCGTCGGTGTCATCGGTTTTGCTATTTGCTATCTTAACTGCCGTGAACACGTTCCTGTTAAGCGTAATACAGCTAATGAACAGAAAGCCAAAGCTTCCGACTATGTTAAACTCGTGTTTACTAACAAACCGCTCTTATGCATCATTTTAATGACCTTGTTTACGATTTCGGCTATGAATACCAATAACCAGATGATGATCTTCTTCTGTCAGTATAACTTAGGTTACATGGGCTTCCAGCCGATTGTAAACGGCATCATGATGGGCTGCTCCGTTATCGGTATCCTGCTCATCCCGAAACTGGTTAAAAAATTCGGCAAGAAGAAGACGGCTATCGGCGGCTTGCTCATAGGCTGTGCGGCAGACCTTCTCAACTTCGTCATCCCGACTAACATTTACTCGTTCATCGTTTTGGTTACCATCGGCTACGTTGCCTTGGCTATTCCTAACGGTGTTACCTGGGCCTTTGTTTCCGACGTCATCGACTACAGTGAATGGCACAACGGTATCCGTAAAGAAGGCATCACCTATGCTGCTTTCAACTTTTCCCGTAAAATCGCACAGGCCCTGGCTGCTGTCGTAAGTTCCGGTATCCTGGTCATGACGGGTTACGTTGCCAATGCCGTACAGAGCGAAATGACCCTCTTGGGCATTAAAGCGGCTATGACCTTGTACCCCGGCGTTGCCCTCGGTATTGCTGCAATCATCTTGTACTTCTTCTACGGTTTGACGGATGATAAATTTAAACAAATCGCTGAAGATTTGAATAATGGTAAATGGGAACACGGTACCATTGAATAAGGAGGCTTTCACATGAAAGATCAGAACTGCGGTTACTGCGTCAAAGGCGAACCGCTGGCTAAGTTTGGCATCTACGTCTGTGATTTATCGGTCAGTATGTTAGTTTTATTCAAAGAACAAAGCCATCCCGGCCGCTGCATCGTCGCTTATAAAGATCATGTCAGCGAAATGACGGAATTGAGCGATGAAGAAAGAAATGCTTTCTTTGCCGATGTTGCACGGGCTTCGAAGGCCATTCATGCAGCTTTTCATCCGGACAAAGTAAACTATGGTGCTTATGCCGATTCAGGACATCACTTGCATATCCACTTAGTTCCCAAGTATAAAGATGAATTCGAATGGAACGGCACCTTTGTCATGAATCCCGACCGCGTTTACTTGACAGATGCAGACTATGAAGATATGATTGATAAAATAAAGAAACAATTGTAAAACTAAGTAACCGGGGACTGTCTGCTGCGACAGTCCCGTCTTATCTCATGGAGGAATCAAAATGAAGAATGTGCTTACTATTGGTGAAGCGATGGGCTTGCTCATCGCTGAAGAAAAGGGTCCCTTGGAATCGGTCGAACATTTTTCCCGCCACGTCTGCGGGGCTGAATTGAACTATGCCGTCGGTATGG
>ENA-OPSD01002337-OPSD01002337.1-human-gut-metagenome-genome-assembly--contig:-NODE-2337-length-11388-cov-3.005735_pt1 | contig 11388 bp, 9 predicted proteins | sample MGYA00241453_ERZ501898 | MGnify/ENA primary metagenome ERZ501898 (study PRJEB25962, sample SAMEA2042226) | human gut metagenome | biome: human gut; feature: human-associated habitat; material: faeces... | reverse complement strand
AGGTTTTCTGCTGACGCGCGGCGGCTGCGGTGCCCGGGCGGACACGCCGGGGATTTCGCCCGCTGCCTGGCGCCCTTGCCGCCATCCGGCTTTCGCGCTCGCATTCTTTTGGATGCGGGCGTGTTTTTCGTGGCGCGCACGGGTCCCCCGGGGCGCGCCGTGCATTTTTGGGAGTTTTCAGCAAGCCGGGGTGACTGCATACGCGCCGGAAGCGTCTATTTGAGCCAGCGGGATCCTTCGGCAGGCGATTTGGGTTGGCTGACGGCGTCCGGCGCGGCGATAACGCGCGTTTCGCGTCGCACCGTGCCCCAAAACGACACCAATCGCGCGGCGTCCACGATTTGCGGCACCGCCTGCGGGGGCCGCGATGCTGAAAACTCCGGTTTTTGCACGGTACAAGCGGGGGTACGTTGGGACGAGAAGGGGTGCTCCCGTCTTTTTATGCATGGCATAAGCGAAATTATGCAAGACAATAGGGCGCCATGCGTCGGATACCCAGCCTGGGCGCGCCATACGCCGACGCTTAGGCCCTCGATATCTCGGACATCATCACGCTCTAAATACTAACCCAGCAACAAAATAATCCGTCTTTTCTCCGTCCCCATGGGACCGGGTGTGGTATTCTATCTGACGGGTATAACTCAGAAATACCAAGTAATACCAACGCCGCAGAAACAAACTCCAGATGCGGGCCAATCGGGTTGCCTTCACAGCCCGTCGCCCAGCCGCGTGGCCCGCATCTATCCGCACTACCGTTGTTTCAAAAAGGAAGCGCCATGGCAGAACACATGACCCCGGTTGTCGCGAAGGTCTTGCCCGAGGAAAAGGCGGCCTTCGCGGCGGCAACCCAGCTCGTGGGCACCACGCCGTCCAACGCCATCCGCATGTTTATCGCCGCGTTCAATCGCTGTGGCACCTTCCCGTTCGACATCTCGCCCAACGGGGCCTTTGGCACTGCACCCGATTCTCATCAACAATGACTGTCCCAAACTGCCGGTACTTGGGGACGTTCATTTTCTGCCGGCAGTTAAGGAACGTCCCCAAGTACCGGGTTTTGAGGAGGTTGGCATGCTCAATGCGATAGCGTGGGCGCTCGCCTGTTTTGGCGTTGTTGCTGCCGATATAGCCCTGAGCGTGGTTCTGTTTTCTGTTCTCGATGCCGTGTCGGTGCTGACGGGCTATCCGATTGACAATCTCGATATTCAATGGTTCCAAGCCGCCGCTCAGACGGCGTCGTTTTTGATGGCGCTGCTGTGGTGGCGTTATCTGTGGCCGCGCTCGTTTATGGCGCGCTCGCAAAGCGAGCATCCGCTCAGCGGGGGAGCGCGTGGGGCGTGGAAACGCATCGCCTGCGTTATCGTGATCGGTCTTGCCCTGCAGGTGGTCGTTAGCTACGTGACCGACGCCGTGCTGTCGCTGTTGCCCGATGCCGCGGCCGACTACAGCGAGCTTGTCGAGGAAACGGGCATGGGCGATACCAGTCCTCTTGCCGTCCTGACCACGGTGCTCGGCGCGCCGTTTTGCGAAGAGCTCCTGGTGCGCGGTGTTATCTTTGAGTTTTCGCTGCGTGCGTTTAATCCCCAGTGCCGTCCGCTCTGGAAGCGCCGGCGTCGTGCGAGTGCGCAAGACGGTGCCATAGTGCCCTGGGCGGCCCCAAGCACGTGGGGTGTCGCCGCGGCGATTGTGCTGCAGGCGGCAATCTTCGGTTTTATGCACATGAATTGGGTGCAGGGTTGCTACGCGGGTGCCGCCGCCCTCATCTTTGGTTGGGTGCTCGTGACGACCGGAAAGCTCCGCTACACGATCCTGCTGCACTTTGCCTTTAATGCCGGGTCGTATCTCATGGGCCTGCTGTGGTTTGTGAACACGCCGGTCGACGTGGTGGTCACGGTCGCCATCGCCGGCGTCATCCACGTTGAGGCAATGCGCTCGCTGCGCCACGCGTGTGGGATGGACGCAGCGAGCGCACTGCTGCCTTAGTTTCGGCGACCGCCTCCGTTGGCGCCCTGACGTCCCTGGGCCGCACGGTTGCGCCCGGCGATGTTCTGCGCGCGCGACATGCCGCCGTGCCCTTTGCTGCCCTTGGGTCCCTTGGCTCCAGCGCCGCCAGCGCCACCGTGGCCCTTGCCGCCCTTCTTGCCGGTGCCATGTCCGCCGCCGGCAGATGTCTCGCCCGGGCGTGGCGGCACGGGACGGATCAGGCAATGCTTGGTGTAGCCGATCAAATCGCGACGCCCGGCTTTCTCTAGTGCCTCGCGCACGAGCTTGTAGTTCTCGGGCTTGCGATATTGGATGAGCGCGCGCTGCATGGCCTTCTCGTGCGGGTCGCGCGCCACATAGATCGGCTCCATGGTGCGCGGGTCCACGCCGGTGTAGTACATGCACGTCGACATGGTGGACGGCGTGGGGTAGAAGTCCTGCACCTGCTCGGGCATGTAGCCCATGTCTCGCACGGCCTCGGCAAGGTCCACGGCTTCCTTCATCGTCGATCCGGGGTGGCTCGAGATCAGATACGGCACCACGTACTGCTTAAGTCCGTACTCGCGGTTCAAGCGTTCAAATTTACGGCAGAATGCGTCATAGACGGCTCGGCTCGGTTTGCCCATCACGGACAGCACCGCGTCGCTCACGTGCTCGGGTGCTACGCGTAGCTGGCCCGAGACGTGGTGTTCCAGCAGCTCGCGCAAAAACTCGTCCGAGGCATCGGCCATGGTGTAGTCGAAGCGGATGCCGCTGCGGACAAAGACCTTCTTGACGCCCGGCAGCTGGCGCAGGTCGCGCAGCAGCTGGGTGTAGCCGCTCTCGTCGACCACCATGTTCTTGCACACGCTCGGCCACAGGCATCGCTTGTTCTTGCATACGCCGTGCTTGAGCTGCTTGTCGCAGGCGGGACGGCTAAAGTTGGCCGTCGGCCCGCCCACGTCGTTGATATAGCCCTTAAACTCGGGATCGCGCGTGAGCAGCTCGGCCTCGCGCATGATCGAGTCGTGGCTGCGCATCTGCAGCACGCGACCCTGGTGGAAGGTGAGCGCGCAAAACGAGCACTCGCCAAAACAGCCGCGGTTGGAGCTGATCGAAAACTTGATCTCGGCAAAGGCCGGCACGCCGCCCGCTGCGTCGTAATCGGGATGCCAATCGCGTGCGTAGGGGAGTTCGGCCACCTCGTCCATCTCGTCGGTGGTGAGCGTCGCCGACGGCGGGTTCTGCACCACATAGACGCTGTTGGGGTAGGGCTCTACCAGGCGATGTCCGGTGATGGGGTCCATATTCTGCTGCTGCACGTTAAAGCTGCGCGCGTAGTTGAGCTTGTCGGCGGTAAGGTCGTCCCAACTGGGCAGCAGGTCGTAGTCGTAGACCTCGTCGAGCGAACCCGTGCGGTAGACGGTGCCATTGATATAGGTAATCTGATCGACGGGCAGTCCCGCGTCGAGCGCGTCGGCGATCTCGACAATCGCGTGCTCGCCCATGCCGTAGATGAGGATGTCGGCGCCCGAGTCGAGCAGTACCGAGCGCTTGAGCTTGTCCTGCCAGTAGTCGTAGTGGGCCAAGCGACGCAGGCTTGCCTCGATGCCGCCGATGATGATGGGGGCGTCCTTGAATGTCTGGCGGATGAGGTTGCCGTAGACCGTGACGGCACGGTTGGGGCGGTGCCCCTCCTCGCCACCGGGGGTATAGGCGTCGGTGTGGCGGCGGTGCTTGGTCACCGAATAGTGGTTGACCATGGAGTCCATGTTGCCGGCGCTGACGAGAAAGCCCAGGCGCGGCTCGCCGAGCACGGTGATGCTGGCGGGGTCGGTCCAGTCGGGTTGGCAGATGATGCCCACCTTGTAGCCGTGCGCGTCGAGGACGCGGCTGATGATGGCCATGCCAAAGCTGGGATGGTCCACGTAGGCGTCGCCGCAGATGTAGACAAAGTCGCACTGGTCCCAGCCGCGCGCATCCATGTCGGCGCGGCTGACGGGGAGGAACTTATCGCGGCCCGGACGCCAGGGGCGGACAGGCGCTGCTGGGGCATGCGCGGGGCGCGAGCCCTGGGCTTTGCTTCCACGCTTTTGCTGCTGGCCGCGTTGGGCATGCTTGCCGTGCTGGTTGTGCTGAGCGTCCTGGGGCTTTTTTGCCACGATTCCTCCCGGTGTTTGTATGCTGCACGTAATTGTAACCAGTCTTTTTGGGACGGGGCTAAAAAGACTGGTGGAGTACACGAGGTGTCGGGTGTCGATGCCGCGCCCGCCGTTTGTTTCCAGACGGTGTATCTGCGCGTTGGGGAGTCCGTCTCGCGGGCGCGCCATGTTGTCAATGGGTTACAGTATGAACGGCGGCTATGTTTCCGCCAACGCACGAGAAGGTCGTCAACAAGGAGGGCGCACGACGATGCAGCGTGCCAAACAGATATCGGAGTCTATTGAGCTGGGCATCATCTTGGCGCTCGCCGGTGGCTTTATGGACGTTTATTCGTACATTGGGCGCGACCATGTTTTCGCCAACGCGCAGACGGGCAACATCTTGCTGGTGGGCGTGAGCATCTCGGAGGGCAATTGGGCGCTCGCGGGGCGCTATTTCTTCCCTGTGGTGTCGTTTGCCGTGGGCATTATGCTTGCCGACCTGGTACACGAACGGTTTGGCAGCGTGATTCACTGGCGCCAGGTGACGGTGTTCTTTGAAGCCGTCATCTTGCTGGGCGTGAGCTTTATCCCCGGTGGCGGCTACAACTTGCTCGCCAACTGCCTCATCTCGTTTGCCTGCGGTATGCAGGTCGAGAGCTTTCGCAAGATCCACGGTCACGGCATTGCCACGACCATGTGCATCGGTAACCTGCGCAATGCGCTGCAAAACGTGGACGACTACATCATCACCCACAAGCGCGGCTTTTTGGAAAACGGCCTGCTGTACTTTGGCGTGATCTTTACCTTTGTGTTTGGCGCTGTGCTGGGAAACTGGTGCATTGGGCGCATGGGGCTGCACGCTATTGCGGTGGCGAGCGTGCTGCTGTTCGTGGCGTTTGCCATCATGTTTATCGACCGCGAGCGCGACCTGCGTTTTCGCTGGAAGCGCGCCTGCGAAGATTGGAAAGAGGCCTGCCAAAAATAGCGGCAGGATGTGGCAAGGGGCTGACCCCTTGCCACACTGATCAATAATGGGGAGGGGACGGTCATCTCGGCCGCCCCTTTTTTTGTTTAGTGGTCAGGCGGTGATGATACCCGTTGTTGAAACGCTTTAAATAATCTGACATTCTCACGCGTTTTTCGCTTCAAAAGCGTTAGGATGGGAGCCATAGCGTGGGGCGTAATGGGTGCCCCGCACACGATGGGAGGCTATCAATGGCTAATCGTTTCGTTCTCAACACCATTTCTTATCATGGTTCCGGCGCCATCAAGGAGATCCCCGGCGAGCTCCAGCGTCGCGGCTACAAGAAGATTTTCGTCTGCTCCGACCCCGATCTGGTCAAGTTTGGCGTTACCGCTAAGGTGACCGACGAGCTCGATGCCGCCGGCATCGCTTGGAGCCTCTACTCTGAGATCAAGCCCAACCCCACTATCCAGAACGTCAAGGACGGCGTCGAGGCCTTCAAGGCCGCCGAGGCTGATGCTATCGTGACCGTCGGTGGCGGCTCCTCTATGGACACTGCCAAGGCCATCGGCATCATCATCAACAACCCCGAGTTCGCCGATGTCCGCAGCCTCGAGGGCGTTGCTCCCACTAAGAACCACGCCGTGTTCACCATCGCCGTGCCGACGACCGCCGGTACCGCTGCTGAGGTGACCATCAACTACGTCATCACCGACCCCGAGAAGGTCCGCAAGTTCGTGTGCGTCGACACCAACGACGCCCCCGAGGTCGCCGTCGTCGACCCCGACATGATGGCTTCCATGCCCGCCGGCCTGACCGCTTCCACCGGCATGGACGCTCTGACCCACGCCATTGAGGGCTACACCACCAAGGGCGCTTGGGAGCTCTCCGACATGTTCCACTTTGAGGCCATCAAGCTGATCAGCGAGAACCTGCGCGACTCCGTTGCCGAGGCCAAGTCCGGCCAGCCCGGCTCCGGCCGCGAGGGCATGGCTCTTGGTCAGTATGTTGCCGGCATGGGCTTCTCTAACGTTGGCCTGGGCATCGACCACGCCATGGCTCACACCCTGTCCGCTCACTACGACACCCCGCACGGCGTCGCTTGCGCCATGCTGCTGCCGATTGCCATGGAGTTCAACAAGCCGGTTTGCGCCGAGCGCCTGGCCAAGGTCGCCGTCGCCATGGGCGTTGACACCACGGGCATGAGCACCGATGAGGCTGCCGACGCCGCTATCGCCGCCGTTAAGCAGCTCTCCGCTGACGTGAACATCCCGCACGTCTGCGAGGCCATGAAGGCTGACGAGAGCGGGGTCCTGGCCAAGGACGCCATGGCCGACGCTTGCTTCCCGGGCAACCCGCGCGAGGCGACGCTCGACGACGTCATCGAGCTCTTCAAGAAGATCTGCCCGGCTGCCTAGCCTAGTTTGGTGTTCTTTCGCCTGTAGGCGTATGGTCTTTTGACTTGCCGCTGGCCCCGCCGCGCTACGCACGGCGGGGCTTTTTGTGCCTCGTCGATGCCCCGAGATGGGTAAAACCAAGGCATGCTGCCCGCTGCGGATAGGTGGTGCACTTCCCAGCGTGCATTTTTGGGAGTATTCAGCAAGCTCTTAAAAATGCATAACGTTTTGAAGGGCCCGTAGTGGCCCACAGGCGCCCATCGACAGCCATTGTGGGCGGGCTATCGATGAGTGGAGGGGGTTGCTACTGAGTTTCTGCTTTGCGACGACCTACAACACTGCTGTAACCGCGTCGTTTTGTCGTTCGCGATGGGGTCGTTGGGGCCCACGGTGCTGAATACTCCGTTTTTTGCACGGCCCAAGGTGGGGTACCCTGAGACGAAGCAAAAAGATTCCTCATTTCTATGCAGATACCGATAGGATTTATGCAAGATTGGGATTGTAAGACGTGCGCGTGCACAAAACCGGTGCGGGGACGTCGGGAGGCGGCTCGGCTCCCAGAGCCTTGCGCGTGCAGAACGGTTAAAATCGGGATTCGGTCTTAGTTTTGCTTGGAAGGACGCACATGGCTTCTGTAAACGATGCTTCTCTAGAGGAGACGCTCTCCTATATCGCGGGACAGCTTAAGACGCTTACCTCGATTGCTTCGCCTACGGGCTATACCCGTGCGGCGACTGATTATCTAATGGAAACGTTGCGCGATATGGGCTTTGGCCCCGAGCGTTCCAATAAGGGCAACGTGCTGGTTGAGCTTGGCGGCGAGGGCGAGCCGCTTGTGTTGGCGAGCCATGTCGATACCCTGGGCGCCATGGTGCGCTCCATTAAGGACAATGGTCGCCTGCGTCCCACGACGATCGGCGGGCATCAGTGGTCTACGGCCGATGGCGAGAACTGCACCGTCTACACGCGCGATGGCAATGTGTACACGGGTGTGGTCCTCAATACCGAGCCTTCGGCGCACGTGGCCGACGAGCCGGTCAAGACCATCGAGAAGAACATGGAAATCCTTCTCGATGAGAATGTCGACAGCAAGGATGACGTGCTTGAGCTGGGCATTCAGACGGGCGACATCATCGCTATGGATCCGCGCACCACGGTGACGGAGAGCGGCTACATTAAGAGCCGCTTTTTGGACGACAAGCTGTCGGCCTCCATTTTGCTGGGCTTGGCGCGTGCCGTCGCCGCTGGCGAGGTGTCGCTTTCGCGCAAGGTGTCGCTGCTCTTTACCGTGTACGAGGAGGTCGGCCACGGTGGCGCTTTCGTGCCGGCCGACACGCGCGAGATGATTAGCGTTGACATGGGTTGCGTGGGCGACGACCTGGGCTGCACCGAGCGCATGGTGTCGATTTGCGCCAAGGATTCGGGCGGCCCCTACAACTACGATCTGGTGACCACGCTGTCCAATATCGCGCGCGAGCTGGAGCTCGATTACGCCATCGACGTGTACCCGCATTACGGCTCAGACGTTGAGGCCACGCTTTCTGCCGGCTACGACATCCGTCACGGCCTGATCGGCCCTGGCGTGTACGCGAGCCACAACTACGAGCGCAGCCACATGGACGGCGTTCGCAACACCTACGAGCTGGTTCGCGCCTACGTTCAGCGCTAGGGGAGCAGCTTGCGACTCGGCTGACCAATCGCTAAGGCCCGATTTCTCGGGCCTTTTTTCGCTTTGGGTCGTTTAGTATTATGATGTATGTAATCTATTAACTAAACGTGTAAATTACTTAACGAGGTGATGTGGTGTATGGATACGTCTGAGTACTTGTCTATGGGTGATGCTGCCCGCCTGCTGGGCGTTACGAAAGCCCGCATCTCTCAACTTGCCGCATCGGGAACGCTCGCGTGCGATATTGTGGGCGGACGGAAGATGGTCGAGTACAATTCCGCGGTCGCTTATCAAAAGGTCCGCAAACGTGGACGCCGTCCTGCGGCCGATGTGGGGCGCAAGTTTACGCTGATGTCGGCCGACCATGAGGTCGCGCATGTCTCATTTGATCCGTCGCGCGAATTTCCCTTCGAAATCGCGGAGGTCCTCGATGCACAACGAATGCCGTTTGGCACGTGCTCGAGCTCTTCTCCTACGGTGAATAAACGGGAGCTCAACGTGTGGTGGAGCCATCGGTCGGTGCCTGACGTCCGCCCCGGACTCGCCTCGCGCTATCGTGAACTGGGAATTGCCAGTGGCATCGAGGTCCCGGTTCAGTGCCTGGGCCTCTCGCTTTCGGATTGTTATTGGCTGCGGCCGGCCGATTGCGCCGAACTCAAATGGCGAAACCTCAATTACTTCGAGAATGATTTTGAGCGATCGGCGCCCGAGGGACGTTCGGGTTGGCTGGAGGGCATCGGTCTTAAAAATCCGGATAACACGTCCGAGGGCGAGCTCCCTAAATCGTGGATGATTCGCAACGCTGTTCGCGTTCTGGTCAAGGGGTGCGGCATGGACGATCAGCGTCCCCTTAACGAGGCGGTTGCAACGGCCCTACATCGTCGCTTGTTGTCGGAGGGCGAGTTTGTTCCTTATACGGTTGAGCGAATGTTCGATGGCCCTGTGTGTCTGTGCGACGACTTTCTTGACGGCCGCGAGGAATACGTTCCGGCTGTTTACGTTAAGGGCGCACTTGGTAGCCAGCGGGGAAACTCGACATACGACCGGTACTGCCGCTTCCTTGGTAAGCATGGAGCAGACGAGGCTGCCGTGAGAAGGTCTATGTCGCAGATGATTGTCTGCGATGCCCTTTTGGCCAACAGCGATCGCCATTGGCGAAACTTCGGCATCATCCGCAATGTCGACACCCTGGAGATAAGGCCTGCTCCGCTGTTCGATAGCGGCAACTGCCTGTGGTACAACGTGCCAACTGCCGTGCTCGCTGCTGGGGAGTTTGGGTTTTCTGCTAAGCCGTTTGGGCCCGACCTTTCCGTCCAGCTGGCGCTTGCGGACTCACTCGATTGGTTCGATTCATCGCGGCTCAACGGATTTGTTGATGAGGCGATCGAGATTCTTTCGCAGAGCGAATGGGCCACAGCGGAGGGCCGGCTCGAGTCCATTTGCCGCGGCCTCGAGCGTCGCGTTATCGAGGTGAATGCTGCTGTTGAAGTGCTTCGACACGTGCGGCGATAATCCTGCGGCTACCTGATGGCGGCAGTTACCGTGCCGCCGCCCAGGACGACGTCGCCGCGGTAGACTACAACGGCCTGTCCGGGGGCGACGGCGCGCTGCGGCTCGTCAAAGGTCAGAAGCATCTGTCCGTCGGCGCCATGTGTAAGGGTCGCTGCCTGGTCCTTTTGACGGTAGCGGTACTTGGTGCCCACGCGAATGTCGCCGGACGTGAGCTCTGCCTCCATGCGGTCGGCAGGGGCACTCCAAATCCAGTCGTTGGCCGTGAGTGCTGTCGCCGTCAGGTCCTCAGCCTCGCCCAGATGCACAATGTTGTTGGCGGCATCGACGCCCGTTACATACACGGGGCGCGCCATCGCGACGCCCAGGCCCTTGCGCTGGCCGACGGTATAGCGCAGTGCGCCGTTGTGGCGTCCGACCACGCTGCCGTCGCGCCATACAATATCGCCCGGCTCGGCGGAATGCCCACAGCGGCGCTCGATATAGCCCGCGTAGTCGCCGTCCGCGATAAAACAGATATCCTCGCTCTCGGCCTTCTTGGCGTTGATGAAGCCCTGCTCGGCGGCAATGCGGCGCACGTCGTGCTCTTTGTCCAACCCTGCCAGCGGAAAGATTGTGCGTGCCAGGCGCTCTTGCGTGAGCGAATACAAAAAGTAACTCTGGTCCTTCTTGGAGTCTTCGCCGCGGTGCAGCTGCCAGGTGCCATCGGGCGCTTGGCTCGTTTTGGCGTAGTGACCCGTGGCAATGTAGTCGCAGCCCATATCGAGCGCCGCGTCGAGCAGCGCGCCAAACTTAATATGGCGGTTGCAGATGATGCACGGGTTGGGCGTCAGCCCCTCCTGGTAGGCGGTCACGAAGCGCTCGATAACGTTGCGGTCGAAGGCCTGCTGCAGGTCGAGCACATGGTGAGGTATCCCCAGGCGATCGGCGACGGCCTTTGCATCGGCGATGTCACGGTCGACCTTGCTCATGCCCGTGACGGGATCGGGCGCAGGGCAGGTGAGGCGCATGGTGGCGCCGACGCATTCGTAGCCTTGGCACTTGAGCAGATAGGCGGTCACGCTGGAATCGACGCCGCCGCTCATGGCGACGAGCACGCGCTTGTTGTGCATGGGGAGGTTCTCCTTGGTGGCATGTGGCCAAAAAAGAAAAGCGGCGCGGGAGGCTGGTTCCGCGCCGCAGACATTGTAGCAAGTTCGGACGTCTCGTGGGACACCCTGACGGGATGGGCTCAGACCGCCGGGAGAGAGGAGGCAGGTTCGTCCCTGAGCTCAACCTATGGGAAAAAAGGCTCTAGTCCTGGAACAGTGCCGTGGACAGGTAGCGCTCACCGGTATCGGCGAGCAGTGCCACGATGGTCTTGCCCTCGTTCTCGGGGCGCTTGGCCAGCTGCAGCGCGGCCCACACGGCGGCACCGGACGAAATGCCCACGAGCACGCCCTCCTTGTGGCCCACGGCGCGGCCGGTGGCAAAGGCGTCGTCGTTCTCGACGGGGATGATCTCGTCATAGACCTGGGTGTCGAGGACGTCGGGCACAAAGCCGGCACCGATGCCCTGGATCTTGTGCGGACCGGCCTGGCCCTTGGAGAGTACCGGGGAGGTGGCGGGCTCGACGGCGACAACCTGAATCTCGGGGTTCTGCTCCTTGAGGAACTCGCCCACACCGGTCACGGTGCCGCCGGTGCCAACGCCGGCGACGAAGATGTCGACCTTGCCGTCGGTGTCCTCCCAGATCTCGGGGCCGGT
>ENA-OPSD01002322-OPSD01002322.1-human-gut-metagenome-genome-assembly--contig:-NODE-2322-length-11518-cov-2.139405_pt1 | contig 11518 bp, 10 predicted proteins | sample MGYA00241453_ERZ501898 | MGnify/ENA primary metagenome ERZ501898 (study PRJEB25962, sample SAMEA2042226) | human gut metagenome | biome: human gut; feature: human-associated habitat; material: faeces... | reverse complement strand
GCAATCCGGCTAAAGGGACATTAATGGTTCGTTCTACTGGAGAACCTGTCAATTTGTTCTTCTCTTATGGAAAGGCTGTTATGACTGAGCATGGGAGTGCTGCAGAGGATACAGGGATTGATGAGATTGGTATTGGGTATTTGGGTGGAGGTCGACTTCTCTATAATACAGCCCATCGATATGGGGCTTTTTATTGGTCTGGATCTGGTGACTCTCATGCTGATACGAATATGCTTTTTATAGATTTTTGGTATTCTCTGAATACCAATGTTCCTATTAATGTCGGAACATTAAATACGAATAACGGCATGTTTGTTCGTTGTGTGAGGAGTGAAAAATAAATTGATATATCTAGTTGTAGAGACGCAGCATGCTGCGTCTCTCTCTATTTAACAGAAATCAATCTGACACTTTGTATTCTTAACTCCCGGAGAATCCCTTTTTCCGTCCCGACCTACGACTTGCCTCCAAATACGCAAGAAAAAAACAGTAATTGCTTAGCATATACGTAGATGTTGAAAAATGCCCTTTCATTCTAGCTAAATTAATTCATCGTAATTCATATCAAGTAGGGTGAAAAGGGGAAAAACAGGCTTACGACTGGGGTGTAACGGTACAAGAATGCCCATTCACGACCGCTTATAACCCTATTAGCGACCGCTTACGATGCCCAACGGCACGGTAGGTGTTGCCCAACGCCACCGTATGTGTAGGCTTTTGCCTCCTAATGTGCGTTGAAAACCGTCCTTTTTTATCCTAAAACATGAATAAAGCGGCGCTCCATGTCTTTATTGTGTGGCTTTCGTTAAAAGGGAATGCCACGATATGCGTCTTATATTGATCAAAAGGATCAGATAATGTCCGTTTGGCTAACAGGTTGATCTTTGATACTAAAGTGATATGAATGGCTTATTTTATCTAAACGAGATTTTTTATTCGGAAAATAGTCCTTACCTTTACGACATAGATACGTTTTCTGAACTTCAGCCTTCCCGAGTTCCCTTCATGGCGAACGGACGTGGTTCTGGCAAACGAGCAAACAGGTAAGACTTTTGGGCGGATCCGGCTGTGATCGCCCAATCTACGGGGTTTTCCTTGGAGGAAGTGAATGACCTTGAGAACCTTATCCGCAAGGAGGAGATTAAGAATTAGAAGTGGATGATGCGGATTGATGGTGTTAATAGAATCCGAGTCTGATAAATACAGTATGACTGATAAGGGGCAGGCTTACACAAGTCTGCCCCTTGCTGTCTTTATAAAGTGTCGGTGTTCCTATCACCTTCTCGGAAATGAATAGGTGTTCTTATCAATCAAGGATAGTTGGTAGGTTTACCCTTTAAAGTTGAAACTCACACCTATCGTGCTAAGAAATGTTATAATCTATTTTTGTGATGCAAATTAAAAGTGAAAGGGATGAATAGGAGAGAACTCGTGAAAACATTGGCTGATAAATTGTCGGTTACGCAAGCGGAGGCGATGCGCTTTGTTCAAGCTTGGGAAGAGACTACGACAGAGGCTTTGGAGAGTGATGGTTCTTTGATGCTATTGGGCTTTGGGACGCTCTCCGCTTGGGAACAAACCGAACGGATCGGCAGAAATCCTAAGAATGGGGTGGCTTATATGATAAGAGCTCGTAAAAGCGTGAAGTTTAAGCCCGGTAAATTATTACTTAAACAGTTGAATGCGAGCTCGTCGAAGTGAAGGCATTCACGTATGTATAATAAAAACGAAAAAATAACTTTTAACTAGAAGAGAAAGGGAGAAATCATGCTGATCAGATTTAATTCTTTTCCTAGTCCTGCTCTTGGTAGCTACGACAGGCGTTTACGGCCAGAAGTTCGCGGTGAAGTCGAACTTACTCTATGATGCGACTGCTACGATCAACTTGGGTGTAGAGGTTGGCTTGGCGAAAAAGTGGTCGCTGGATCTATCCGGCAACTATAATGGATGGAAGTTTGGTGATGAGGCTCGTATGAAACATTGGCTGGTACAACCAGAAGCTCGTTATTGGTTGTGTGAGAAGTTTAATGGACATTTCTTCGGCTTGCATGCGCATTATGCGGATTACAATGTTGGAGGCCTAAAGTTCTTGAGCAAGAATATGGAGAATCACCGTTATCAAGGTAATTTGTATGGCGCCGGACTCTCTTATGGTTATCAGTGGTTGTTAAGCGATCGGTGGAGCATGGAAGCCGTGTTGGGTATTGGTTGGGCACATCTGGATTATGATAAATATCCTTGCGCCACTTGCGGAACCGTATTGAAAAGCGATACGAAAGATTATTTCGGGGTTACGAAAGCCGCTATTTCTATTATTTACTTTATTAAATGACCCAAGCGATGAACAAGAAGATAAATACATATATGATGGCGGCTATGATGGCCGTCGTGTCTCCGGCGATCATGGGACAGACTGCCTCGGATGGAGTTAAAGTGATATGTAACGACGTGGTACAGAAGGGCGACTCGGTATATATCGATGCCGTGGTGACGGTAAGTAGCGATGCGGTGAAATCCCGTAGCTATTTGGAACTGACCCCCGTCTTGGAATCGGCTTCGCAAAAGGAGGGGCTTCCTTCTATTTTGGTGAACGGACGTATCCGCCAGAAAGTATATAACCGTGAGGTCGCCTTGGATAATTTGAACGACGTACCTCATTATACTATCTTGAAAGCCGGGAAGGAAGATCAAGTGGTAAGTTATAAAACCGCCGTGCCTTTTGAGGATTGGATGAAAGACGCACGTGTCGTGTTAGACCCGAATCTATGCGGTTGTGGTAAGGAAGAGGCCGGTAGTCCGTTATTGATCGCTGACAAGATTCGTCGTCGTCCGGATAAGCGCTATGAGGTTCAGCCTACATTCTCTTATATCACGCCGATGGCAGAGACGGAGAAGCATCGTGCGGAGGTCGGTACGGCTTTCTTAGACTTCCAAGTGGGTAAATATCAGATTCTTCCTGATTTCCGTAATAATGCGGTGGAGTTGGCGAAGATCAATAATACGATCCGTACCGTTACAGAGGATAAGAACGTGAAACCGACAGGTATCGTACTGAAAGGATATGCCTCACCGGAAGGCTCTTACGCTAGTAATAAGAAATTGGCGGATAATCGTGTCAAAGCGTTACGTGACTATATCCGCCAGAAGAATGACTTCAAGGCTGATTTCTTCACGATGAGCTCGGAACCGGAAGATTGGGCCGGTTTTAAGGAAAAGGTAGAGGCCGATCCGAATGTACCGAATCGTAGCGAGGTATTGGCGATTATCGATAGCTCGGATGATCCGGATCGCAAGGAGGCTAAGTTACGTGCCTTGGGTGGTGGCGCCGCTTTCCGTTATGTGCTGAAAGATATTTTCCCTTCGTTACGTCGTTCGGAATATAAGATTGATTATACGGTACGTGAGTTTACGGAGGATGAGGGGCGTGAGATCATCAAGACTCGTCCGCAACAGCTAAGTTTAGGGGAGATGTTCGCGGTGGCTAACAGCTATGAGATCGGTAGTGACGAATATAATAATGTATTTGATATCGCTGTTCGTATGTTCCCGAATGATCCGGTAGCGAATCTTAACGCCGCGAATATCGCTATGGGTAAGGGTGATTATGCTTCCGCTAAGAACTATTTGGCGAAAGCGGGGAACGCCCCGGAGGCGGTTCACGCGAAAGGAGTGTTAAGTATGTTGACCGGTGATTTGACAGAAGCGGAATCTCTATTGAAGCAGGCTCAGGATATGGGAGTAAAGGCCGCGGCGATAAATTTAGAGGAATTGCGCAAGAAAATAGAGGATAATGCGGTATTTGATAGTTTCAACGCTGTAAAATGATAGCTATTCCTCCCTATGTATAGGGTAGAAGGCACTTAATTTGTAAATGTCATGAAGACAAATATTAATAATAATTTCTTTTATATGGAACAAGCATCAGATGTAGTAGAGTTGGTTCTGCCTCATGAGGTAGATAATCCAAACAATGTCTATCTGTATCTGGAAGGAGATGCTTGGTGCGCATACGAACGTTCAGCCTACTATCTGACTCAGATGGAGGTTCCGGTTGTATTAAAGAAAGAAGTAATCCACGATGACTATGACGTGGTTTTACTGAAAGCTTTTTTCGCCGTGAATGATATGTATTTGCCCCTTTCTCCTACGGCTGTGCTGAAGTTGGTTGCCGACGATAAGCTACAGTTCCAGATAAGGGATAGGGTAGAAGGTTTTTCCGAATGGAAAGAGAATGAGTTAAAAAAATTATCTGCTTGATAAGGAAGCGAACGCTTCTTATTTAAGCATGTAAAGTTGAGGGGTGTAACGGTCCTGAAAAGTAGTGATACTTTTCAGGACTATTTTTCTGTATAGGGAGCTTCCCTGTAAATGATCACCCGGCAATCCGGGGAGAGGGTGACGGTAAATTGATTTCCTAAAGCCTCGTTGAGAGTTCCTTGCCACCATGAGGTGAGCTTTCGTTGGCAAATGGGCCAGCGGAGTCCTTCTGTACTAATCTCCCCTTCGGGATAAAGAACGAAAATGGAGATTTGTTGCCCCGGATAAGAAGCGAAAGTCGTTGTTTCTAAGATAGGTGTGAAAAGACCATAGTCGGATAACATCTCCACCCGCTTGAATAAGGGGGCATACTCCATAAGAAGGGATATATTTCCCAATGTATGATCCTCACGCAATCCGGTAGCTCCTAATATGAGAACTTCTCGATAGCCTTGGGCATGGGCGAAGCGGATGGATTTGGAGAGGTCGTTGATCTCTTGGTCCTCTAAATGGTGGATTCGGTCTGCGTAACGTTTGCGCAGATCGGCGGGTATACTGTCCAAGTCTCCTACGATAGCGTCCGGATGAATACCCTTTTCATAAAGTGTCTTTACGGCTCCATCACAAGCGATAATCGTTTTCGCTTCCTTTAATAATCTCAAGGGTAACTCAGCGGAAGGAAATCTCCCATTCGCTACGATCACACATCCTCTTTCCTTCACTTCCGTATTATCTCCCATAATTCATAAATTATAAATTAAAACTCTTCCCCTTTCTTCCGCCAATTGTAATAGCCCACAATGGCTAGTGTCGCATAGCAAAAATAGAGTAGCATCGTTGGATACAAGCCCCGAAGGTAATAAAGATATACGGAAACGAGGTTTACGATTACCCAAAAAATCCAATGCTCGATAATTCGCCTTGCCAGCATCCAAGTAGCGACAATGCCTACCGACGTGGTGAACGCATCGCCTACGGGGATGGGAGAGTCCGTGAATTGATGAAGGAGATACCATAAGATGGCGAATACAACGGCCAATGTCCCGATAATCCCCACGAAAAGCGGAAGGCTCAGATGGGTGTATAGGATACGGTCGGAGGGAAGACTGTCGTTTTCCGTGTGTATCTCATGTTTCTTCCGGGTCCATTGATAGAAACCGTATATGCTGATTCCTACGTAATAGGTTTGCAATCCCATGTCCGCATAAATCTTAGCGGACAGGAAGACAAAGACATACACGAGGGAGGTGAGGAATCCCACCACCCACATGGCCTTATGTTGTTTAATCTCTAGAAAGAGATAGAGCAGACCAGTTATTACTCCGAAGTATTCTAGCCAAACCATTTTAGTAATTGATAATTGATAATTGAAAATTAAGTTAGAATTTGAAGGTGATCCTGGCCATGGCGTTCGTGCCGGCTTGGGTGAAATAACCGTCATCCTTTTTACGTGTGCCGTTTTCGATATACGAGTATACCCATGCGTTGGTCTCGTACTTCTCGTTGAAGAGGTTGTTGATAGTCACGTCTAGGGTTATTTCTTTCATGAACTTAGGCTGGAAGGCGTAACCGATACGTAGGCTATTGATAAAGTAGGGATCGATGGAACGATCCTTGCTGCTTGAATTGTCTATGTATTGGCGGCCTACTATTTGTGAGTTGAAACTCGCGATAAACCCTTTGTAAACGAAATCGAACATGCTGTTCGCTATTAGATTGGGTGAGAAAGCTATATTCGTTGTGCCTAGATCATTGATCTCTTGTCCTCCGGTATCCCAGTTATCCACGTATTCCACGAAATGCTTGATTTTATTTTGGCTGAGGGTTACGTTCGCGTTCCAATTCAGCCAAGAGGTGATTTGTACACCTCCGGTAAGCTCGATGCCCATTCGGTAGCTATCCTTTATATTGGAAGTGAGTGCCTCGCCGATCTCGCTGATCTTGCCGGTCAGGATCAATTGGTTGTTGTAATCCATGAAATAGAGATTGGCTCCAACCCGGAAACGGTCGTTACCAAAACTATAACCGGCCTCGTAATCATATAAGGTCTCGTGGGTAGGACGTTCCTCGGGGCCTGCCTCCGTGAAATTGTCACGGTTCGGTTCCCGGTTAGCGACGGAGAAAGAGACGAAGGCGTTATGGCCATTGTTATGGAAGTTTATTCCGGCTTTCGGGTTGAAGAAGTTCCAGTTCTTACGAATGTCCAGTCCTTCCCCGGCTTTGTCATCGTTTCCCTTAATGGTGTAATGGATCCCACGGTATTGTAAGTCCAGATAGCCGGTGAAAAGAGGGGAAAGACGTTGAGTCAATTTAGCGTATGCGTTGTAGTCTAATTTCTTACCGGTATTGCGATAATATTCGTAATCCGGTTGTGGCAAGACGTTTGCGCTTTTGGTCCACATTACCCGGCCAAAATGATCGCCTACATAGTGGTTGACGGCGGTTCCCAGCGTAAGGCGGGTATTGTCACGTTGATAGTTCGCGCTATAAACGGCCCCATAGAAATAATTGTCGAGCCATTTACGGCGCACGAGGTCGGTCTTTTTTACGGTATTACCCTCCGGATCGATATATTCCGGTAGCTTATAACTGCTGAATTTGGCTTTCGATTTATAATCCTCGTAATATCCATTTCCGTCGGTGTAATGAAGGGTCAGGTTCATATTCCAGAAATCTCCGATACGCTGGCTGGCCATTAAATGGTAGTTGTGTTGCCAATAATTATCCGTCTGGTTGTTATAAAACTTCTTCACTCCATCTTCCTCATATTCTCCGCATGGATTATAGCTACGATCTGTGTCAAGTAAATAAGACGGAACGCCGTTCCATGCTTGATAGGTCTTCTCGCTGTTCCCGAAGGCTTGAAATTTAATCAATGTATTATCGGCATAGAAAGCGGCGGAGGCATAGTAAGAGCTCATACGGGCGGAGGCGCGATCGATAAAGCCGTCGCTACGGATATTGGAGTAGCGGGCGTCGAAAGCGAAATGATCGTAAAGTAATCCGGTGCTGCCTTTTACCGTATGCTTCAGCGTACCGAAAGAACCTGCTGATACGGAATATTCGCCGTAAGGCTTTAAGGACGGTTTCTCGGTCTGCATGGCGACCGTAGCGCCAAAAGCCGCGGCTCCGTTCGTAGAGGTTCCAGCACCTCGTTGGATCTGGATCGATTCTACCGAGGAAGCTATATCGGCCATATTAGCCCAGAATACGGTATGAGACTCGGAGTCATTAACCGGTACGCCATTGATCGTGATATTGATACGGTTCGCGTCTGTACCCCGGATACGAAAACCGGAGTAACCGATACCCGTTCCGGCATCCGAGGTCATGATAACAGACGGGGATTGGGAGATAAGGAATGGGATACCTTGCCCGTTGTTCCGGCTGCTTAGTTCTTGTTTGGAGATGTCGCTATAAGCTACCGGGGTCTCTTTCCCGACTTTGGTAGCGGTAATAACCACTTCATCCAAAGATACGTCTTTTGAGATTTTCAAGGAGTCGACCGGACTGGGCATTTGTGCCTTGGCGGTTGTAGCCAGCAAGGAGCCGGCCAAGATAACCAATACATTTTTCATCTTTTCATCTTTTTGCTTTAAAACTAAATAGATGAATAGAAAGGATCGGAGAAGCATGAATCCCTACGACAGCATTACCTGTACAGGTTCTATGGGTATGATCTCAGCCCGCTCCTTTCATGAAGGATTTTGCGAGCACCCCTTCGTATTCGGCAGCAAAGATAGGCATAAAAGTGTTAATAAATATTACTATCAATAGTAAATCGGATTTCTATAGATATTAATTCTGATTACTATCGATCGTAATCCGGTTTGTGTCGTATTAATTTTTTCTGCAAAAAGATGAGGATATTTTGAGAACTCATTGATTTTTTGTATATTTGCGGGCGATTAAGTGAAGTTGAGGAGGGGGCGGGTAGTCCCCTTCTTTTGTTCTTAACAGATATATGTATGATAGAAAAGAAAGTGGTAAGCCAATTAGTAGAGGAAAAACTAGCCTCTTCAAGCAATTATTTAGTAGACGTAGTGATTAAACCGGGGAACCTGATAGTCGTTGAAATTGATAACGATGAAGCGGTAAGCATTGATGATTGCGCTGAGTTGAGCCGGTATTTGGAGGAGCATCTGGATCGTGACGTCGAGGACTATGAGCTGGAGGTTGGCTCCGCCGGCATTACTTCTCCTTTTAAGGTACTTCGCCAATACGTCAAGAACATCGGAAACGAGGTGGAGATGCTGTTGAAAAACGGCTCGAAGCTGACAGGTGTGTTGAAATCTGCCGACGAGAACGGTGTGGTTGTCTCTGTCGAGAAGAAGGTGAAACCGGAGGGCGCTAAGCGGAAGGTAACCGTGATAGAGGATGAGTCGTATACATTTGATGAAATAAAATATACAAAATACTTAATAAGATTCAAGTAAGATTATGGCCAAGAAAGAGGAAACAATCAGTATGATTGACACCCTTGCGGAGTTCAAGGAGTTGAAGAATATCGATAAAGATACGATGATTAGCGTTTTGGAAGATTCGTTCCGTAACGTGATCGCCAAGATGTTTGGCACGGATGAGAACTATGACGTGATTATCAACCCTGAGAAAGGTGATTTCGAGATCTGGAGAAACCGTACGGTTGTGGCTGATGATGAATTGGAGGATGAGAACTTGCAGCTTACGTTGACGGAGGCCCGTAAAATCGATGCCGACTGTGAGGTGGGCGAGGAAGTGACCGACGAGGTGCATTTTGCAGACTTCGGACGCCGTGCGATCTTAAACTTGCGCCAAACTTTGGCTTCAAAGATACTTGAATTGCAGAAAGACAGCTTGTACGCTAAGTATAAGGATAAAATCGGCCACATCATCGCCGCTGAGGTTTATCAGGTGTGGAAGAAAGAAATCCTGTTGCTGGATGACGATGGTAATGAGTTGCTACTGCCGAAATCCGAGCAAATCCCGACCGATTTCTATCGTAAGGGAGAGACCGTACGTGCGATCGTTCAACGTGTGGATAACTATAATAACAACCCGAAGATCCTTCTTTCCCGTACGGATAAGGTCTTCTTGCAACGGTTGTTTGAGTTGGAGGTTCCGGAGATTAATGACGGCTTGATTACGATCAAGGCGATCGCCCGCATCCCGGGAGAGCGTGCCAAGGTGGCTGTCGAGTCATACGATGACCGTATTGATCCGGTAGGCGCTTGCGTAGGTATGAAAGGCTCTCGTATCCACGGAATCGTTCGCGAGTTGAGAAACGAGAACATTGATGTGATTAATTACACCTCAAATCTCTCTTTGTTTATCCAGCGTGCCTTAAGCCCGGCTAAGATCTCTTCTATCCGTGTGAATGAGGAGGAAAAGAAAGCTGAGGTTTATCTACGTCCGGAGGAGGTTTCTTTAGCGATCGGTAAGGGCGGTCTGAATATTAAGTTGGCTTGTATGTTGACTGAGTATACGATTGACGTATTCCGTGATATCGAAGGAGCGGACGAGGAGGATATCTACTTGGATGAGTTCTCCGACGAGATCGACAGCTGGGTGATCGACGCACTGAAGAATATAGGATGCTATACGGCGAAGAGTGTCCTTGCTATGGACCGCAATGAGATTATTGAACGTGCCGATCTGGAAGAACAGACCGTGGACGATCTTTTAGCTATCTTATCTGCGGAATTTGAAGATGAAGGTAACGAATAAGTATTACGACAAAGTTAGATATGCCTATAAAATTAATTCAAGTACAGAGAAAATTGAACGTGGGAATCAACACGGTGGTTGAGTTCCTGCACCGGAATGGGTTCTCGGTTGAGGATAATCCCAACACGAGGATCAGTGATGAACAGTATGCTTTGCTCGTAAAAGAGTTTGGAAAGGATCTGCCAGAGAAAGATCGTAATTTTGCGGCGGATCGTGTGCGGAAAGAGGTTCCTTCTGTGAAAGAAGAGAAGACCGCGGAAATAAAGACAGTGATACCGGAAGAATTCAGACCTAAGATCGTAATGAAGGGTCATATCGATTTGGATGGTGGACAACATAAAAAACAGCAGGAAGAGCCGAAGGCTAAAGAGGAGCCGAAGGTGAAAGAAGAGCCTAAGGTAAAGGAAGAGCCGAAAGTGAAGGAAGCGCCTGCCGCTCCCGCTGCTCAAGCTCCTGTTAAACCCGCGCAGCCTGCGCAGGCTCCCACGGAGAAAAAAGAAGAAAAAGTTATAGTAGTGGAAGTGGAAAAAGAAAAAACCGTAGAGAAGCAACCGGTTGTTGCGGAACCTAAGGTGGAAAGTGTGAAACCGGAACAGGAAGTAGAGAAGACCGAGGAAAAGGATGATAATCTTTTCCGTTTGAACTCGGTTAAATTGGAGTCAAAGATCAAGGTAACCGGTAAGATTGACTTGGATGCGCTTAACCAATCGACTCGTCCGAAAAAGAAAACGAAGGAGGAGAAGCGGAAAGAGCGTGATGAGAAGCAAAAGTTTAATAACAATCGGCCGGGTAATAATAGCAACGGTCCGGGCGCTCCTCATAAGAGTCCGAATTCGCCGACTTTGATTAAACCGAACGCTCCTGCTAAACCGGGTGAGGAAGGTGACGCTAAGAAGAAGCGTAAACGTATCAAGAAAGATCGGGTAGACGTGAATAATACGCCGGGTACGAATTATCCGCGCCCGAATCGTGACGATCGTCCGAATAACGACCGTAAGCCTCGCTTGAAGAAGCCGGTGAAAGCGGAAGTTAGTGAAGAGGATGTTCAAAAGCAGATCAAGGAGACTTTGGCTCGCTTGACCAACAAGAATAATAAGAATAATAAGGGGGCTAAATACCGTCGTGATAAACGTGACGCCGCTGTGAAACGTGAGCACGAGTTGATGGAACAGGAAGAACTGGAAAGCAAGGTATTGAAGCTGACCGAGTTCGTTACGGCCAACGACTTGGCGAACATGATGGACGTATCTGTAACGGAGGTTATCGGTACTTGCATGAGCATCGGCCTTATGGTTTCGATCAATCAGCGCTTGGATGCGGAGACGATCAATATTGTGGCTGAGGAGTTCGGTTATAAGACTGAATATGTAAGCGCGGATGTTGTCGAGGCGATCAACGCTGATGAGGAAGATGATAACGAGGAGGATTGGGTAGCCCGTCCGCCTATCGTAACGGTGATGGGACACGTTGACCATGGTAAGACTTCTTTATTGGATAATATCCGTAGCGCGAACGTAATCGCCGGTGAGGCCGGTGGTATCACGCAGCATATCGG
>ENA-OPSD01002315-OPSD01002315.1-human-gut-metagenome-genome-assembly--contig:-NODE-2315-length-11554-cov-2.778068_pt1 | contig 11554 bp, 9 predicted proteins | sample MGYA00241453_ERZ501898 | MGnify/ENA primary metagenome ERZ501898 (study PRJEB25962, sample SAMEA2042226) | human gut metagenome | biome: human gut; feature: human-associated habitat; material: faeces... | reverse complement strand
TTGAACGGGTTGTTTTGAGAGCGAGTGCACCCGTGTGAACAAGGAGCATATTTCCCGATGACGCCTTGAAGAGTACCTCTTCATCCTCAGGCATATAGAGAAGTCCGACAAGCGGAGATTTGTCGGAATATGCGCCCGTGAGCTTTTTACGGTTAGTCTTTGTTGCGTAGGATTCAAGCGGAACTTTTGCGGCCTTACCGTTTTCAAAAGCAAAGAGCAGCATACCCTTGTAATCTTTTGTAACAACCATTTTCACAGCATTTTCGCCTTCATCAAAGCCAAGCTTTGCGGCAACATAGTCACCGAGTACGCTTGCCTTTGTCTGTGCAAAATCATCAGCCTTTGCCTTATACACCTGACACTTGTCTGTAAAGAACAAAAGGTCGCAGTTGTTTGTGAACTCAAGCTCCTGAATAATTTCGTCACCGTCTTTGAGCTTTTGTTCACCGCTCATTCTGAGCGACTGCGGAGTAATCTTCTTGAAATATCCCTCTTTTGTAAAGAAAAGATTAACAGGATAATCGGGAATCTCGACTGTCTCTTCCTCATACCTTGCAACATCGTCATAGATTATGATACTCTTTCTCGGCTGACCGTATTTCTCGGCAATTGATTTGAGTTCTTTGACAATGATTGTCTTGATTCTTGCCTTGCTTTTTAAAATTTCGTCAAGCTCGGCAATCTCTTTTTCAAGATCTTCAAGGTCTTTTGTACGCTTTAAAATGTATTCACGGTTAAGGTGACGAAGTTTTATTTCGGCAACATATTCAGCCTGTATTTCGTCAATTCCGAATCCAATCATAAGGTTTGGCACAACCTCGGATTCTTCATCGGTTTCACGGACAATCTTTACTGCCTTGTCAATATCGAGAAGAATTTTTTCAAGACCTCTTAAAAGATGAAGCTTGTCAGCTTTTTTGTTGCGGTCAAAATATGTTCTTCTTCTAACACACTCAATTCTGAAAGCGATCCATTCTTCAAGCAATGCCTTTACACCGAGAACTCTCGGAACACCTGCAATAAGCACATTGAAGTTGCAAGCATAGGAATCTTCAAGTGTTGTAAAGCGGTAAAGCTTTGTCATAAGCTTGTCGGCATCAACGCCACGCTTGAGGTCAATTGTAATTTTAAGTCCGTCAATACCTGTTTCGTCACGAATATCGGAAATTTCCTTGACTTTACCCTGCTTTACAAGGTCGATTACCTTTTCAATGATAACCTCACAAGTTGTTGTGGCAGGAATTGAAAGAATATCTATACAGTTTGCAGACTTGTCATAGACATACTTTGCACGGAGTTTGATACTTCCTCTGCCGGTTTCATAGACTTGATTGATGACATTTTCGTCATAGATAATCTGACAACCGCCTGTAAAATCAGGAGCCGGCAGAGTTGACTTTATATCATGGTCGGGATCACGGATAAGTGCCGCTGTTGTTTCGCAGATTTCACGCAGATTGAATGAACAGATATTTGACGCCATACCAACGGCAATACCTGTGTTTGCGTTTACAAGTACAGACGGAAATGCAACCGGCAAAAGTGACGGTTCTTTCATTGTATTATCGTAGTTATCTACAAAATCTACGGTATCTTTGTCTATATCACGAAACAGCTCGTTGCAGATTGCGTCAAGCTTTGCCTCAGTATAACGGGATGCCGCCCACGCCATGTCACGGCTGTAGAATTTACCGAAATTACCTTTTGAATCTACATACGGATGCAAAAGTGCCTCATAGCCCCTTGAAAGACGAACCATTGTGTCATAAATTGCATAGTCGCCGTGAGGATTGAGCTTCATTGTTGCACCGACAATGTTTGCCGATTTTGTTCTTCCGCCGTTCAGAAGTCCCATTTTGTACATCATATACAGGAGCTTTCTGTGCGACGGCTTGAACCCGTCAATTTCGGGAATTGCACGGGAGAGAATTACGCTCATTGCATACGGCATATAGTTCTCTCTGATAGTGGAAACGATTGGCTGTTCCACTACTTCACCCGCACCGTTAATTACACCGTGAGTTTTTGACGGTGAAGTTCTGCGGGGAGTCTTTGAAGATTTTTTCGCCATTTATTTCCACCTCCAATCAGCTTACATCAAGCTGGTCAATATATTCGTTGCCGTGTTCTACTATATAATCTTTTCTTCCCTGAAGATTGTCACCGAGAAGAACATCAAAAATTTCCGCTGTCTGTTCTGCATCGGCAGGAAGAACCTTGATAAGTCTGCGTGACTCGGGGTTCATTGTGGTAAGGTTCATCATATCGGGTTCGTTTTCACCAAGACCTTTTGAACGCTGAATTGTGAATTTCTCCTTGCCGAGCTGTTCAATGAACTTATCCTTTTCAACTTCATCGTATGCAAAATAAACATCGTTTTTGGATGTAATTTCATAAAGAGGCGATTCGGCAATAAACACCTTACCTTCTTCAATGAGTGTAGGTGTAAGTCTGTAAAGCATGGTAAGTAAAAGTGTTCTGATCTGGAAGCCGTCAACATCGGCATCGGTGCAGAGAATAATTTTGCTCCAGCGAAGTGCGTTCATATCAAAGCTTGAAAGATTCTTGTTTGCTTTTGACTTAACCTCAACACCGCAACCGAGAACCTTGAGCAAATCGGTAATGATTTCGCTCTTAAAAATCTTATCGTAGTCGGCTTTCAGGCAGTTAAGTATTTTACCTCTGATTGGCATAATTGCCTGAAAATCGGGGTTTCTTGCCTGTTTGCAGGCACCGAGAGCAGAGTCACCCTCTACTATGAACAGTTCACGCTGTTCCGTGTCTTTACTTCTGCAATCGACAAATTTTGCAACACGGTTTGTTATGTCGAGATTGCCCGAAAGCTTTTTCTTTATGTTAAGTCGTGTTTTCTCAGCATTTTCACGGCTGCGCTTATTGATAAGCACCTGTTCGCAGATTTTTTCTGCCTCAAGCGGATTTTCAATAAAATAGACTTCAAGACTCTGACGGAGAAATGCAGTCATAGCGTCCTGAATACCCTTGTTTGTAACCGCCTTTTTGGTCTGGTTTTCATATGATGAAACACTTGAAAAAGACGAAATAACGCACACAAGGCTGTCCTCAACATCGTCATACTTGATTTTGCTTTCGGTTTTGTTATATTTATTATTCTGTTTTAAGTAGCTGTCAATCTGGTATACAAAGGCATTCCGCACCGCCTTATCGGGAGCGCCGCCGTGTTCAAGCCAGCTTGAGTTGTGGTAGTATTCGGTGAGATGCACTTTATTTGAAAATGCAACCGAGATATCCATTTTGCACTTATATTCGGGCTTATCGTCACGGTCACGGGTTTTAACCTCGGTTTCCCAATGCTGAATTGAGCTGAGTCCGTTTTCACCGACTACCTCGGCAACATGGTCAACAATACCGTTTACATAGTTATAGCTTGTTGTATCAAAGCTTTTGCCGTTCTGATTGCGGAAAACAAATTCAATTCCTGCGTTGACAATAGCCTGTCTTTTCATTATGTCAAGAAAATATTCGGGCTGAATGTCGATATCCGTAAAGACTTCGAGGTCGGGTTTCCAATGAATTTTTGTACCCGTATCCTTTTTGCTGTACGGCTCTTTTTTGAGCTTGCCGACAATCTCGCCTTTTTCAAAACGGAGAGTGTATCGGTAGCCGTCACGGCGGATATCAACATCCATATACTCGGAGCTGTACTGGGTTGAACAAAGGCCGAGACCGTTCATACCAAGGGAAAATTCGTAGCTTTCACCCTCGTTGTTATTATACTTACCGCCGGCATAGAGTTCGCAGAAAACCAGTTCCCAGTTGTAGCGCTTTTCGTTTTCGTTGTAGTCAACGGGAATTCCTCTGCCGTGATCTTCAACCTCAATTGAGCCGTCGGAATAGCGTGTAACTGTGATTTTTTTACCGTAACCCTCTCTCGCCTCGTCTATTGAGTTTGAAAGAATCTCAAACACGGAGTGCTGACAGCCGTCAATACCGTCCGAGCCGAAAATTACGGCAGGACGCTTGCGGACACGGTCGGCACCCTTTAGCGTTGTGATACTGGTATTATCATAATCGGTGGTTTTCTTTCTTGGCATTTTACTCTTCCTTTATCATTTTTCACCACGCAGTTTTTTGATTTTATCACGCAGATATGCGGCGTGTTCAAATTCAAGCAACTTTGCGGCAGCTTTCATTTCCTTTGTCAGTTTTTCTATCAACTGTTGTTTTTGTGCCTTTGAAAGCTTTTTTGTATTTTTAAATTCACTGTCATCGTGAGTAGAAATTTCAAGTATATCGCTGACCTTTTTGACAATAGTCTTTGGGACGATGCCGTGCTCAACATTATATTTATTCTGAATTTCACGGCGGCGCTGTGTTTCGGTTATTGCAACCTTCATTGACGGTGTTACGCTGTCGGCATACATAATAACCGTACCCTCGCTGTTTCGTGCGGCTCTGCCGGCAATCTGAATAAGCGAACGGGTTGAACGGAGAAATCCCTCTTTGTCAGCGTCAAGTACGGCAACAAGAGAAACCTCGGGAATATCAAGTCCTTCACGCAGAAGGTTGATTCCGACAAGGACATCAAATTCTCCGAGTCTTAAATCACGGACAATCTCCATTCTTTCAACGGTGTCAATGTCATGGTGCATATAACGAACCCTGATACCCAGCTTTTCAAGATATGCGGTAAGGTCTTCCGCCATTTTCTTGGTAAGGGTTGTGACAAGGGTTCTTTGATTTTTGGCTGTACGGATATTGATTTCGGACACAAGGTCGTCAAGCTGACCTTCGGTAGGTCTTACCGAAATTTCAGGATCAAGAAGTCCTGTAGGTCTGATAATCTGCTCTGCAACAACAGCCGATTTTTCAAGCTCAAAATCGCCCGGTGTTGCGCTTACATAAACAGCCTGATTTATTTTTGAATAGAATTCGTCAAAGTTGAGCGGACGGTTATCAAGTGCAGACGGAAGTCTGAAACCGTAGTCAATAAGGCTCTTTTTTCTTGCATAGTCACCCGCAAACATTCCCCGTACCTGTGGAAGCGTTACATGGGACTCATCGACAAAGAGCAGAAAATCATCGGGGAAATAGCTTAAAAGCGTGTACGGCGATGAGCCCGGCGCTCTGCCCGACATTATTCTTGAATAGTTCTCGATACCCGTACAAAATCCGATTTCCTGCAACATTTCCATATCGTACCTTGTACGCTGTTCAAGTCGTTGTGCCTCAAGGAGCTTTCCGTTTTCACGAAAATATGCAAGTCTTTCCTCAAGCTCCCTGTCAATTTCCGCAAGAGCCTTTTTCATCTTATCTCCCGACACAATGTAGTGTGACGCAGGATAGATTGCGGCATGTTTCAGAACAGCTTTGAGTTCGCCCGTAAGCGGATTGATTTCGGAAATTCTGTCAATTTCATCTCCGAAAAATTCGACACGGATTATAGAATCGTTTGATGCGGCAGGGAAAATTTCAACCACATCACCACGAACCCTGAATTTATTACGGGTAAAGCTTACATCATTGCGTTCATACTGCAGTTCAACAAGCTTTTTTACAAGCTCATCACGGGACTTTTCCATTCCGGGACGAAGTGAGATTACCATATTACGGTAGTCAATAGGATCGCCCAGGCTGTATATGCAAGAAACCGAGGCAACAATAATTACATCTCGCCTTTCGGAAAGTGCAAGCGTTGCACTGTGGCGAAGTTTATCAATTTCGTCATTGATTGAACTGTCTTTTTCGATATAAGTATCGGTCTGTGCAACATATGCCTCAGGCTGATAGTAATCGTAGTATGACACAAAATATTCAACCGCATTGTCGGGAAAGAACTCTTTGAACTCACTGCAAAGCTGAGCCGCAAGAGTTTTGTTGTGTGCAAGCACAAGTGTCGGTCTTTGAACCTTCTGAATAACATTTGCCATTGTAAAAGTTTTACCCGAACCCGTTACACCGAGAAGAGTCTGTTCACGGTTGCCTGCATTTATACTGTTTACAAGCTTTTCGATTGTCTGCGGCTGGTCGCCTGTCGGCTGATATTTTGAATGAAGTTTAAATTCCATAATACACATCACATTCCAAATACGGATTTTTTATTATGTTTCCTGTTACAAGGCTCTTTATTACAAAAGTCCTGTAACAGAATACATATCCGAACAAAATTTCGATTTTAATTATAGAACAGATGTTTTAAATTGTCAAATGTTTCTTTTAAAGAACATTATTACTTTTCATAATAGAAGATGTTCCCCGCAAGCCTGCTTTCACGGAGAGAAACATAATCATCATCGGTTATTATAAAATGGTCGATAAGCTCAACTCCGACAGTTGCAAGCGTACTCTTCAAAACTATTGTTGTGTCAAGGTCGCTTCCCGAAGGCAGAGCCGTTCCGCTGGGATGATTATGTGCTATAAACGCAGTTTTGGCATTGTGACGAAGTGACAAATCAACAATTTTTCTGACGGGCATATCGGATGAATTGAGTGAACCTTTTGAAATTATATCAAAATAAATCATCTTGCCCTTTGCATCACCGAGCATGAGAGCGACACATTCGTTTGTTCGACCGATAAATTTTGCTTTAAATATTTTACCGAGATTTTCATAGTCGATGATATTATCATGCGACATCTTTGATTCGGTATAAAGCCTTGCCATTTCGGGCAACATTTTGAGCAATGCGGCGGCATTTTCAGACAGACCGAATTCCTTCATAAGCTCGTCAATCGGAGCGTCACACACTCCGCCGACAGTGATATAACGGTCAAGCAGACGATGTGCAAGAGGATTTGTGTCCTTTCTCGGAATAGCATAGTAAAGGAACATTTCAAGAGCCTCGTGAGTTTCAAACACATCAAAGCCGTTTTCTATGAACTTTTTACGCATTCTTTCACGATGACCGCTGTGTTCGTTATCGGTTGTCCGTGCCATATTATCCCCACCGCAAAATAAGTTTTTTCAAACTTTGGGGGCGGATAAAACCGCCCCGACTGATTAATATTAATAATCAAAAGCTGTTATTCCTTTACGCCGTACTGCTCATAGTAAGCGTCAATAGCGGCTTTGAGCTTGTCGTCAATAATAACCTTGCCCTTGTATTCCTTGTTGTAAAGGTGTTCAACAACCTCTGCCATTGTTACGATTGCAGTTGTTTTAAGACCGTACTTTTCTTCGATCTCGGAAAGTGCGCTCTTTGTACCCTTGCCACGCTCCATACGGTCAACGGAAACAACAAGACCGATTGGGTTTACATCGCCCTGAGCCTTGATAATCGGGAGAGTTTCTTCAATTGAAGTGCCTGCTGTTGTAACATCTTCGATGATAACAACCCTGTCACCGTCATTGATAGGACTGCCGAGAAGAATGCCCTTGTCGCCGTGATCCTTAACTTCTTTTCTGTTTGAGCAATAACGGATATCCTGACCGTATTTTTCACTGATTGCGATAGTTGCGGCAACAGAAAGCGGAATGCCCTTGTATGCAGGTCCGAAAAGAACATCAAAATCAAGACCGAACTTGCTGTTGACAGCCTCTGCATAATACTGACCGAGACGGCGGAGCTGAGCGCCTGTTCTGTAGAAACCTGTGTTTACGAAGAAAGGAGTTTTTCTTCCGCTCTTTGTAACAAAATCGCCAAATTTGAGAACCTGACAATCAACCATAAATTCAATGAATTCCTTTTTGTAAGCTTCCATCAATAAAACCTCCGATACAAAATAGCTTTCGGACAAACATCTGTAATATCCGACAGTTTTACATAATTCAACATTGTAAATTCTACCACAATATCTCGTTTTTGTAAATGACAGTTACACAGCTGTAATCAATCGTAATGTTATGTTAAAACAGAAAAAGACTTCGCAACAGAGTACGAAGTCTTTTTTGATATAACTTTAATTACCACTGAGAACAAATCTCCCAGTTATCCAAAGATGTTGCAAAATCGCTTTCATTTTCAACAATTCCACCGGTATAGAAATATACATCTGTACAACCGACAATATATTTTTGTATGGTAGTGCTCTCTTTGACAGTTATGGGAAAGGCATTCCAATTCACTCTTGCTCTCAACTTCTGTGCACAGTTAAAATCAACCTCACCTACTATATATTTTTGAACAAGCGTAGCATCTACTACACTAACAACTCCGTCACCGTTAACGTCACCGAGAACAATATTCTGACAGGTCATTGTATTAAAAACTTCCAATAATTCATAGAAACATTCACTTATGTATTTCTGTTGTTTAATAGTATAATCTTTATCTAAAATTCCCTCGCCATACTCTTTAAGTTCAAAATTCGGATTGTTAACACTAAGGGCATTAAAAAGCTTTTCTCTTTTTTCAACAAATGTATTCCAAATTTCGTCAGAGTACCAGTTATTATCGTTTTTCTCATTAACAGCATAATAGCAAGTATAGCCGGCACCACTTGGGCTTATCCACGGATTCTCATAAAAATCCTTTAATTCATCATATTTATTTTGTAATTCTATACTCTCCGTTTCTTCCGATAAAGATAAAATTTCTTCTGCCAACTTATAACTATGGTCATAATAGTAATATGCGTACGGCTTTTTTCCACCGGTAGATGAAATATCCATCTTTACTTTTAACGCATAATTATAAATATACGAATAACTGCGTGACAGCAGAAACCGGCAGAATTGTTATACTTGAAATTAACACAACTGCAATCAGCAAAGCGCTTAATCTCTTTTTAATACTCATAATAATCTCCTTTCAAAAAAGCGAAAAAGTAAACTCACGACCATACAATAAATTCGTTGTAAATTTATTGCATTATTTAAGACAGCTATATCTTATTTGATTCTAATAATATCACTTTCAACAATATTTGTCAATAATTACAAGAATAAATTTTTGAACATTAAAAAATTTATTTAGTCAAACAAAATTATACACCGATTCTTTTGCCGCAAGCGACAAAATTACGCTTGACTTTATAGAACAAGTGTTCTATAATTAAATAAAAACAAATGTTCGAGGTGATGCGTTGTGAATATTAATTGTGCCGTTGACAAAAGCAAATATAAAAAGGACAGGGCTATTCTTCACAGCGACTGCAACGGATTTTATGCGAGCGTTGAGTGTTTGCATCATCCCGAAATCAGAAACAAACCTGTTGCCGTGAGCGGTGATGCGGAAAATCGGCACGGAATTATTCTTGCTAAAAATGAGATTGCGAAGAAGTATAATATAAAAACAGGCGAGGCAATCTGGCAGGTAAATATAGAAGTAACACCGAAAGATTTTGGCAGAATCAGTGCAATGACTGCAAAACAAGTTGTTACGCAGAGAATAAGAGACGCTGAAAGAGGAATAATTTACAGTGAATACACCGACAAAATCGAGCCGTTCGGACTTGACGAGGCATGGCTTGATGTTACCGACAATAAGAATATGAACGGCAAAGAGATTGCACTCGAAATTAATCGCCGTATAAAGCAGGAACTCGGAATAACCGTAAGCATCGGAGTCAGCTTTAATAAAATTTTTGCCAAATTCGGAAGTGACTATAAAAAGCCTGACGCTATAACGGAAATCACACGGGAAAATTACAGAGATATTGTGTGGAACTGTCCTGCAAAAGACCTTTTGTATGTTGGCAGAGCAACGGGCAGAAAGCTTGAATCTATCGGCATTTATACGATTGGAGATATAGCAACCGCCGATGTTACGCTGTTGCGGTCATATCTTGGAAAATGGGGCGACCTAATTTACGGCTTTGCAAACGGATATGACTCTTCCACTGTTGCCCATATGAACGAAAACAGCGAGGTAAAGTCAATTGGTAACTCAACCACAACTCCGAAAGATATGGTAACCTTTAACGATGTAAAACAGGTTATATTCGTTTTGTGTGACAGCGTTTGCAGAAGAATGCGTGAACAGGGATTTATGGCAAAAACGGTTTGCATTACGATTCGTGACAACGAGCTGATGTCATTTAACCGACAGCACACAATGGAAATCCACACAAATCTTACAAAGGATATAACAAATACGGCTATTGAGCTTTTCAAAAAAAGCTATAAAATGGAAAAGCCGCTGAGAAGTATCGGGGTAAGCGTTACGGATTTTATTCACGATGATCAGCCGCACCAGATGAGCCTTTTGCGTGATGAAAAGCGACTTATTCAGAACGAACAGCTTGACAAAACACTTGACAGATTAAAAAAGCGATTCGGCAATTATGCTGTTCGCCCTGCCGTTTTGCTCGATGACAAGGAGCTTTCGGATTTTAACCCAAAGGAGGATCATACAATTCATCCTGTCGGATATTTATGATAACGATGCATCTTAGGCAAAAAAATTAAAGATGTTTCTCTGATTTTAATGGAGGTAACAAACTATGAAAAAGTATGTTAAAGTTACTGCCACATTTGATTGTGACGGAGATCTTATCCCCGAATATATTGTGTGGGATGACGGAAGAAGATACCGCATTGACAAAATTTCCGATGTGCGGTATGCGGCATCTCTCAAAGCAGGCGGTGCGGGAATACGCTACACCTGCCATATCCTCGGCAAAGAACGATACCTGTTTTTGGAGGAAAACAGGTGGTTTGTCGATGCCAAACAATAAGCGGAGGATTATATGCATAAGGTCAAAGCAAAGGGAATTTTATCTGCCGCAAACGGCATGAACATTTACAGAGGATGTCAACACGGATGCATTTATTGTGACGCACGCAGTAAATGCTATCAGATGAATCACCGATTTGAAGATATTGAGGTAAAAGAAAATGCCCCGGAATTGCTTGAAAACGCTTTAAAAAGGAAACGCAGAAAATGTATGATTGGTACGGGTGCGATGAGCGATCCGTACATTCCTCTTGAAAAAGAACTGAAACTGACACGAAGATGTCTTGAAATAATCAACCGCTACGGATTCGGTGTAACCGTACACACAAAGTCGGCATCTATTATGAGAGATATTGACCTGTTTACGAAAATAAACGATAAAAGCAAGGCTGTGTTACAGATGACGCTTACAACGGCAGACGAAAACCTTTGCAGAATAATTGAACCGAATGTTTCCGTTACTAAAGAAAGATTTGAAACACTCAAGGCATTTCACGAAAACGGTATTCCGAGTGTTGTGTGGTTTTCTCCGTTTTTACCGTTTATAAATGATACGAAAGAAAATATTGACGGACTTTTAAAGTATTGCATTGACGCAAAGGTTCGTGGAATAATATGCTTTGGCATAGGTCTTACTCTGCGTGACGGTGACAGAGAATATTTTTACAGCCGGCTTGACAAACACTTTCCTAATATGAAGGAACGATACATTTATACATACGGAAATTCATATCAGCTTACGAGCGGTAACAATAATGTTCTGATGAACAGGATTTCAGAAGTTTGCAGAAATCACGGAATTATGTTCGGAGTTGAAAATGTGTTTTCGTATTTGCATAAGTTTGAAAGCAAAACCGAACAGCTAAGTCTGTTTGACGGAATATAGAAAAATAAAAAAGATATACGGCAGAAAATTTTACCGTATATCTTTTGTTTTTTAAGTATTCACTGTTTTACAA
>ENA-OPSD01002312-OPSD01002312.1-human-gut-metagenome-genome-assembly--contig:-NODE-2312-length-11571-cov-3.313043_pt1 | contig 11571 bp, 9 predicted proteins | sample MGYA00241453_ERZ501898 | MGnify/ENA primary metagenome ERZ501898 (study PRJEB25962, sample SAMEA2042226) | human gut metagenome | biome: human gut; feature: human-associated habitat; material: faeces... | reverse complement strand
GTTGGGTTTCCACACAGAAGAAGTTTATTATTTGATCCGGATAAGGTACCAAGGATAGCCTCCATGATCGGATCCGCAACACCGGAAGCTTCATCAACGATAAAAAGCATATTATCTTCGTGGAAGCCTTGCATATTCTCTGGCTTTGTAGCAGTCCTAGCAACACCAAACCAACGCTTTTCATTGCCAACCATATAAACATAGGTCTTTGTCCATTTCAGAAGCATAGAGAGCAACTCAGACTTGCTCATCCACTTAGAAATCTCAGACCAGAGGACATCGTGCAACTGCTGTTTGGTTGGTGCTGTCGCAACGATTCTTGGATATGGGAAACAGGTTATGAACCAAAGAAATACTGCTGCCTCAAGACCAGTCTTTCCTACACCCTGTCCAGATTTAATACTGACCTTCGGGTTTGCCGCCAAATCTCTTGCAGCTTCTGCCTGCCATTCATCAGGTTCAAAGTTGAGCACCTCCCGGAAGAACATTACCGGATCATTTCGCCACAGCGGTATGCTTTCATCAAGGAATTCAGAGAACTGTATATCATCCATCTTTGTTCTCTCCCTCCCTTGCTTTTACCACAGCTTCGGCCCATGCACGAACAACCTCATTGCCCTTGCTTTCTCCGGCAATCTTCTGCTTTTCAAGTCTCAGCTTCGCAAGTGCTTCAATAGCCTTGGTCTTCTTTGACTGTACAGTTGACAGCTCTTTTTCAAGTCTGGCGATCATATTGTCCTTGTTTTCCATCGTGGTTTGCATGTTATACATATCTCCCGGCAGACGTTCTTCAGCAGATATTTTCTTCTCTATGCGTTCTTCATAGAGCTGCTTGTCCTCTTCTGTTTTGAATGTCCTTTTGCTTTCGCTTCGGTTGAATCCATACAGGGATACTTCACCTTTCATGTTCCGGTATTTATTGATTGCAATCATGATCCTTCTTTCCCTCACAGCAAAGAGCTGAATCTGTTCGATCAGAAGCATTTCTTCATCCATCGGGATATCTTCGATCATATCTTTTTCAGACTCATCAAGGACATCCCAATATACAGAGGAATATGCTCCGTGTTTCTCTGCAATCTTATCTCCCGGTTTCAGTGGACCTCCCTTATTTCCAACTGCATTTCTGTTCCCAGGCTGTCCACCTTTATGGCGAGCGTTCGCTTTTTTCTTTTGCGAACGTTCGTTTTTCTTTCCTTTTGTCTTTCCGTCCCAATTCTGTGTTGATTTCCACCGCCGAACTGTGCTGGCCGGGACGTCCAACTTCTTGGCAATGTCAACAAGTTTCATCCCGTTCTTATACATTTCCTCAGCTTCAATGCTGTTGGGACTTCTTGCCCTTGCCAATGGACACCCCTCCCCTCCATCATCTTATTTCGGCATATGCAAAAGGGAGAGGTTGCACTCCCTCTCCCTGCTTTCTGTTCTATATGTCGTAGAACAGTATTAAATTTTTGTAATAAATTCAGCTTTTGAATAGCCCGTCACCCCTTTTGTCATCATCTTCAAGAAGTCTTCTTTTGAAAAATCTGACAATCGGAAGATCTCCTCCGGTCTCATTCCAAGCTGTTTTCCGATTTCTTCAACTGTTTTGCCTTCGTCCATGAGTTCTTTAACGATTTTCTTCATAGGTTCGAGCAAATGGGTACCTCTTGCCCTATTATGGGTAACGGTACCGTAAATATTTTTCGCTTTATCTTTATGATCAACAATCACTACAAGCACTTTTCCCTCAAGACGTTCGTATAATGTCCTGCGATCATCTTCTTCCGAAGGAGGAACGTACTTCCAGTCAGGTCCTGCAACCGTCCATCTGTGGAATCCATCAATAATAGTACCGTCTGGTCTTACCACAATTGGCAGCGTCCATCCGTTTGTAAAGATAGACTGTGTGAGCAGTTCCAGATTTTGTCTCGAAACTTTGTTCGGGTTGTAATCATTTGGTTTGATCTTATTCCTATCTACCCAATGCATGGTCCTAGATGGTGCTGACAGCTTATTGTCCATGGTGTTCTCCTTTCTTCGCATCGTTGATATAACGTCCATATACTCTCTGGTACAGTGCCCGGAATGCCCTCATTTTGGGATCTCCGGATATCAGTCCTTCGTATATGTGCTTGCAATCGGCCGATGTAGCTATTGCTGATACCGCCATAAAGAAATTACGGTATCGTTCTGCCACATGCCTTTTATGCGGAGTGTCGAAAAAAACGTCCATGTGATTAAAAAGATGTATCAGCTCCTGTCGATAATCTCTCTGCTCCTGTCCCTCTTCCGCCTCTTTCCTTTTTCTGGAACTTCTGCCGAACATCTCGCTGTCCCAATACAGGGCAGCCAGATAAGCGTTCGGTTCTCTTCTGATGATCCGTTCCATAAGATCTGGATAATACTCATTCATCTTCACAAGGCTTCTTGCTGTATCAACAGAAAAGAACTGGGATACTCGCATCTGCCTTTTACTGGATCCTGACTGCCAGAGGAACAAATATATCTCCGGGATATCTACATGATTTCTCAGAAGGAAGAGCCAGACATCATTGTCCGTCCAATCATAAATGGGAAATACCTGCTTCTTTGCAGTCATTTTGTTTCCTGCTTTTGTCATAGACGCAATATTCTGAAGCCTCTGTACAGATTCCGCTGTACGGATACCGACCATTGTAATTCCTGATACGGTTGTCCTTGGCAGGAAATCCTGATAAGCATCAATCCTTGGACGCAACAGTTTATGGTTCCTTATCGCAAAGGAAGGCGCCTGTCTTACCCATACGTCTTGTTTTGCGGAATCCCAGCAGATAAATGTTTCATCATTTGACAGTTCATTGAAGCAGTTAAAATGTTTTACTTCTACACAATACCATTCAAACTTTGCTCCCATCATCATAAAGATGCGCCGCCACTTCTTTGTCATATCCTCCATGCAAGGAAAGATTGCTTCTTCATCTATAAACTGCACTGTAAGTTGTTTCATGTCAATCTCGCCTCGATTGGCCAGATTGACCATCAGCTGCGCCACGCATAAGCTGTCCTTTCCCCCACTGAAAGAAAAGAACACTGGTAGCCCGTTTCCGAACACGTTTTTTATCCGGATCTCTGCAGCTTTCACAACATCGATATTGGCTTCACAACGTTTTACAGCCATATCTTTTCACCGCAGTTCGGGCAGATAACAAACTTCCGGGTTTCTGTTATTTCCGGTTCTGTTTCAGTGGTATTCTGCCTTTCCGACGATTGGTTGTCTGAAGTGTTCGGATTTTCCGAACTGTTCTCTGAATTATTGTCAGATATTTCCGCTGCTGCCGCTTTCTGCTCCCGTTTCTCATTGGCTTCCTTTATCTTCTGGATCTCTGATTCGTCCAATGTTCCATATTCAGAGATTTTCTCAGTTACTTCGTCTGCATCCGCGACCATCTGCTGTAATATTTCTTCATCGTATCCCGGAATGTCCAGATCGCCCTGCAATTCCTCAAGAAACTCATTCAGTGTATCCAGATTATCAATTCCAAGAGCATAAGTCTTATTGTCGGCTATCATAAGCTTCTTTTTATCATTTTCAGAAAGTTCCGTTTTTACATATACGGATGCCTCCTGATAACCAAGGCTCACCATGGCCTCATATAAGCCGTTCCCGATCAGAATCACATTATTTTCATCCACAACAAGGGCTCTGGTCTGTCCAAACTTCTCAAGGGAGCGTTTCAGTTCCCTGATCTGCTGTTCAGAATGAATTCTGACATTTTTCTCTGGATGTTTAAGATCATCCAGTCTCTTTTTAATAACCTTCATTTTGTCCTCCATTTCTGAAGGGCAATGGCCTCCGGCTGCAACCGGCTATTTGATAGCTTTTAAAAAATCTCTGGCTCCATCGAAATGCTGTGCCGCATTTTCAACTATGGTCTTATCAATGTCGTAAACTTCTTTCCAGCCCTGCTGTTCTGTCTCCATGTACTGTCTGGCAGGCCATGGATGTGTGCCGCATAAATATCCTTTCTCCCAGTCATATATGGGTGGGAGCTTCACATCATAATAGTGAATGTATGCAAGGATATCTTCGTGCCTCCACTCTGCAAGAGGGCTGTATCTGGTGATTCCGGCTGAATTAGTGTAGATATTATCTTTTCCAACATAATTGCCGTCTGCCTTTCTGCGTCCGAGCAGGAGTATTTCCAGCTGATGTTCTTTATAATATCGTGCCTGTCCCCTGTGCTGTACGATATGGAACCACTGCGCTGCCTTATTGCTTTTATCCGGAAATAACATATCCGGATGCTTTTTCAGCCATTCCATATCCTGTCCGGTATTGATAATCTCAAGGCCAGAAGGTTTATTCTGCTCTATCCATGCAATAAATGCCGGATATTCCAGATTACACCTTACAAGGACGTTCTGATCAATACCGGCTTTCTCGCATATCTCTCCAAGTACCAGTGAGTCTTTTCCCGCACTCCATGCATAGGCTGCCTTTTTCCCCTTGCATTTCTCTTTGATGTCTTTCACTGTCTTTTTCACAAGGGAATCCAGTTCTTTCTTTGACACCGTCTCTTCAATGTGATCAAGCGCATTCTTCCAGTCTTCATTATTTCGAACGGATTGTTTTCTACCGAGCATAGTGTCTCTCCTTTCCGGAAGCAGCCAAGGCGATAAGTCCGCTCAACAGGACTGTCAGCAAGCTTCCCAGTGTTTTATATAGTCCACTATTCAAAACGCTGCCGTAGGCGAATACAGGAAGCCCTACAGCCAGTGCAGCAACCACACCTGTGATAATCCCTTTTGCATTCAGTCTTACCCCTTTCAATGTCATGACTGTTGGAAGTAATGTTGACGCCCTCAGTGTGCCATAGAACAAAAACAGATGTGTCACTGTAATTCCCGGGATATTTGCAATCAGAATGCCAGTGATCAGAAGCACCGCCATTGCAGCTCTGGTCTTCCTGATGTCTTTTCCTCCTGCAATATCTGTCGTAAGCGAAGATACTGCGCACAGGTTGCTATCCACTGTAGACAGCAAACCGGAAACAATCATGAAAAGGAACGGCAATACTGCCCAGGACGGGAAAAAGTGGCGGATCAATTCAAAATTGATGATTCCAAGGTTCTGTGCCTGATATCCTGCACCGGCTCCCATAAATCCAAGAATTCCCATTGACAGCGGAACCACCGCAAAAAGAACTGCTCCAAGAAGAAACGCTCTTCCCAGCTTCTCTTTTTTTACTGCAAATGCCCTCTGCCAGAAGCTCTGATCTCCAAACGGCCCGGATAAAAGTCCTATCGTTGTCGGAAGCCCAAAGGCTAAGAAAATCTCTACTCCTTTTCCAGAAAAGAGCGTTGTACAGTCTCCTGATATACCACTCAGGCCCTGTATAATGCCCTGTGTTCCTGTATTTCTTACTCCGAATATTACAAATAGGCTACATGCAACAAGCATGAATACCATTTGAATAGCATCTGTAAGCATAGATGCTTTAATTCCAGAGAACAGAGAATAGGAAATTGCTATACAAGCGAGCAAAATAGTCATGGTTTTGAACGAAATTCCTGTTACTGCACTAAGAATCTGGCTTCCCGCAAGAAGCTGAACTCCTGTTGACAGAACAGACAGTCCGATCAGCTGAAACAGGTAAACCCTTTTCACTCCATCGGATTGGTATTTTTCTTTCATGTAACCAGACAGTGTCATTCCCTCTGGCATTTCCTTCCGGATTTTCTTTGCAAAGGGAATGAATATCACCAGACAAAGGGCATTCGGAACCAGAAACCAGAACAGGCCAACCCAGCCGGTAGAATATGCTTTCTCAGTTGATACAAATAATGCCGGAGCCCAGATCCACGTTGCCGCAATGCTGAGAGCCGACATCAGCCAGTTTTCAGAACGGCTTCCAACACAGAAGCGTTCCACATTTTTTTCTTTCTTTGTCAGAATCACTGTTGCCAGGATCATGATAACTGCATATACAAATAATATTGTTACTCCATTCATGCGTAATCTCCTCTAAAATATTTTAAAGGAGCATTCCCGTCTTTCTATCCTTTCCTCCCTCCCAAGATTGCATTAAAAAAGCCACTGGTTTTTCCCCAGTGGCTCATGGCTTTTGATTAAAATTTTACCCGCATATCATACACCATTTTCGTTATTAAGTCAATGTTAAGTTAACAGATTCCGTTATTCTGATTTTATTAAAAAAACTTCAGACCGTCAATTCCGAAAAACAGCGAAGATAAGCGCTCTTTCGCAATTTTGATGTCTTCATATACAGTGACCTTGCTGACCGAAAATTTTTTTGAAATTTCTGCAATTGTCATTGGCGTCTTTGATATGTAAAGGGCTTTAATAATCTTATAGCGTCTCTTATCTTTTTCCGATAATTTGCTACAATAGATACGGTATACATCAAGCATTTTGTCAATATGCTGCACCATGATAGCGGTTCTTTTGGCCGAAGTTTTGATGCTCTCCACTATGACCTTATCATCTTTCATGGTCATGATATCTTCCAGCACCTCTGTAACCTCCCCTTCCTTGGACTTGTAGACGGCATTTTCGTAGCTCGCCTTTAAAGTTCTGTAATTTCTAAGGAGTAAATCAGTATTATGCAAACGACGATCAATCTTCTCCTTCTCGCTTTTTCTCTGTCCTACCATCATTGCATCAGACGCAACCTGCGCTCCGGCAAGGGCAGCCTGCTGAACAAGATGCCCGGCGACTACGAAGAAAAGTTTGCGAACCTGCGCACTTTCTTCGGCTACATGATGGCCCACCCCGGTAAGAAGCTGCTCTTTATGGGCCAGGACTTCGGCCAGTTCATCGAGTGGGACGAGAAAAAGCAGCTGGATTGGATGCTGCTGAGCTATGACAAGCACCGCGAGCTGCAAGGCTACGTGAAAGACTTGAACCACTTCTACCGTGATACGCCCGCATTGTGGCAGGTGGATTACAGCTGGGAGGGCTTCCAGTGGATCGTGCCCGATGACAGCAAGCAGAGTGTCATCGCCTTCCTGCGGCGCGACGCAGCAGGGAAGATGATCCTGGTCGTCTGCAACTTCAACCCCGTCCTGCGCAAGGATTACCAGATGGGGGTGCCGAACCCCGGCAGCTACAAGGAAATCCTCAACTCCGACGACAAGAAGTACGGCGGCACCGGTGTGACCAACGGCACGGTGAAAGCCAAGAAAGGCCCGATGCACGGCTTCGACCAGCACATTTCGCTGACGCTGCCGCCGCTGTCCACCATCTACCTGAGCGTGCCCGCTGCCCGCAAGCCGAAGGCTGAAAAGCCCACCACCGAAAAGGCCGCAGACAAGCCCGCTAAAACGGCGAAAAAGCCTGTTGCAAAAAAGGCTGCAAAACCCACCGCAAAGGCCGATGCCCCTGCCGCAGAGGCCAAGACCCAGGCAGCCCCCAAACGCCGGGGCCGCCCGCCCAAAGCCAAAACGACGGTGTGAACCGCCTTTGGATATACGTTAAAAACGGCATACTGCCGAAATTTTAAGGGGAGAAATGTTATGGCAAAAGAAATGATCGCAATGATCCTGGCAGGCGGCCAGGGCTCGCGTCTGTACGCGCTGACCCAAAAGCTCGCCAAGCCCGCAGTCCCGTTTGGCGGAAAGTATCGCATTATCGACTTCCCGCTGTCCAACTGTGTCAATTCTGATATTGACACGGTGGGCATCCTGACTCAGTATCAGCCCCTCGTATTGAACGAGTACATCGGCAACGGCCAGCCGTGGGATCTGGACCGCCTGCACGGCGGCGTCCATGTTCTGCCGCCGTACCAGCAGGCTTCCGGCTCTGACTGGTACAAGGGCACGGCCAACGCCATCTACCAGAACCTGTCCTTCATCGACCGCTATGACCCCAAGTATGTCATCATCCTGTCCGGCGACCAGATCTGCAAGCAGGATTACTCTGACTTCCTGCGCTTCCACAAGGAGAAGAACGCAGAGTTCTCCGTCGCTGTCATGGAAGTGCCATGGAGCGAGGCTTCCCGCTTCGGCCTGATGGTCACCGACGAGGACGACCGCATCAACGCTTTCCAGGAGAAGCCGAAGGAGCCGAAGTCCAACCTGGCTTCCATGGGCATCTACATCTTCAACTGGGATATCCTCAAGAAGTACCTGACCGAGGACGAGGCTGACCCCAACTCCGAGAACGATTTTGGCAAGAACGTCATCCCCAACCTGCTGAAGGACGGCCGCCGTATGTACGCCTACCACTTCAGCGGATACTGGAAGGACGTCGGCACCATTTCCAGCCTGTGGCAGGCCAACATGGAGGTCCTGGATCCCAAGCACTCCGGCATCAACCTGTTTGATGAAAACTGGAAGATCTACTCCCGCAACACCGGCCGTCCCTGCCAGCAGATCGGCAGCGACGCCACCATCGTCAACTCCATGGTTTCCGAAGGCTGCAAGGTCAACGGCACGGTCAACAATTCCATCCTGTTCCCCGGCGTTGTCGTCGAAAAGGGCGCAACGGTCGAAGCTGCAGTCGTCATGGGCGGTACTGTCATCAAGGCGGGCGCGTCCGTCAAGCACTGCATCGTGGCCGAGAACGTCACGATCGAGGAGGGCGCAACCGTCGGCGCCATGCCCGAAGGCGGTCTGAACATTGCCGAGCCCGGCGATGTCGCCACCGTCGGCTCTGGCGTTGTCATCGGCAAGGGTGCAACGGTCGGCTCCAAGGCAATGGTTTCCAGCGATGTAAAGGATGGTGAGGAACAATGGTAAACAGCAATGTGAATGCACTCGGCGTCATTTTCGCCAACACCTATGATAACCTCGTTCCCGAACTGGTGGCGGAGCGCTCCATGGCCTCCATCCCCTTCGGCGGACGTTACCGCCTGATCGACTTCACGCTGTCCAGCATGGCCAACGCCGGCATCGACAACGTGTCCGTCATCGTGCGCAAGAACTATCACTCCCTGATGGATCACCTCGGCGCAGGCCGTGAGTGGGACCTGACCCGCAAGCGCGGCGGTCTGAACATCGTGCCGCCCTTCGCAGAGCGCAGCGTCAAGCTGTACTCCGGCCGTGTGGACGCACTGGACAGCATCCTCAACTGGCTCGAGGCCCAGAAGGAGCGCTATGTCATCCTGTCTGACTCCTACATCGCCATGAACTTTGACTTCGGCAAGCTGATCGACGCCCATGTCGCGTCCGGCGCTGACGTCACCATGGTCTACAACCGTGCCCCCATCCCCGAGGGTGCCCGCAGCGACAACTACACCATCCGCATGGATGAGGACGGCCGCGTGACCGAGATTTTGTCCAACGACTACCGCATGGGTGAGCAGAACCTCGCCATGAACATCTACGTCATCGAGCGCGAGAGCCTGATCCACCTGATCCATGACGCCTCTGTGCGCGGTCTCGTCTACTTTGAGCGTGACATTCTGGCCCGCAACCTCAAGCTGCTCAACGTCAAGGCGTTCAAGTTCGGCGGCTACGTTGCCCGCATCTCCGATATGAAGAGCTACTTCGACGAGAATATGCGCCTGCTCAAGGAAGGCAGCATGGATGCCCTGTTTGGACCCGCCCCCATCTACACCAAGATTCGTGACGATAACCCCACCCGCTACCTGGAAGGCAGCTCGGTCAAGAACAGTCTGCTGGCCGATGGCTGCGTCATCGAGGGCACGGTCGAGAACAGCGTGCTGTTCCGTGGCTGCAAGATCAAGAAGGGCGCTGTCGTTAAGAACTGCGTCCTGATGCAGGACACTGTGGTTGAGCCGAACTGCAACGTCGAGTATGTTGTGACCGATAAGAATGTCCACATCACCGAGGACAAGAAGCTGGCCGGTACCGACACCTTCCCGGTGTTCGTCGCCAAGAACCACAGCGTATAAACGAAGCTCATAGAGGCTGTTCTCCTTCTCCCCGGAGTCGGCTTTGATGAGAGGGCGGGGGAGAGCCTGTTTTCCCTCGCCCTCATTTTTTGAAATTCGCACGGAGGTGCTTATGAAAATCCTGTATGCAGCCAGCGAGGCTGCTCCCTTTGCCAAGTCCGGCGGCCTGGCCGACGTTGCGGGTGCTCTGCCCAAGGCGTTGGTCCGCGATGGCATCGACGCCCGCGTCGTTATGCCGCTGTACGGCGATTTGAAATTCAAGGATACGCTGACCTATGTCACCAATTTCAGCGTGCCTGTGGGCTGGCGCAGCCAGTACTGCGGCCTGTTCAAGGCCGAGCGCGACGGCGTTGTCTACTACTTTATCGACAACGAGTATTACTTCAAGCGCAGCGGCCTGTACGGCTTCTACGATGACGGTGAGCGCTTTGCCTTCTTCTCCCGCGCCATCCTCGAAATGCTGTTCTACACCGATTTCGAGCCGGATATCATCAACTGCAACGACTGGCAGACCGCGTTGACCCCGGTCTATCTGAACCTGTATTACCGCCATCTGGATAAGTTCAGCCGCATCAAGACGGTGTTCACCATCCACAACATTGCCTACCAGGGCAAGTACGGCCTGGATATCCTCGAGGATACCTGCGGCATCGGTGCCCGCGACGCCCATGTGGTGGAGTACGACGGCTGTGCCAACTTCATGAAGGGTGCAATCGAGTGTGCCGATAAGGTCACGACCGTCAGCCCCACCTATGCACAGGAAATTCTCGACCCCTGGTTCAGCCATGGTCTGGACGGCCTGCTGCGCCAGAAGCAGTATAAGCTGTGCGGCATTCTGAACGGCATCGACGTCGATGTGTTCAACCCCGCCACCGACCCCGACATTGCCAAGAACTACGACGCCGAGACCTTCCAGGACGGCAAGGCTGTCTGCAAGGAACACCTGCAGGACGAGTTTGGCCTGCATAAGGACGGCAGTCCGGTCATGGCTATGGTCACCCGCCTGGTCGGCCATAAGGGCGTTGACCTGGTTCAGGCCATCGCCGAGGGTCTGCTGCAGCAGGGCATCGAGCTGGTCATCCTCGGCTCCGGCGAGAGCCAGTACGAGAACTTCTTCAACGAGCTGTGCGCCCGTAACCCGGGCCGTGTCGGCGTCTACATCGGCTTCAACGCCAAGCTGGCGCAGGAAATCTACGCCGGTGCGGATATCTTCCTGATGCCGTCCCGCTCTGAACCCTGCGGTCTGGCACAGATGGTCTCCTGCCGTTACGGCACCATTCCTGTCATCCGCGAGACCGGCGGCCTGAAGGACTCTATCCGCGACTCCGGCGACGGCTACGGCAACGGCTTCACCTTTGCCAACTACAACGCACACGAGCTGTACGAAGCCTGCTGGCGTGCCAAGGAGGGCTACTGGCAGAAGGATGGTTGGCCTGTGCTGGTCAAGCGCGCCATGGAGTGTGATTTCAGCTGGTCCAACTCTGCCAAGAGCTACGAGGGCCTGTATAACGAGGTCGTCAACCTCTGGTAATCGGTAAATAAAATGCGGCCCTGCGTCCAAAAGCGCAGGACTGCATTTTTTGTGGGAAAAAGTGATATTTTTCTGCAAAAATGCTTGACATTTACGTGGCGTTTGGCTATAATAATACACGTCGCCGGAACACGGTGGCCAACAGAATATGCGGATGTGGCGGAACTGGCAGACGCGCTAGATTCAGGTTCTAGTTCC
>ENA-OPSD01002305-OPSD01002305.1-human-gut-metagenome-genome-assembly--contig:-NODE-2305-length-11586-cov-3.004856_pt1 | contig 11586 bp, 10 predicted proteins | sample MGYA00241453_ERZ501898 | MGnify/ENA primary metagenome ERZ501898 (study PRJEB25962, sample SAMEA2042226) | human gut metagenome | biome: human gut; feature: human-associated habitat; material: faeces... | reverse complement strand
AGCACCACCTACGACGGCCTTCTGGACGCCCTCACCACCGTCCGCTACCCCCGGGCACGGATGCGCCGCCTCGCCATGGACGCCGCGCTGGGCTACGCCGCCGACAGCTTTCCTTCTCTTCCGCCCTATCTCCACCTGCTGGGGGCGCAGAAGGATGCCCTTCCCCTCCTGAAGGCTGCCGCACTGCCGGTGTCCCACTCCCTTGCACGGCTGGCCGAACAGAACACCCCCTGCCGGGCGGTGGTGGATGCACAGCTGCGGGCCTGTGATTTTGGCGCGCTGTGTCGTAAAAAGCCGGAGCCGATGGGGGGTGCGCTTCGTCAAAAAATTATCTTTTTGACGAAATAGCAAAATTTTCTCCTGAAATTTTTACATTTCCACACTTGTATCCCGGCAGCGGTTCGGTGTATCATAATGATAGTATTGGATACAACGAAGCGTCCCCAGCCTGTGGGACAAGAGGAGGAACTCCATGGCATTACACGTTCTGGACGAAGCCAACCGCTGCCTCGGCTGCAAAAAGCCGATGTGCCAGCAGGGCTGTCCCATCCACACCAACATCCCCGAGGTCATCCGTCTGCTCAAGGCAAACGAGCTGGATGCCGCAGGCCGGATGCTGTTTGAGAACAACCCCCTGACCACGGTCTGCTCTCTGGTCTGCAACCACGAGAACCAGTGCGAGGGCCACTGCATCCGCAACCGGATGCCCAGCCACGATCCTGTCCACTTTTCCATCATCGAGGACTATATCTCCACCACCTATGCCAACAAGATGACCAAGGGCCCCGCCCCCAAGAACGGCATGAAGGCCGCTGTGGTGGGTGCAGGCCCTGCCGGCCTGACCATTGCCGTGCTGCTGGCGCGCTGGGGCTACGATATCACCATTTTTGATGCCCGGGATAAGATCGGCGGCGTGATGCGGTACGGCATCCCCAACTACCGCCTGCCCGACAGCGTGCTGGACGATTTCCAGTACCGCCACCTTGAGCTCAAGGGCATCCATGTCCGGCCCAACACCACCATCGGCAAGACCATCACCATCGACGACCTGTTCCGCGACGGCTACAAGAGCGTGTTCATCGGTGCCGGCCTGTGGAAGGCCAACGCCATGCACATCAAGGGTGAGGCCCTGGGCAACGTGGCCTTCGGCATCGACTATCTGGCCAACTCCAAGGCCTTCCGGCTGGGGGACGACATCGCCGTGATCGGCGTGGGCAACTCGGCCATGGACTGCGCCCGCACCGCCATCCGCAACGGTGCCCGCCATGTCACCTGCTATGCCCGCCGGGACGAGAGCTGCATCAGCGCCTCTGAATACGAGGTCAGCTATGCCAAGCTCGAGGGCGTGGGCTTCCGCTTCTGCAAGGCCCCGGTGGAGATCCGGGAGAACGGCCTGATCTGCCGCGACACGGTCAAGAACGAAGAGGGCAAGTTCGTGCAGGTAGAGGGCAGCGAGACCTTCTACCCCCACACCGGTGTCATCGTCTCGGTGAGCCAGGGCTCGGAGAGCAACCTCGTCAAGACCACCACCGGCATCGAGACCAACCAGAAGGGCCTGCTGACCGTCAGCGAGGACGGCAGCACCACCCGCGAGGGCGTGTTTGCCGGCGGCGATGCCGTTATGGGTGCCCGTACCGTGGTCGAGGCCGTGGCCATTGCCAAACAGGTGGCCGAATCCATGGACAAGTACATGAAGAGCCTGCCTGCAGATACGACCCCCGATCCCTACGCCGACATCCCCACCTTCCAGACCCCCACCTCAGACGTTCTGGGCAAACAGGAAGTCAAATAATGCTTTTCCCGCCCGGCTGGTCTGTCCCGCCGGGCGTTTTATTTCTCATCGGTTTCCATTTGATTTCCAATTTGTAAATTTTGCGTCCATTTATCCATCTTTACCGTTTCTTAGTTGACCCCTTTTTTCGTTTTTCGGTATACTATTCATATATCTGCCTGTGTTTTGTACACTGCGGAAATATTTTCTCGAAAGGTCGGTGGACATTATTCTCAAGGCATCCATCCCCAAACTGCGGGAAAAATTATTGGAAGCGCTTCAGGCGGTGCTACCCATCGTAGCCATCGTGCTGGTGCTCTGCTTCTCCATTGCTCCCGTCTCCCCCAGCATCCTGCTCTGCTTCCTGCTGGGCGCGGCTATGATCATTGTGGGCATCATGTTCTTTACGCTGGGCGCGGAGATGAGCATGAGCCCCATGGGCGAGCGGGTGGGCGCAATGCTCACCAAAAGCCGGAGCGTACCGCTCATCATCGGTGTCGGCTTTCTGCTGGGCTTCCTCATCACCATCTCGGAGCCCGACTTACAGGTATTGGCCAATCAGGTGCCCTCCATCCCCAACATGACCCTCATCCTCTCGGTGGCGGCAGGCGTGGGGCTGTTCCTCGTGGTCGCCTTCCTGCGTATGCTGCTGGGCATTGCCCTGCCCAAGCTGCTGGTGGTGTTCTACGGGCTCATCTTTGTGCTGGCCGCCTTTGTGCCAAAGGAATTTCTTTCCGTGGCCTTTGATTCCGGCGGCGTGACCACCGGCCCCATCACCGTTCCCTTCATCATGGCGCTGGGTGTCGGCGTGGCCGCCATCCGTTCCGACCGCCATGCCGCGGACGACAGCTTTGGTCTGGTGGCGCTCTGCTCCATCGGCCCCATTCTGGCGGTGCTCATTCTGGGCATTGCGTTCCATGCCAGCGACAGCACCTACGTTCCGCCCATCCTGCCCAACGTCAGCGATTCCGTGGAGCTGTGGCAGCTCTTCCACGAGGGCCTGCCCACCTACATCAAGGAGATCGCCACCTCCCTGCTGCCCATCATCGCCATGTTCGGCGTGTTCCAGCTGGCTGCCCTCAGGCTCGACCGGCGGACGCTGGGCCGCATCGGCGTGGGCCTGGCCTATACTTATATCGGTCTTGTGCTATTCCTCACAGGCGCAAACATCGGCTTTATGCCCGCCGGTAATTATCTGGGTCAGGTGCTGGCAAGCCAGAGCTTCCGCTGGCTGCTGGTGCCCATCGGGATGCTCATCGGCTACTTCATCGTCAAGGCCGAGCCCGCCGTCTATGTGCTGAACAAGCAGGTCGAGGAAGTGACCGACGGTGCCATCTCCGCCAGCACCATGGGCGCGGCCCTCTCGGCAGGCGTTTCCCTCTCGGTGGGTCTTGCCATGGTGCGGGTGCTCACCGGCATCTCCATCCTGTGGTTCCTCATCCCGGGCTATGCCTTTGCCATTGGCATCTCCTTCGTGGTGCCCAAGCTCTACACCGCCATCGCCTTTGACGCTGGCGGCGTTGCTTCCGGCCCCATGACGGCCACCTTCCTGCTGCCGCTGGCGCAGGGTGCCTGTGTGGCTGTGGGCGGCAATATCGTCACCGATGCCTTCGGCGTGGTGGCCATGGTCGCCATGACCCCCCTCATCACGGTGCAGCTCATGGGTCTGATGGCCCAGCTCAAGCAGCGCCGGGCCCGCCAGGCACAGCCTGTGCCCGCCGCCGCGCTGGCCTTTGCCGACCTGCCGGATGATGCCATCATCGAGCTGTAAGGAGGTCCTGCTGTGAATACTTTATACTGGCTCATCACCATCACCGACCGCCACTCCACCGATGCCTTTCTGGCCCTTTACGAGGAGCACGGCATCACGGTCAGCCTGCGCACGGTGGGTGCAGGCACGGCGGTGCGGGAGACCCTTTCCACCCTGGGGCGAAAAGGCCGTGCTCTTTGCCATGATCACCGCCGAGACCTGGCCCGGCCTGCAAAAAGACCTGCGCCGCAAAATGCGCATCGATGTGCCGGGCACCGGCATCGCGTTCATCATCCCGGTCAGCAGCATCGGCGGCAAGCGGGCGCTGCAATTCCTGACCGAACACCAGACCTTTGCACTGAAGGAGGAAAGCACCTTGAAGGATACCCGCTATGAGCTGCTGCTCGTCATTGCCAATCAGGGCCACACCGGCTCCATTATGGACGCGGCCCGCGCCGCCGGAGCTGGCGGCGGCACCGTCATCCACGCAAAGGGCACCGGCATGGAGGGTGCCGCCCACTTTATGGGGGTGGAGCTGGTCAACGAGAAGGAGCTGGTGCTCATCGTGTCCCGCACCACCCTGAAAAACCAGATCATGCAGGCCATCATGCAGGGGGCAGGCCCCAAGGCGGGAGCCATCGTGTTCTCCCTGCCCGTGACCGATACGGCGGGTCTGCGGCTGCTGGACGAAGAGTAATAAAACCTCTCCGTCCGCTTCGCAGACACCTCTCCTAATAGGAGAGGCAAGAATAGCAGTACGCAGCTTGGCTCCCCTACCAGGGGAGCTGGCGCAAAGCGCCTGAGAGGTTCTGGCTTTTTTCTCACTTTTCCTGTATTATAAGGATAGTATGGGAGGTACTGCTATGAAATCTACTCGTCGCTGGCAGCAGCTTTTGCTGAACAGTCTGGCTATCATCCTGGGCAACGCGCTGTATTCGCTGGCGGTGGCCCTGTTTCTGGAGCCCGCCGGGCTCATCACGGGCGGTGCCACCGGCATCGCGCTGGCCTTCGGGCGGCTGACGGGGCTTTCCGTCTCCGGTTTCCTCTTTCTCTTCAACATGTCCATGCTGGTGTGGGGCTGGGCGGTGCTGGGCAAGAAGTTCGCACTGAACACCCTTGCCAGCAGCGTGCTGAGCCCCGCCTTTCTGGGGCTGTTTGAGCGGCTGCTGGACGGCCGGGTGCTGACTGAGGATATCTTCCTCTGTACCATCTTCTCGGGTCTGGGCATCGGCGTTGCGCTGGGCATGGTCATCCGGGCGGGCGCTTCCACAGGCGGCATGGATATCCCCCCGCTGGTGCTGCAGAAATGGTTCCGCTGGCCGGTGTCCATCACCATGATGCTCTTTGATATCGCCATCCTGCTGGTGCAGGCGGCGTTCAGCCAGCCGGAGCAGGTGCTCTACGGCATCGTGCTGGTCATCACCCACACCATCGTCATGGACAAGATGCTGATGCTGGGCGACAGCCGCACCGAGGTCAAGATCATCAGCACCCGGTCGGATGAGATCCGCACCGCCATTCTGGCTGAGATCGACCGCGGTGTGACCGTGCTCCACGGCGAGGGCGGCTACACCGGCGAGCCCAGCGAGGTGCTGCTCAGCGTCATCTCCAACCGGGAGCTGCCCCGGCTGGAAAAGCTGGTCCATTCCATCGACCCCGCCTGTTTCCTCATCGTCAGCCGCGTGACCGAAGTCAGCGGCCGGGGCTTCTCGATGGAAAAGGAATACCAGTAAATCTTCTTGACAGTATTTCTGCTATCTGCTATATTGATATCAGAATAATAAAGTCGATTTTGGGCTTTCGCACAGGGACCCCCCTGCCTTTTGGGGTTATCTGTACGAAGGCCCGTTTTATTACAGGAAAAAGGAGCAACCTATGAAAATCACTCAGATCCCCATGGGGGCCCACAATGCCCAGCTGACCTGCTACCTGCAGGATCCCTGCACCGAAATGCCTGCTCTGGACCGCTGTCCTGCGATCCTGATCTTTCCGGGCGGAGCCTATGCTTTCTGCTCAGACCGGGAAGCTGATCCTGTAGCGCTGGCCTTCCTGAATGCAGGCTACAACGCCTTTGTGCTGCGGTACAGTGTCTCCCAGAACTGTCCGGTGGAGGAGGTCTATACCAATGCCTTTGCCGAAGCGCAGGAGGCCATGGACTACCTGCACCAGAACGCAGGCGACCTGCACATCGACCCGGAGCAGATCGCCGTGGTAGGCTTCTCTGCCGGCGGGCATCTTGCCGCCTCGGTGGGCACCATGGGCCGGGTCCGTCCCGCGGCCATGCTGCTGGGCTACGCTGTGTTCAGCGTCCCGGGCAAGGCATTGGGCATGGAGCTGCCGGACCTGCTGCAGCAGGTGGATGACCAGACTCCCCCTGCCTTCCTTTTTGCCACTCAGGGCGACCATCTGGTGCCTGCTACGCAGTCCCTGCAGTTTGCCACCCTGTTGGCAGAGCGGAAGATCCCCTATGAGATGCATATCTTTGCTTACGGCGACCACGGCTTCTCCACCGGCAGCCGCCACATCGCCAATCCCCAAAACCCGGAAAACCCGGAATCCGCAGTGTGGCAGGGCATGGCACTCGGCTTCCTGAACCACATTTTCAACCACGACGTGCTGGTGCCCGCCCCGGAGGAAGTCAAGGAATTCTGTCTTGATATGAAGATCGGCACCCTGCTGGACACTCCTCAGTCCGCTGCCCTGATCCAGCAGCTGCTGCCGGAGCTGGCCCAATATGTGCAGCAGGAGCCCGGCTCCCGGGGCATTTCGGTGAATAATCTGCAATTCTACAGCAACAAAATGTTCGATGAAGAAAAGCTGGCCGCACTGAACGAAGCTCTGGCAAAGCTGAACTGAGGGAACACCACATGGAACGCTCTGAACTTCTTGCGCGGCTTGGATTTGCACCGCCGGAGGCCTGCCGGGTGCGGGTCATCATTGACACCGATGCAAAAAACGAAGGCGATGATGACTTTGCCATCCTGCACCATCTGCTCACTCCGCAATTTGATGTGCGTGGTATCTGTGCCGCCCATTTCGAGGTCAAAACCACCCAAAGGGGTCTGCCGCCCCACAGCATGGAACGCAGTTATCAGGAGGTATGCCGCCTGCTGAACGCCGCACACATCGACGATGTTCCTGTTTTTCATGGTTGTACTGCCCCTCTCGCCTCCCCGAAGGATGCTCCCGACTGTGAAGCCGTCGAGTTTCTGATTCAGGAGGCTCTGCGGGATGACCCGGCTCCCCTGTACATTGCGGCCCAGGGCGCTATGACAAACATTGCCGCCGCCCTGAACCGTGCCCCGGAGATCGCGGCCCGCATGACGGTGCTCTGGAACGGCGGCGGCCCCTATCCCGCCGGACGACCGGAATTCAATGTTCAGCAAGACCCCATCGCCTGCCGTGTCCTGTTGGACAGCGCTGTCACGGTCTGGCAGATTCCACAGGATGTCTACGCCAGATTTGAGGTATCCCTTTCCGAATTGGCACTTCGGGTACGGCCCTGCGGCGAAGTGGGAGCCTATCTATTTCGGCAGCTGATGGACGAGTACCCCTCCGAATACGATCCCCGCTTTCCTCTGCGCACCGGGGGCAATTGGACTTTGGGCGACAACACTACCGCCGCCGTCCTGCTGGAGAATGGATCCCGGGGGCACTGGACACTCCGCCCGGCCCCTGTGCTCCTGCCCAGCCTGACCTATGCTGAAGCTTCTGACCGCAAAACCATCCGTGTCTATCACGATCTGGATGTTCGTTTTGCACTGGAAGATTTTTATTCCAAGCTGGCGCTGTGCTACCCCAGATAAGGATCATACAAAACAACAGCCCCCTCGGGTCATAATAGCCTGAGGGGGCTGTTGTTCTGTAATTCAGCTGTTACAGCAGCGGTGCAATGACCTTGAGCAGCATTCCGGTGGCACGGAGCAGATACTGCTTCTGCCAGATGCTGGCCGAGGTATTTTCCACCGTGCGGCACTGTTCCAGCGTGTGCTGGAAATCCTGCTCAATGTCCCGGATACAGGGAGCATCCACCATCCAGACGGCATCCTCAAAGTGATGGTACAGGCTGCGGTAGTCCAGATTGATGGTGCCCACCACCGCCTCCCTGCCATCCACCACGAACACCTTTGCATGGACAAAACCGGGGCTCCACTCGCTGATCTTCACGCCCGAATCCAGCAGGGCCGAATAGTGGCTCTTTGCCAGTGCGTAGGGGAACCGCTTGTCCGGCTTTCCGGGCAGGATAAGGTGGACATCCACGCCCCGTTCGGCGGCAAATTTCAGGGCGGTCTCCAGTTCGCCGTCCAGAATAAGGTAGGGGGTCATAATGTGGATGTAATCCCTGGCCCGGTTGAGCAGGTCGATATAGACCATCTCGCCCACCCGCTCGCCGTCCAGCGGACAATCCCCGTAGGGAGCCGCCACGCCCTTTGCATTTTCCGGCACCGGAATGGGCCGGGTCAGGAACTGCTCATATTCCGGCTCCTTCAGGATGCCCCACATCTGCAGAAACTGAGCCGTCAGCGAACGGACTGCCTCGCCCTCCAGCATCACGGCGGCATCCTTCCAGCGGCCATGCTTCTGGATGTGGTTGATGTACTCATCAGCAAGATTCACGCCGCCGGTAAAGCCGACCCGCCCGTCAATGACAAGAATTTTCCGGTGGTCGCGGTAATTATAGTGAGTGGAGACGAATGGCTGCACCGGGCTGAACACCTTGCACTGGATGTTCAGCTTCTCCAGCAGCCGGGGGTAGTTGCGGGGCAGGGTGGAGAACTCACAGGTACCGTCGTACATCACCCGGACATCCACGCCCTGCAGCGCCTTGCGGGCCAGCACTTCCAGGATCTTGCCCCACATCAGGCCCTCGTCGATGATGAAATACTCCACAAAGATATATTCTTCTGCCGTTTCCAGCTGGCGCAGCAGTTCCTCAAACTTTGCTTCGCCGCCGGGAAAATAGGTCATGGCGGTGTTCTGGTACACCGGAAAGCCGCCGCCCCGCCCATACAGGTACTTTGCCAGCGAGGCTGCGCCGGGTTCAAGCGCTTTCAGCTGCTCCACTGCCTTTTGGCTCTGCGGCAGCCAGCCGCGCAGCTGATCCTCCAGCTCCAGCAGCCGCTTGCGCAGGATGTTGTGCCCGAAATTGCTCTTGACATAGAAGAACATCGGAATGCCCACCACCGGCGCAATGGCAACCACCACCATCCAGGTGATCTTGGCGCTGTTGTCCATCTTGCTGTTGAGCAGGTAGATGACCATGGCCGATGTAACGACCACGCTGCCGCCAAAGTAATGGGGCCACAGGTTGCCGAACCACCGGAAGATGCTGAACAGCAGCCCTACCTGCAGCAGCAGGAGGATCAGCACCAGGCCAAAGCGGCTGAAGATGGCGTGGATCACACCCTTCTGCCCCTTTCTCAGCAGCCGCAGGCCGCCGTCCTCAAACTGATGAACATAGCCCTTGACGTTCTGTTTCAGTTCCTCTGTTTTCATGTTCCGCCTTTCTTATTTCCGCCGCAGGGTCACCGCATAGGAGTCCTGTGCCGCGTGGCAGCGCTCCACCAGCTCCTTGGGCTGGGCGCAGACCCCGTGGTCATGCCACGGGTCATTGAACCAGTAGTTTTCCTCATCGTAGCCCACCAGCAGCAGGCAGTGCTCGTGGCACTTCCAGGCAAAGTCGGTGCCATCGGCCAGCAGCCAGTGGTCCCGCTCCTCGGGCACCGGGGTAAAATCCAGCGTTGCCCAGAACACCACCGGCATTCCCTCGTCAATGAACCGGCACAGCTGCGCTGCGGTCTCGCCGCTCACGTCCAGCACCTCGAACCGGTCCGCCGCGCCCTCGTGCGCCAGCGCGCTCTGCAAGGCCTGCACGATGCAGGGGGCATAGCAGCCGTACCCGGTGTGGTCGTGGGGGTCACCGGGGTAGACGAACATCGGGTCAGGCCCGTAGAGCCTGCCCTCCTGTTCCCAGTAGGGGGCGTGGGGCAGGTCGCGCTCAATGAACACGTCCGGGTCAATGGGGATGCCCACGGCCTGCAGCAGCATCACGCTGCTGATGCTCTCGCAGCCGTTCACCCAGCGGGCAGTCTGGTCGATATACGGGGCCGGAACGATCTTTTTCATCAATTTTCCTCTTACTCTGTCAAAAACAGTGGTTTTGTGATATCATAAGCAGTGAGAAACAGGGGTGTTCCCCAACAATATACCTATTATAGCTTATTCTGACCGGTTTTTCTACCGAAATCGGCAGGCGGGAGGATTTTGGGACATGAACAATCTGATCATCGGCATCGCAGGCGGCTCGGGCAGCGGCAAGACCACGCTGGCTTACCGGCTCAAGGAGCGGTTCGGGGAGGACGAGGTGCGTCTGATCTCCCACGACAGCTACTACAAGCGCCACGATGAACTGCCCTTTGCAGAGCGCTGCAAGCTGAATTATGACCACCCGGACGCATTCGACAACGACCTGCTCATCCAGCACCTGAAGGAGCTGAAGGCGGGCCGCGCCATCGACTGCCCCGTGTACGATTACGCCAACCACAACCGCAGCAGCGAGGTGCAGCACATCGAGCCTGCCCCCGTCCTCATCGTGGAGGGCATTCTGCCCCTGGCTGAGCCGGAGCTGTGCAGCCTGTTCGATTACAAAATCTATGTAGACACCGACGCTGACGAGCGGATCCTCCGCCGCATCCTGCGGGATGTCAAGGAGCGGGGCCGCTCTCTGGACAGCGTCATCGCCCAGTACCGCGCCACCGTCAAGCCCATGCACGAGGCTTTTGTGGAGCCCAGCAAGCGCAACGCCGATATCATCATCCCCAATGGCGGGGAAAACGGCCCTGCCATCGAGATGCTGGCCCACCATATCCGCAGCCTGATCCAGAAGGCGAATCTGCGCTGAACTTTCACCGCAGTTCCGTATGATATCAAAAAGGGGTGGTTCCCGACCGGGAACCACCCCTTTTTATGATTCTGCGGATCCTGCTCAGACCTTGCAGCTCTCACCGCTGCAATGGTCGCAATCCTCTTCGATCTTGCCCACGATGGGTTCCGGATCGATGCCCTGACGGCGGTAGTAATCGGACAGAGCGGCCTTCACGGCCTGCTCTGCCAGAACGGAGCAGTGTACTTTGATGGGGGGCAGACCCTCCAGAGCTTCCACAACGGCCTTGTTGGTCAGCTTCAGGGCCTCGTCAATGGTCTTGCCCTTGATGAGGTCGGTGGCCATGCTGCTGGTGGCAATGGCGGCACCGCAGCCAAAGGTCAGGAACTTGACATCAACGATCACGTTGTTCTCGATCTTCAGGTACATGCGCATGATATCGCCGCACTTGGGGTTGCCGACCTCACCCACGCCGTTTGCATCGGGGATCTCACCAACATTGTGCGGGTTTGCGAAATGCTCCATGACCTTTGCGCTATACATACTTGCCATCTTAGTTTTCTCCCTTCAGGCTGAACTGGCGGGCCGTGTTCTGGCCCTGCAGCCACATACAACTCATAGCACGGCGGCGGGGGATCACTTCCTCCAGCACGTCGCACAGATATTTTGCTTCTTCCATGGTGTTCTGCGGGCCAAAGGTGAACCGCATGGAACCGTGGCCGATCTCCTCCGGCACGCCGATGCTCAGCAGCACATGGCTGGGGTCCAGGCTGTCGGAGTTGCAGGCCGAACCAGTGGATGCGCAGATGTGGTGCATATCCAGGTCCAGCAGAATGGTCTCGCCCTCCAGGCCGGGGAAGCTGATGTTCGCATTGCCGGGCAGGCGGTGCTCCAGGCCGCCGTTCAGGCGGGCCTCGGGGATGTTCTTCAGGATGCGATCGATGACGTAGTCACGCAGCTCTTTCTCGTGGGCCATCCGCTCGTCCAGATGGGAGACGGCCATTTCCAGGGCCTTGCCCATACCGGCGATACCGGCCACGTTCTCGGTGCCGGCGCGGTGGCGGGCCTCCTGGCTGCCGCCGTCGATCAGGTTCTGGGGCCAGATGCCCTTGCGGCAGTACAGTGCGCCCATGCCCTTGGGGCCGTTGAACTTGTGGGCGCTCATGGACAGCATATCCACGC
>ENA-OPSD01002279-OPSD01002279.1-human-gut-metagenome-genome-assembly--contig:-NODE-2279-length-11721-cov-4.524259_pt1 | contig 11721 bp, 10 predicted proteins | sample MGYA00241453_ERZ501898 | MGnify/ENA primary metagenome ERZ501898 (study PRJEB25962, sample SAMEA2042226) | human gut metagenome | biome: human gut; feature: human-associated habitat; material: faeces... | reverse complement strand
GCTTCTGCAGCTCCTCCTGAAGAAAGCGCTGCCTATCCTTGGCGATATACCGGCGGGCAAAAATATTGGGCACCGCTACCCCCAGCGCTATGCAGAGAATAATCAGTGAAGCCGTGATGCCGTTGGAAACAACCGCCGTCACCTCGCCTACCACACCGTGCATATTGATAAGCCCGAAAAGCGAACGATACATCAACACTCCCGGAATCATCGGGATGACGGAAGGAATCGTCAAGACGTGATTGGGAACATGGAACCAATGCACTGCCTTCACGGCTATCAGGCTGACAACCATGCTGCCCATGAACGAACCTATCACCGGTCCGTAACCCAGCTCGAAATTGACAAAGTTACGCGTACAAACGGCGATGATACCGCCCACCGCAACAACCCACAACAAGCGCCGCTGTATATTGAATATCATGGAAAATCCCATGGCAGCTATCGCCGCCGCAATGGCATACACCAGATAACTATCATGAGGCACCATACTCAATTCGCTAAACTTCTTGTCAATCACAACATCCTCCACCGTCAGCAGACGCATGGCTATCACAATGCCGAAGGCCATTGCACAGACCATCAGCACCGTATTCACAGCCCGGACAATGCCCACCTGGATATAATTGTCAATCATATCATCCACAAAGTTTATCAACGGCACACCCGGAACAATGAACAGTGCACACGCCAACAACGGATGATAGGGAGTTTCCGAGAGTCCGGCAAAAGAAGACACATAGGCCAAGCAGGTCGAAATCAATGCGGCAATGGCAATACTCATATAGTGATTGATGCCGAACTCCATACAACGGACACGGACACGAAAACCGGCAAAAGCGCAGATGGAAGTAAACAGAAACGCCATCCAGTCACCACCGAACAGCTTGCAGAAACCTCCGCAGGCAAAGCCGGCACCGATGGCAACAACGTATGGCACATAGTTCCGCTTCTTGTTTTTGATTCTTTCCAGTTCCTCCTCATACTGGTCGAGGGAGTAGTCATTCTCAATGGCCCGCCAGGACAGTTTGCTGATTTCGGAAATGGCTGTCATGTTGATGCCATGCTTCTCGCACTTCTGGAATTTGGAGAACGAATGCAGGCCGTCGCTCACATTCACCACCAGCATGGTATAACTTACGTCGATGTGGAGCTTTTCTTCCGGCAGCCCCAGATAGGCGGCAACACGGTTCAGGTTACGAACAACACGGTTTGTATCAGCCGCACTCTCCACCAGCAGCTGTCCGGTACGAAGCAATAAATCGAGTTTCCTGCGCAGCAGGGCAATCTCTTGTTCAGTCAAAGTCTTATCCATGAATCTTTTTACCTATTTTTTTGGAGGCACAAAGATAGGCAAAATGTAGAAAACGATTTCATTCTTTCGGCAGAAAACTCTACCTTTGCAGCCGTTTTTTTAATGGACACAAATGGAAATATTCTGGAATACTATCGCACAATACAACGAGGCCACCTGGTGGACACAGCTCCTCATCACCGCAGCAGGTATCCTGCTCACCACGCAGCTCTACCGGAAACCGACCTTATGGGCAAAACGCTCCATGAAAATCTACATGGTATTTCTGAACGGGTGGATATCCGTCGTGTACTACATGATGTATTGCGGAGCGCGCGGACACCACTATATACTCGCCATCTTCTGGGGAGTGATTGCACTATTGTGGCTATGGGATTTGTTTACCGACTACACTCCGTTCGAGCGCAACCCGAAATACAAAGTACTGGTGGGGGTACTCTATGCAATGCCTTTCCTCTACCCGCTCCTTTCGTGGGCACGCGGAATGGAATTTCCCATGATGACCACCACCGTGATGCCCTGCTCGGTAGCAGTTTTCACCATCGGGCTACTGCTGGCTTTCTCGCGCAGGGTCAACCTGCTCGTCATTCTGTTCCTTTGCCACTGGGCGCTCATCGCCTTTTCCAAAGTCTACATCTACAAGATTCCCGAAGACCTCCTGCTGGCAAGCGCCACCGTACCTGCCATCTATCTGTTCTTCAAGAACTACTTTGAACAGAACTTACACAAGGAAACCAAGCTGGGCGCACGGCTCATGAACTGTTTCCTTATCCTCATCTGCATAGTGGTCGGGGTACTGCTCAGCATGACGCTGCTTCATGGAATGAAAGGATAAAGAAATAGAGCGCTTCCGCGCACCAAAATCATTTCTTCTTTCCTTGATTGGCCACAGCCTCCATTAATTTCTTTATCTCCTCAGGGTTACCCAAGAAATAGTCTTCCGTCAAGTTCAGCTCATCATCAAACTCAAAAACGTAGGGCACCGCCGTAGGCAGGTTCAGATGCACAATTTCATCGTCCGAAATATGCTTCAGATACTTGATAATACCCCGCAGGCTATTGCCATGAGCCACTACCAGCAATTCGTCGGCCGTCTTCAGATTCGGGAAGATGATACACTTCCAGTAAGGCATGATACGCTCAATCGTATCTTTCAACGACTCCGTACGGGGCAGTTCGGCATCGGGCACTTCTTGATAACGGTCCTCAAAACGCGGATTACACGGGTCATCCTCGGCCAATGCATGCGGAGCCACATCAAAGCTCCGGCGCCATACCAACACCTGCTCGTCACCGTACTTGGCAGCCGTCTCTGCCTTGTTCAGCCCTTGCAACTGGCCGTAGTGTTTCTCATTCAACCTCCACGATTTCTCCACCGGAATCCAGTCCTGGTCGAGGCGGTCCAGCACACAATCCAGTGTCTTCACGGCACGCTTCAGATAGGAAGTATACGCCTTCTTGAAGCGGAATCCCTTTTCTGCCAGCAGCTCACCCGCCCTTACAGCTTCAGCAACGCCTTTCTCTGTCAAATCAACATCCGTCCACCCCGTGAAGCGGTTTTCCTTATTCCATGCACTCTCGCCGTGGCGAAGCAAAACAATCTTTTTCATATAGTCTCCTTTCAGTTTTACCTATAGAACACCCGGCTACCTCCTCTTGTTCATGCAATAGCGGACCACATATACCAAAAGTATCAGAAACGCCACCCACACCATGCTGATGACCGGCAGGTAGCGGTTATACAAATATTCCCCTTCCTTCGGGACACGGTTGAAAGTACAGATTATGCAATTACAGCACGCATCGAGTGCATCATGCGAGAATACCGAAAAAACAATGATAGCCACCCCCGCAAGAAGCATCATCAAAGTCCCCCACACCAGCCACTTACCAGCCACGGAAGGATGGAATTGCGAATGAGTGGAATGTACGAATCTAACCATAAACACTTGTCTATTATTACCGGTACAAATGTCCTTCATTTTTAACAATCCGGCAATACCTACTTTTCATCAAAAAGAGAGTCTGCCATCCCAATTAGTAGGTAGCCACGACCTCTATAGACCACGCAACAAGCTAACACGAAATGGGGAGTGGCACAACACCCAAAGCCCTACATGTAGGTATTTCACGTTCTCCGGCAAAGCCTTTACTTTGCAGCAAACAATTTAATCACTTTATTTACAATGAAAAAGACTGGTGTTTTTTATGGTTCCAGTACCGGAACCTGCGAAGAGTTGGCTAACCAGATAGCCGAAAAGTTGGGAGTTTCCTCCACCGACGTACATAGTGTTGACAAGATGACCGCCGATAAAATCAAGGAGTATGAAGTGCTGGTTCTAGGTACCTCCACTTGGGGAGACGGCGAACTGCAGGACGACTGGTATGACGGCGTAAAGGTACTGAAGAGCACCGACCTTTCCATGAAGCTCGTAGCCCTATTCGGTTGCGGCGACTCCGAATCCTACTGCGACACATTCTGCGACGGCATCGGAGTACTCTATGAGGACTTAAAGGATAGCGGGTGTACCTTCTTGGGCAACAAAGTCAGCACGGACGGGTATTCCTTCTCCTCTTCCATCGCCGTGGTAGACGGTGCATTCGTAGGACTTCCCCTCGACGAAGTGAACGAGAGTGACAAAACCGCCGAACGCATTGACGCCTGGACAGCCGAAATAAAAAGCAAGCTCTAGAAAAGAAACAGACCATCCGTTTAAAGTAAACGGATGGTCTGCCTGCATCATGCAGATGATATCTTTCATCTGAACAGACAATGTGTTCTGCCATATCGCAAACACATTATCTGTTTTTTATGCTCTTATACGAACCAGCGAACGTAGCAGAAGTCTTGACGGTGAGGCAGGTCTGCATTCTTCGGGAACATACGGTAAGAAACCTTGAAGCTACCCGCATTTTCCATCTTGTGCTTAGCTTGGAAAGTATAAAGGTTACCTTCTTTCTTCACTACATTGAACGGTTCTACGGAGTAAACGTGCTGTTTGCCATCCTGAGCCGTATAAGTAGTCACCAGTTCCAGACCGATGGCATCGTTCAAGCCCTTCTCGTCGATAACGTAAGTAATGGTGTATTCCTTACCGCTCTCGATGGAGCCTTTCACCAGGTCTTCAGTCTTTTCGCAAGACACCACTTCAATGCTGTCCCATTTTTCGGCAACTTCTTCCTTCCAGGCAGCTATTTCCTTAGCCTTGGCATAACCGTCGGCAGCCAGCATCTTGAAACGTTTGGCTTCCTTGATGTAGAACTTATCGTAATAGTCATCCAACTGGCGCTTCATTGTATAGTGGGGAGCAATCTGTGCGATGGAGTTCTTGATAGTCTTCACCCAACCTTCCGAATATCCCTTCTTGTTACGTGCATAGAACAACGGCAGAATTTCCTGCTCAAGAATGCTGTAGATAGTAGCGGCATCGAGTTGGTCCTGATGTTCCTGATTCTGGTAAGTACGCTTTTCGGTCAATGCCCAACCGGCACCTTCGCGATAGCCCTCCAGCCACCAGCCGTCGAGTACGGAGAAGTTTACAACACCGTTCATCAACGCCTTCTCGCCGGAAGTACCGGATGCTTCGAGCGGACGTGTCGGAGTGTTCAGCCAGATATCCACACCTGAAACGAGGCGACGTGCCAACTGCATATCATAATTTTCCAGGAAGATAATCTTACCCAGGAACTCCGGACGGCGGGAAATCTCGATGATTCTCTTAATCAAGCCCTGACCTGCACCATCGTGCGGGTGAGCCTTGCCGGTGAAAAGGAACTGTACCGGATAGTCAGGGTTATTCACGATCTTGGACAGACGATCGAGGTCGGTGAACAGCAAGTGTGCACGCTTGTAGGTGGCGAAACGGCGTCCGAAACCTATCAGCAGGGCGTTCGGATTGATTTTGTCCAGCAGGGAAACGATGCGTGAAGGGTCACCCTGGTTCTTCAACCAAGTTTCACGGTATTGCTTGCGGACATAGTCAATCAGTTTGTTCTTCATCACCATGCGCGTCTTCCAGATTTCTTCGTCGGACACGTTATAGATAGCCTCCCAAATCTTGGGGTTGGACTGGTCGTAGAGGAAGTTTTCATCAAAATGCGCAGCATAGAGATGTTTCCACTCCGTAGCGCTCCAAGTGGGGAAGTGTACACCGTTGGTAACGTAGCCCACATGACTTTCTTCGGGGAAGTAGCCCTTCCAGATGGAAGCGAACATCTCCTGGGAAACCTTCCCGTGCAACCAGCTCACACCGTTCACCTCTTGAGAAGTGTTGCAAGCGAATACAGACATACAGAAACGCTCGCCCTTGTCGCCCGGATTGTTACGTCCGAGGTCCATCAGGTCATCCCAGCTGATACCCATTCTTGAAGGATAGCCGCCCATGTACTTGCCGAAAAGACCTTCGTCGAAGTAGTCGTGACCGGCAGGAACCGGAGTATGTACAGTATAGAGAGAGGAAGCACGTACCAACTCGATAGCCTGGTCGTAAGTCAGACCTTCGGCCACGTAGTCACAGATGCGCTGTACGTTGATCAAAGCAGCATGTCCTTCGTTGCAGTGATAAATATCTTTCTTGATGCCCAGCTTCTTCAGCGTCAGAATACCGCCGATACCCAACAAAATCTCCTGCTTCAGACGGTTTTCCCAGTCACCGCCATACAGTTGGTGAGTGATGGAACGGTCGAACTCACTGTTCATTTCATTGTCTGTATCAAGCAGATAGAGGGAGATGCGTCCTACATTTACTCTCCACACATAAGCATGCACGTAGTAATCCAGATAAGGAACATCCACCACCACTTGTTGTCCATTCTCGTCCAATACACGATCGATGGGTAACTGTCCGAAGTTTTGCGCCTCGTAGTTGGCGATCTGCTGACCGTCCATAGACAAGGTTTGGGTAAAGTAACCATAGCGATACAAGAAACCGACTGCACACAAGTCAACGTTACTGTCGGAAGCCTCTTTCAAATAGTCACCGGCAAGTACGCCCAGACCACCGGAATATATCTTAAGTACGTGGTTCAAACCATACTCCATGCTGAAATAGGCAACAGACGGGCGCTTGCTGTCAGGCGTCACATCCATGTATGTACGGAATTTTGAATATACATCTTCCATTCTGCGCAGAATAACCTTATCGTTGGCAAGCGCTTCAAGTTTGGCATAACTCATACGCTCCAGCAGAAGTACGGGGTTCTGTCCCACTTCTTTCCAAAGGGCAGGTTCAAGATCTCTGAAGAGTTCGGTGGCTTCATAATTCCATGACCACCAAATGTTACGTGCCAGTTCAGACAGTTTCTCCAGTTCGGCAGGAATGTGCGATTTCACATTCACGTCTTTCCAGTTAGGAGTGTTTACATTACTAACTTTAATCTTCATTGTATGATAACTAATTGATTAATAATTCTTTTATCTTAATTGACGCTTCATGGCGTTGCACAGCGCAATATCATAAGCCTCATAGTAATACTTTATAAAATGCTTCCATAAGGCCTGCTCTGCCACCTGACCTGCACGTTTACGGATTTCCTTGATTTCGGCTTCTGTCTTGGTCGAGAACAAGGCTACGGTATCCTTTATGCCGTCTGCCACTTCGGAATAATTGTAATCCGAACGGTGCAGCACCTCCACTCCGTCGTCAATGCCATGCTGATTCTTCAGACTGTTCACCCAAAGTCCAAAACCGGCAAGGTCGGTGGTGATAGTGGGCACGCGGAAAGCCACGCTTTCCAGCGGGGTATATCCCCATGGTTCGTAATAAGACGGATAAACACTAAGATCTTCGCCTAAAATCAAGTCATAATAATGCTTGTTGAGAATACCGTCGTGGCCATCCTGATAGCAGGGTACAAAAATCACTTTCACCTTATCTTCGGGACGATTGCCCATACCGAGGTATTTCAGCATATCCAGCACCTGGTCGTGCGTCATATTGTGCAGCCAGTGAGTGATGAAAGGGCACTGTAACGGCTCGGTAAACTTATCCTTGCTCTTAAGGCGTTTCTGCAAATCCTCGCGGGGGTCTCCTACCCAACTAGGCACGTTGACAAACGCCAATACTTTCTTTTTCAAATCCTTATCCCGGTTCAGCCTATTCAATGATTCCAGGAACACATCAATGCCCTTATTCTTGAACTCATAGCGTCCGCTGGTACCGATAATCAGCGTATCATCACCCAAGTCCTCACCCAGCAGGCAGTTTGCCACACGCAACATGGTGGAACGGGCACGTTTTCGCTTGCCCGTGAAAGTGGCGCCTTTCGGTACAAAATCATCTTCAAAACCGTTCATCAGCACAACGTCCGCAGGCTTGTCAAGCAACTCCTTGCATTCGTTGTTTGTGATTTCGCTCACGGTAGTGAAGCAGTCCACATAATGAGCCGTCTGCTTTTCTATGGAATGCTTAGACTGCATATTCAACTCCTCCGCCATCTGGTCGCCGTTGTAAGCGAAGAGATAATCGTAGAGCGGCTTATTGTTGCCTGCTATGGAACGGCCGATGGACGTGGCATGTGTGGTGAAGATAGTCCCTATCTCGGGAACGGCAGACTGAAGATAGAGGGCGGCCATACCGGTCATCCACTCGTGTGCCTGGAACACCACTTTGTCTGTTTCCGTCAGATTATAGCGGTAGAAACTCTCTATCACCTTTCCGGTAGCGAAAGCAAACATGGATGCTTCGTCATAATCGCCATATCCATGCAGCGAATCCACTTGATAGCGGTTCCACATCTCTGTATAAATCTCATTTTTTTCTGCAAAGAACGGTTGGAAATCAACCAATATAACAATAGGTTCCCCCGGAATGTTCCAGCGTCCTACACGAACAGAGAGATTGTCTTTCAACGCAGCATATTTTTTCCACGCTGCGCAAAGGTTATCAGACTCAATGAACAAAGGGTTCTCTTTTCCCTGCCAGAAATCCGGCCCTATAAAGAATAATCTATCGCGAAATTTAGTCTGTAAAGTATTTGCCCTTGTAGACAAAACCGTATAGATACCGCCTACTTTATTACACACTTCCCAGCTCGCTTCGAAGATGTAATCGGGGGTAAGTAGTTCTTTAGTCATATTATGTTATAATCTCTTTATCTTAATTACGGCTGCAAAAGTACGTATTATTCTTTGAAAAATAGCCTTTTAATCGAAAAAACTGATTAAATATGCATAAACAATCGTTTACGGAATATCATAGTTTAGCCACAAAAGCCTCATGGGTTCGCCCATCCCTGCATTTTTCGTCTAAAATTCCCGAAGTTTATACGGAGAATCCCTGGAGCTTTCAGTTGAATCCCCAAGGATTTAAACAAAAAGCTCCAGAGATTTCAGTTGTAAATCCCTGGAGCTTATTTTCTTATAATCCGGATTATACCATCAATGCAGCTACCAGCGCCAAAATAGCGTAGAATTCAGGAAGTGCGGCGTAAATCATTGTATTGGTCTGTACGTCGTGTCCTTGTGAGATACCCACGATACCGCTGGCACAAATCTGTCCCTGACGGATAGCGGAGAACAGACATACCAGCCCGACACCCAGTCCGATACCCAGCATCAAAGGGCCGTCCGTAGCAAAATCCCTGCCCATAGACATCAGGAAAGCCACGAAGCCGTAAAGTCCCTGCGTAGCCGGAAGAGCCGACAAAATCATATAACTTGCTGACTTGGAAGGGTCTTTCTTCAAAGCTCCTTCTGCCGCACTACCGGCGATTGTTGTACCGAAGCAACTGCCAATTCCTGCAAGGGCCAACATCAGGCCCAGACCGAGATAACCTAAAATTTCATTCATAATGTTTCTATTTTTATTTGTTTTTTAATTTGTTTATTTCTTTACTACTGTAAAAGGTTTGTAGGCTTCGCCCTTGCCTTCGTAACCGGAATTCTTGAAGTATTCCACGAATGTCAGACGGAGAGGATGGACGAAAGCGCTCAGGCAAGACATGGCGATATTCAGCGTATGCCCGAATATCAGTATCAGTCCGCAGAACAGCCAGCCCAGGGCAGGTCCTGCCGCATCGTTCACCATGAAGGCAAGCTGATTGAACACGCCGCCAAGCATACCGCCTGCCAGACCGAGGGCATAGAGACGGATGTAGGAAAGTATATCGCCCATCAGTCCGGTTGCCATATTATAGGTGTCCCATACCCCGGCACCGATGTTGACAAATACATTCCGGTGAATGTTGTTCAGCAGGTAGATGCCAATGGCGGAAACGCCGCCAATCACGATGAATGCCCATGTAGACACATCTTCCGAAATTATCTTGAAGAAGGAAAGTCCGCCGGTACAGATAAATCCCACTACCAGCAACAGCCATCCCCAGGCACTGAGCGACTCCTTGAAGCCGAAGCGCACGGTCTGCCCCACTGCCTTCACCGTCATGGCAATACAGATATGTACCGCACCGATAATCAGCGCCAGCAGCATTTGTTTGTCATAGGTGGTCTCGCCTATCTTGCCCACAATCATGAATTCCTTCAGTTTGGCGGGTATCTCCAGGTCGAAGAGGCTTACACCGAAGAATGTTCCCAGTATGGCACCGATGACGGCCGTGAATATACCCAGCGTAATCACCAGATTCATCATGCCTTTCATGGACTCGGACATCTTCTTTTTCAGGATGAACCCGAGTGCTATCAGCACCAAGCCGTAGCCCGCGTCTCCCATACAGAAGGCAAAGAAGAGCGAGAAGAACGGCGCAAGTATTGGCGTCGGGTCGAACTCTGCATAGTCGGGCATGCCGTACATTTTTGTAAGCACTTCGTACATGCGTGTATAGGCGTTGTTTTTCAACTTGATGGGAGCATTGTCCTCGCGTCTGGCCGCCCTTATCTCATAATAAGTACCGTTTTCATCGAGAAGTTTCCTCACATCCGCCTCGCAGTCTTCGGGAATCCAGCCTTCCATCAGCACTACGGCTCCTTCCGCCATCTGCTCGCTGTTCAGCTTGACTTTCAGCAGGTCTATTTCTCCTTGAAGCTGGAGGTTGTATTTCTCCAACGTACAGTAATTCGCCTTGCAGAAGTCTTTCAGCCCGGCATGTGCCTGCACAAGGGCTTCTTCCGTACCGGCTTTCTTCCGGCTCAGCTCGGAGAGGCTGAGTGAAGGCAGACGGAGCGGTTCCACATCCAGCTCTACCGGCTGGGGAGTGACGGTCACAAAATAAAGATGTCCGCCGTTCTCTTTCACCACGATGGCATTGTAGTCCTCTGCCCACGCTTCGTTATAGTCTTTCTCCGGGCAGGTGTAGAACTGCATGAACCAGCCGGCATCTTCCAGCCGGCGGATGGATTCCCAATCGAAATCACCCCAAGCCTCCATCTGTGCCACGTCCTTGTCAATGGCGGGAATCTGCTGGTTCAAGTCTTGTATACGTGCCTGCAAATCCTCATAGGACTTCACCAAAGCATCGGCAGACAACTCTTTATGCACCTTTTCTTCCGGCTGTTTGTCCGCCAGGGTGTACATGCTCTGAAGCATATTCTTGTAGAGCGTACGCTTCTGCATGAATCGCTGCAAGGTGTCGTCCATCTCGCCGCACTGCCTTTCCACAACGTGCACCACGCCCAGTTCCCGGATCTGTGCCAGAAACGCTTCGTACTCCTTATGATACACAAGGAACGTGAGCTTCTTCATTTTCGTAATCATGCCTCTGCCTCCTTCCTTTTCTCCTGATGGGACTTCATGATTTTCTGCGATGACTTGGAGAGGTTCTCCTCGTCTTCCATAAACCGCTTGATTTTGCGCAGAGCATCCTGATAGCCCGGAATCTGTACTTTCTCAAAAAGATTCACCTTCTGGGTGGTCTTTTTACGCGCATGTTCCAACAAATTCAACTTGGCAACGATAAATTCACGTTCGATGGCAGTATGTGCCAGCGACTTGAGCAGATGCAACCCGTCCGCATACCATTTGGGCGCATTGAACAAGCTGTAGGGACGTATCTCGAAATCTACATTCTCGAGCAATGGCACCCGTACACCGGCAATCTTCTTCACACCGAGATGAACATCGCTGACCTTTATCAATGAAGCGTCAAACTCATTCCAAAGGGCGAACATGGCTTCGTAAGCTTGGATTTCCTTTTCCAACCTCGCATCCAGCGCGGCAGCATCGCCCTTGCAACGCTTCACTTCCATACGCAGGGCACTCTCCTTGTTCTTGATGATGGGGAGTGTACGCACGCGCACCTTCAGTTGCTTTTCCAACTGCTGGAGGGAGGTTTTGTTATATTGAAACTTTATAGCCACGTTGTTTTTGCTAATTATTGGTTATAAATTTAGTTGCTGATTATTCTCCTTTCGGCCAGTACTGGTCAACAAGTTCCTTCTTGATATTTACTTCTTCCGGACGGAAGTATTTGCCGAACAGTCCCCAGGCTACATCGAGCATTTCGGTCGTATC
>ENA-OPSD01002264-OPSD01002264.1-human-gut-metagenome-genome-assembly--contig:-NODE-2264-length-11813-cov-7.154023_pt1 | contig 11813 bp, 10 predicted proteins | sample MGYA00241453_ERZ501898 | MGnify/ENA primary metagenome ERZ501898 (study PRJEB25962, sample SAMEA2042226) | human gut metagenome | biome: human gut; feature: human-associated habitat; material: faeces... | reverse complement strand
AGAAAATGAACAACACGATCATTGAGTACATCAATGGTATGGAGGTTGTCAAGGTTTTCAACCGGGAGAGTGAATCTTACGAGAACTTCCGCAAGGATGTAACGGACTATCGGGATTATACCTTGGCATGGTATAAGGCCGCCTGGCCCTGGATGGCGATATACGGAAGTCTGCTGCCCTGCACTGTTATTCTGACTTTGCCTCTTGGGGCATGGTTTGTTCTCTGTGGCATAAGCACTTTACCTGATTTGATTTTAGTCCTCTGCCTTTCCCTCAGCATTGGGATTCCTCTCCTGAAAGCACTGGGCTTTATGGAGACGATTCCGAATCTGAATTATAAGATCACGGCACTTGAACAGATGTTAAATGCGGCACCGCTGCAAGCTGCTGAGGATGATTTCCACGGACAGGATTTTAACATTTCTTACGATCATGTTTCCTTTGCGTATCAGACGACACAGCCTGGCCCAGATGGGAAACCGATAATAGCGGAAAACGAAGTCCTCCACGATATTACCCTTGTGGCAAAAGCAGGACAAAAAACTGCCCTGGTTGGTGAATCCGGTTCTGGCAAGAGCACCCTTGCAAAACTGTTGATCCACTACTATGACCCGCAGAAAGGGAGCATTTCCATTGGCGGGCAGAAACTTTGTGATATGAGCCTGGAGGCATTGAACAGCCGCATTTCCTATGTGGCTCAGGATCAGTACCTGTTTAACACCTCCCTGCTGGAAAATATCCGTCTTGGACGTTTGGATGCTACCGATGAGGAAGTAATGGAGGCGGCGAAGAAAGCCCAGTGTATGGAGTTTCTGGAAAAGCTGCCGCAAGGTATTCACTCCATGGCGGGCGATGCGGGGAAAATGCTTTCCGGGGGGCAGCGCCAGCGAATTTCCCTGGCGCGGGCAATATTGAAGGATGCCCCGATTGTAGTGCTTGACGAGGCCACGGCCTATGCTGATCCAGAAAATGAGGAAAAAATGGAGGCTGCTATTGCGGAGCTGGTGAAGGGAAAAACCTTGGTAGTTATCGCTCACAAACTTCCCGCTATAATGAACGCAGATCAAATATGCGTTATGGATCACGGAAAGATGGTGGCAACCGGAAAACATCAGGAGCTGATTCAAGCTTGCCCAGAATACCAAAAGTTGTGGAAAGCGGCTCAGGACAGCGCCGAGTGGAAAGTATCTACTGCAAAGGAGGGAAGATAAATGTTTGCATTGATTTCAAGAATCCTGAACCTCTCCGGGAGGTATAAAAGCCGTATTCAGGCTGCATTTCTATGTGCATTTGTCGAGTCCATTCTCTCCAAAATGCCGATCTTCATGGCGTTTATTGTCTTGGCCGGGTTTGCTGATAATACGCTGACTGGAAAGACCTGTCTGTTTGTCGGACTTGGATTATTAGCTGTTGTAGTGGTTCAGACAGTGGTTCACTATTTGAGCGACCGTCTGCAAAGTGCCGCTGGATTTATGATCTTTGCTGATAAACGGATGGAGTTGGGAAATCATTTAAGAAAAATGCCGATGGGTTACTTTACATCGGGGAATATTGGCAAAATCAGCTCTGTTCTCAGTACGGATATGGTATTCATTGAGGAAGTTTCTATGAGTACCATTGGCAACATGATGAGCTATATGCTGTCTACTTTGGTTTTAGCTGTTTTTATGTTCGTACTGGATTGGAGACTTGGGCTGATTGCGGTAATCATTACCTTGCTGGCATCACTGGTTGCAAAATATATGAATAAGGTTTCCTTCAAGGAGGCTGTCGGGCGTCAAAACCAAAGCGAGAATTTGACGGATGCGGTCTTGTCTTTTGCTGAAGGAATTGGGGTTATCAAAAGTTACAATCTGCTCGGAGAAAAATCTGACGAATTAACGGAAAACTTCAAAAAATCAAGGGATGTCAATACGAAGTTTGAGCAGAAAATGACACCGTGGACCACTGGCTTAAACATTCTCTATGGCGTGGGTATTGCCGCTATCTTCGGTTTATCCGTTTTTTTACATCAGGAAGGCGTACTCTCCCTGGCTTATCTTTTGGGCGTGCTGCTGTTTGTCTTTGATCTCTTTGGACCTCTGAAAGCTCTTTATGGAGAAGCAACCCGACTGACCGTGATGAATGCCGCATTAGACCGCATTGAAGCTGTTTTGGACGAGCCCGAACTTCCCGATAACGGAAATCAACATATTCTGTCACAGGCACAGCCGGATCAGCCAGAAGTACAATTTAGCGATGTGGCCTTCGCCTATCAGGACAAGGAAGTCCTGCACAACATCAGCTTCTCTATGCAGAAGAATACCATGACCGCACTTGTGGGACCGTCTGGCGGTGGCAAATCCACGATTGCGAACCTTCTGGCGCGGCTGTGGGATGTGAAATCTGGAACGGTAACGGTTCGCGGGACGGATATTCGGGATGTGCCGCTGGCTGAGTTGATGGAACAAATCAGCATGGTATTCCAGCGCGTGTACTTATTCCAAGACACAATTTATAACAATATCAGCATGGGCAAACCTGACGCCACTGAACAGGAAGTCTATGAGGCAGCTAAGAAAGCTCGGTGTTATGACTTTATCATGGCTCTGCCGGATGGATTTCAGACTGTTGTTGGCGAGGGCGGCGCTACTTTGTCCGGCGGCGAGAAACAGCGTATTTCTATTGCCCGCTGTATTCTGAAAGATGCCCCGATTGTAATTTTAGACGAAGCAACAGCCAGTGTCGATACTGATAATGAAAGTTACATTCAGGAGGCAATCAATGAGCTGGTCAAGGGTAAGACATTACTTGTAATTGCACATCGGCTGAATACCATCCGGCAGGCAGATCAGATTTTGGTAATCTCTAATGGACAGATTAGCGAACAGGGAACCCATGATGAGCTTATGGCAAAAGCCGGAATTTATCAGGAATTTGTCAATATCCGAAAAAAATCTGCTGGATGGAGCCTTACATAAGGGAGGAACGGATGAAACTTCATGCGTCAGGCGAGGACTACTTAGAGGCCATACTAATGCTGCAAAAGAAATCCGGCATGGTACGCTCTGTTGATCTTGCCCGACACATGGGCTTTAGCAAACCGAGTATCAGCCATGCAGTAGGTGTCCTGCGGGACGGTGGCTTTCTGACCGTGGATAAAGATGGTTTTCTCCATCTGACAGACATAGGCCGGGAGATTGCCGAGAAAATTTATGAACGGCACCGATTCTTTACGGAGCAGCTTGTCGCTGCCGGTGTCGATCAGGAAACGGCAGAGCAAGACGCCTGCCGGATAGAACACGCAATCAGCGAGGAATCCTTTCAGAAATTGAAAGACGCTTTAAGGAAGGAAGGTGATGACATGGGAAACTAGCGGTACTTGATTTATCGGAGAATGGCCGGCAGATTGGTGAGAAACTTTTTGTTTTGCTTGATGTTGAGCAGAAACGCGAAATGATACAGTTTGTCCTTGAAACAGAACAACAGCAGGGCTTTTCGGCCATCCCATGTACTAACCCGGATTCTTTTGGCGCACGGATAGATACGTCTCAACCTTTAACAGAAATTCGGGAAGGTGATCTGTATTTTTGTCTGGAAGAAAGAGAGGTCGCTGTCCAAGGGAAAAAGGTAGATTTGTCGGTCAGAGAGTTTAATGCCCTTTACTTATTGCTTATGAATCGAAGACGAGTAATGACCTTTGAAACCATAGCCTACCATGTATGGAGTGAGGAATATGTTGAGAACGAACTAACTGCGATTCATAACATAATGAGTCGGCTGCGGCAAAAACTCAAAATATCCCCGGACATTCCAGATTATATTATCAGTGTGCGCGGTGTTGGATATAAATTTGACACAACGCAGCAAAAGAAGTGAAATTACAACATCTTGATTAACTTCTGAGAAAAAGGTGAACGGAGGCTGATTACTATACCCTATATAATGTCCCCAAAGTAACAGATTGGGGGAAGTATAAAAGCAATACCGTTCTAATCTGTTTGTGCTCCCCCAGGTATGGGGGCAGACATGCACATTTGGAAGGTCCAATATTTCTACAGAAACCGACAACGATATAGCCGAAAATCTTTTAGTGCCGCAGCTCAAAACGCTGCGGCGCTTTTTGTATCGACATATTTTTATCCTTTTCCCCAATACTCAACAAAATATTCCTATGAGCGCGTTCCTGAAATAAAACAGGTACGCGCTTTTTTCATATCTGAAAGGCGGACAAGCCTATCTGATTTTTTTCTTGTAGGCGGAACTCCTGGCTGTCGCTCCCCGCCCTCTGATTTCGATTTTGCCTATCAACTCAAAAATTGAAATTGGAGGATAATCTAATGAAAAAGATCAATCTGCGGGATTATTACCCGTTTTATACAACTGATACCATTGTGGAAGTGCCGGACGAAGTGGCTGATTTGCTCCATGAGTATAAGCTGAATGAGGCGGCTTATATTTTGCGTACATACCGGCACAAAGCATATTTTTCGCTGGACTATGATGCCAATGTCGAGCGTGACGCTCTGGTAATTGTCCTGACACCTGCGGATATTTTGGAACGGAAAGAAGAAAATGCCAGGCTGTATCAGGCACTTGCCTCTTTGCCGGAGAAACAGCGGAATCGGATTTATGCGCACTATTTTCTTGGCATGAGCAAATCGGATATTGCAAAAGCGGAGGGCACCCATAAGAGCCGAATTACTCGCTCTATCAATGCCGGCCTGCGAAGTTTGGAAAAGTTTTTGAAAGAACTTTCCTGACAGACGGCAACTTTGCCCCCGAAAATGAAATGAATAATAGAGGGACATATTCGGCAGACAAGTCCAATGGGTGCGGCCATACAGCACATGCTCTGGTCCACCCCAACTATAAAATGTCATAATGGCCGTGCCCTCGTTGCACTTTGACAACCGAATATACGTTGCTATGGGTACGTCATTCTGTGTTCCGAGCGGCAAATGGAGCGGCGCAAAGACAGGCAGCCAGGGAGGTGATGAATCCGGCTGTCCGAGCGATCCACGCAATCCATTGACCCGGCTGTGGCAGGCCGGGCGCGACGACGGCGCAGATCATAATGGTACTTTTTCACAATCTCTCACGGACTTGAAGGGAAGTCCCTGCGGTGTGCGCTTGCTCTGGCAAAGCGGCGGCATCTGCGGGGCTATGATGCGGTAAAGCTGGCCGCAGCCTATGGCAACCCCGCTTTGTGTAGACAGAGCTGCCGGGGGGCGTGGCAAATACGGCAAGCAAAATCGAAATCAGATACAATGGGCCGGACCTGTTTCTATTTATAGGGCGGGTCCGGCTTATTCATGTGGTTTTGATAGACCAGTAATTTCAGGAAGGAGTTGGTATTATGGAGAATATTACTGCTGGCGGAAGCGGTTCATTGGTAGACATTCGGGATGTCACCGTGGATAAGGAGCTTCCCCGCGAGGAACGAATCACTGAATTTGTGCGCCAGATCAAAAACCCTTACCGTTTTAAGTGCGGACGTTTTACCGTCCGGGCCAGCTTTGCCCCTGGCGGTGCCACCCTGGAGGAATGTATCAAGGGTATTTTACGGTGAAGCAAAATTTCTTCCAGAAAAGGGCTGACTTTCCCGTAAGAGCGTGGTACAATAAGAGTCGGAAAAGGAATTGAATACGGCATAACCACACTTCTTGAATTGCGGGGATTTTTCTGCGCAACGAAAGGAGTGTTTTTTTATGCAGGTTTATAAAGCTATTAAGTATATCCGTCTTTCCTATACGGATGACAAGTCGGTGGAAAGTGACAGCGTTGCCAATCAGCGGCGGCTCATTGATGATTTCATTGCCCGGCACCCGGAGATTGAGGTTGTGGCAGAAAAGATTGACGACGGTTACAGCGGTGTCCTCTTTGACCGTCCAGCATTTCAGGAAATGATGCGGATGATCGAACAGGGCGAGGCTAACTGTGTCATTGTAAAAGACCTTTCCCGCCTGGGGCGTGAGTACATAGAGACGGGCCGTTATATGCGTCGGGTATTTCCGGCCTACGGCGTCCGTTTTATCGCCATCAATGACAATGTAGACACGGAAAATGACGCTGCAGATGATCTCACCGTATCGGTAAAAAACATTATGAACGAGGCATACTGCCGGGATATTTCCGTAAAGACCCGGAGTGCCCTGGATGTGAAACGACGCAGCGGTGATTTTGTTGGAGCTTTTACTATTTACGGTTATGTAAAAACTGGCGACAAGCATAAGAGTTTGGAAGTTGACGAGTATGCAGCGGGTGTGGTACGGGATATTTTCAGAAAGCGTCTGGAAGGATTCAGTGCTTCCCATATTGCTGATGAACTGAACCGCATGGGTATTCTCTCTCCGCTGGCTTATAAGAGGAATCACGGGATGCCCCATGCCAAAGGCGGCTATACGGACCGTAAGGATTGTAAATGGTCTGCCACTACCATCATCCGCATTTTGAAGGACGAAACCTATACCGGGACACTGGTGCAGGGAAAACAGACAACGCCCCACTTCAAATTGAAGGAGCGTGAGGATAAGCCTTCATCCGAGTGGATTCGTGTAGAGGGCACCCATGAGGCGATTATCCAGAAACACGATTTTGACCTGATTCAGCGACTTCGCCGGATTGACACCCGGACCTCTCCTAAATCGGATAAGGTATATCTGTTCTCCGGTATTTTGATCTGTGGATGCTGCGGCTGCCGCATGACCCGTAAGACAAACCGCTACAAAGACAAGGAATACCACTACTACTATTGCCCTACGGGCAAAAAGAATGGCTGCGCTTCCTCTGTGATGCTGAAAGAGGACGACTTGATCGAGTGTGTGCAGGACAGCTTAAAGGGCCATATTGAAAATGTGGCTTCTCTGGATTCGCTGTTGTCCAGTATCAGTCAGGAACGGATCAACCGGGAACTGGCCCAGGAATACGCCGGACAGATCAGAGCCAATGAAAAACAGTTGGCACAGATTGAGGGTTTCAAGACGAAGCTCTATGAAAATCTGGTGAGCGGGATTCTTACCAAAGAAGAATATCTATCCTACAAGCGGAAATACAATGCGGACATTGAATTGCTGCAAAAGGCAGTTGCGGAATGGGAGGAACGGCTGACAGATGTATTGGAAAACCGCAGCGAGCGGAACCGCTGGATCAATCACTTCATGCAGTTTTCCACGATGGAGGAAATTGACCGCCGCGCAGTCATGCAGCTTATCCGCAGTATTCGCGTGATTAGCAAGGACGAGCTGCATATTGAATTTAATTATCAGGACGAATACAAAAAAGCGGTTGCCCTGGCAGAGCAGATCGTAGAACAGGCCGCGGAAAGGAAGGTGGGTTAAATGGCAAGAAAGAGCAGAAAAGAAACAGTAATCACGGCTGAGCCAGTACCATCTTTATATGTTCATGTAGCACTGTATATCCGGCTTTCCGTGGAGGATAACAAGAAACGGGGATGTTCGGTGGAAAACCAAAAGCTGGTCCTGAATGATTTTCTTGCTGATAAACCGGATTTTGTCGTCTATGATACCTATATCGACAACGGCATGACGGGCACGAATTTCCATCGTCCGGGCTTTCAACAGATGCTTTCGGATATTGAGGCAGGCTATATCAACTGTGTGATTGTTAAGGACCTATCCCGCCTGGGGCGTAATTCCATTGATACCGGCTATTATATCGAACAGTATTTCTACACGCACAATGTCCGTTTTATTGCGGTTACAGATCAGTTTGATACGGCAGACCCCGGCAATCTTCACGGAGGCATTATGCTTCCGCTGAAAAACATGATAAATGAAGCCTATTCGCTGGATATTGGCCGGAAGATCAAGGCCCAGGCAAGGCAGGCCATGAAAGACGGTGACTATATTGGCGCACGGGCTCCATACGGCTACCGGAAAGACCCGGAGAACTGTCATAAACTGCTGATTGACGAGGCCGCCGCTCCTGTTGTGCAGCAGATTTTCCAGTGGGCTTATGAGCGTGTAGCGTTAAACCGTATTGTGCGTAATCTGAATGAAATGGGGATTCCTGCCCCAAGCCATTATAAAAAGACTACCGGTGAAATTACCAGCCCTGGGCTGATCGGGAGCGGGAAATGGCAGACCCGTACTGTAATGAAGATACTGGAAAGTGAGGTTTATACCGGTGATCTGGTACAGGGCAAGACCAAAATTGTAGACCACCAGCAGGTACAGGCCGGAGACGATAATCTGATCGTTGCAAGGCATACCCATGAGCCTATTATCAGCCATGCGGTTTTTGAGGCGGTACAGGACTATCGGAAACAGGTCTGCGAGCAAAGCAAGGCTGTGCCAAAAAAACCATATACCCCCAATATCTTTAAGGGAAAGGTATTCTGTGCGGATTGCGGCAGGAGTCTCCACCGGCAGCGGGCGGAGCGCAAAAAAGGGCCGGATATTTACTGGTTTCATTGCCTTACCAACAGCCGGGTAGAAAAAGATAGCTGCAAGGGTGTGATGATACAGGAAACGGAGCTGATCGCTACGGTCACATCTGTTTTGGAGAAAGAGCTGACGGTTGCCCTGGGAATGTCTCTCCCCCTCTTTCAGTTGGAGGCAAGGCAAAAACAGGAAAAGGATAAACTCAGGGGCCAGATGTCATCCAAACGGCAGGAAATTGAAAAGAAACGCCGGTTGATCCGCGGCCTATATGAGAACTTTGTACAGGGTGTTTTGACAAGCGAGGAATACTTTGAACTGAAAGCGGATTATGAGGAATCCATCAATACACTGTCCGGTGAGATCACCGAGCTTGAAAGGGATATGGATGCTCTCGACGAACAGTTTGTACGCTACCGGACTATGGAAAAGGATGCAAAGTCACTGGCAAAGGATCACCTGCTTACGGCAGAACTGATTGACCGGCTGATTGAGCGGATCGAGATAGACCACAAACGGGATATTCATGTGACCTTCCGCTTTAAGAGTGAATTTCAGGGAAAGGAAGTGGAGTCATGCGCAAATATGTAATTGCCCTTTATATTCGGTTATCCGTGGAGGATATTAAGACAGAAAGTTTGAGTATTCCGAACCAGCGCCTTATCCTGCGGGAAAAAGCCATGTCGCTGCCGGAATGGGATAATGGCGAGGTTTTGGAGTTTGTCGATAATGGCCATACGGGTACGAATTTTGAACGTCCCGCAGTGCAGGAGCTTTTGACGATGGTGCAGGCAGGAAGTATCGACTGTATCATTGTCAAAGACCTATCCCGGTTTGGACGCAACAGCATTGAGACCGGTTATTTCATCGAGCGGGTGTTTCCGCTCTATCACACCCGGTTTATCTCTGTCAGCGACGATTTTGACACCGTCAATTTCAAAGGAGATACCGGAGGGATTGATGTTGCCTTTAAGTATCTTATCAGCGAGTGCTACAGCCGTGATATGTCCATGAAAACAAAAAGCGCCAAATATGCGAAGATGCGCCGGGGCGAGTACCAGAGCGTTATCTGTCCTTACGGCTACCGCAAAAGCGCAGACGGGCGTATGGAGCCGGACGAAAATGTTGCGGGAAATGTCCGTCTGATATTTGAATGGGCGGCTGAAGGCAATACCGCAGCAGAGATCACCCGCAAGTTGTACGCCCTCCATATTCCCACGCCTGGAGAGTATCGGAGGGATAACGGAAAAGACCATTATAATGTGTCAAGGACACACGGCGTATGGAGCAGTTCAACAGTCCTGCGGATGCTGGAGGATCAGCGGTATATCGGCACCTACATAATCGGCAAACGCAAGGTGCAGGAAATCGGCAGCCGCTGCATGAAGCTCAAAGATGAAAGCGAGTGGTTCAAAATCCCCGACCATCATTCCGCGATTGTCAGCAAGGAATTGTTTGAGCAGGCCAATACTTCTATTAAGCGTTTTTCCCTCCCCAATAAAAAAAGGCGTGACTATCTGCTTCGGGGAAAGGTGTTTTGTGGATGCTGCGATCATGCTATGTCACTCAGAAATGGAGCATGGTTTTATTGCCGTCATTCCGAAGTGTCAGAAAGTTTTCCCTGTCATGGCGTGCGGGTAAAGATGGCTGATCTGGAGCAGGTAGTCTTTGAGACGATCCGGGCGCAGATGTGTCCGGCGTTGGGAATCGACGGCAGTAAAGATAAGCTGGATTTACAGACGGTCCAGCAGGCCGAGCATGAAGATAAGTTGCGGGCTATACAGGACAGCAAACGGCAGCTTTATGAACGGTATGCGCTTGGCGAGATCGATCTGGAAACCTACCGGTCACAGAAAGCAGTATATGACGCGGAACTGGTACAGGCCAAGAATGTCCATGCCGCTATCACAGCGCAGACCAAACAGATACAGAGTGATTATGAGGCGAGGCTGAAACAGCGGGAAATTGTTCAGGAAGTAGGCAGCACCGATGTCCTGACGCAATCGCTGATAGACCGGCTTATCAACAGGGTATATGTTTTTCCTGGGGATCGGATTGAGATAGAATATGTTACGCAGGACTTTTTAGGAACGGAGAAATCTGGAAAGGAAGCATGAGCCATGAATACCGTATGGAACAGCTACGGGCAGCTATTGCAGCTGCCCGAAAAAACTTCAAAAAAGATGCAAATTTTTTTGTCGTGGGCTTGACATACGGGTGGCGAAGATCATGAAGTCGTATCCGCTTTACACCAGACCGCTCAATTCCGGTAGCCATACAATGTTCCATATGCGATTTGGTAAACCGAAAAAGTCTTTCCTTTTTCATAATTCCATACAAATGACTGCAATACTCCCGGAATTCCTCTGCAAGAAAGTCCGGCATTGTAATCACACGGATACTCTTTGGAGTTTTCGGCTGCGTGATCATATCCTTTCCTTTCAATCTCTGATAAGATTTATTGATTGATATGGTCTTCTCTTCAAGATTGATGTCATTATAAGTAAGGGCAAGCAATTCACCGATACGCATTCCGGTCCAGTACAGCAGAAGAAATGCCATTCTTGTTTCTGGCTTATCACTTACTGTCTCCAGAAACGCATTGAACTCTTCCTGCATCCAGAAATCCTTCGGTTCTCCTTTGCTCTTGCCGATCGCTCCTGCCTTCCTGCAGGGATTATCTTGCAGGTTATAATACCGCATGGCATAGTTGAAGATTGCAGTCAGCTGGCAGTTCACTGTTTTCAGATAAGTAGGAGAATATCCTTTTCCATTCTTATCTTTATACGTCAGCAACTCATTCTGCCATGCACGGACGTCTGCCACCGTAATTTCACTGAGAATCTTCTTTTCAAAATAAGGCTTGATTTTCAGGTCAATAATATACCGCTTCGTGTACATAGTGTTTTCTCTGAGACGGACATCCATATCTTTGTAATAAATCTCCAAAAAATTTCCAAATTCAATATCCACACCCTGGCTCTGCTGTTGTAGGAAATCTCTTTCCCATTCCCTAGCTTCACCTTTGGTCCTGAATCCTCTTTTCTGTTTTCTTTTCCGATTTCCCTGCCAGTCTTTGTAATAGACCTGTACTTTCCAGTTTTTTCCTTCTTTGTAAACCCCCATTACTAATCCTCGACTTTCATGCCATAAATCTTTTCTGCCAGGAATTTCGTAGAGATTTTTCCAGCTACTACAATATATCCTTTTGCCTTCAATTCTTTGTTGTATTCTCGCATCAGACTATATGCATAAGTCTTTGAAACTCCAAGAATTGCACACACATCATCCACATCCATATACATTTTTTCCTGCACCATACTCATACCGCTTTATCCTCCTTCAAATACTGCTCAACATGTTCCAGACCATAGATCTTGTCCTCTACATAGCGGGTTGGCACCCGACCGAGAATCACATAATAGTTCTTGC
>ENA-OPSD01002237-OPSD01002237.1-human-gut-metagenome-genome-assembly--contig:-NODE-2237-length-11906-cov-2.452620_pt1 | contig 11906 bp, 10 predicted proteins | sample MGYA00241453_ERZ501898 | MGnify/ENA primary metagenome ERZ501898 (study PRJEB25962, sample SAMEA2042226) | human gut metagenome | biome: human gut; feature: human-associated habitat; material: faeces... | reverse complement strand
GTCGGAGACAAATATTCGGTATCAAAAGAAAGAGGGAAATATCTCATAGCATTAAAAGTGGCTAAAGAGATCCCGGAACAGAAAGGCGGTGATCCAGAATCTCCCGCTGAGGCGTAGGGTGAAACGCCTTATTTTTATGCCCGAAGGCTTAAAACTACGCGGAGACACCGGGTTAACAACTGTTTATGTGAGACACACGTAAAACTGTATTCGTGCAGACAGCACATAAAAAACTGTAAAGGAGCATGTAAAAATGTATAAGAGATTCAGATGCAAATTATCAATGAACCTGCAGACATTTGCAGAAGGTGGAACTGCTGACGGTGGAGGAGGTTCAGGAGCAGAAGGCGGAACACCACCAACAGGAACACAGCAGACACCACAGTTTGATTATGATAAACTGGCCAGTCTGATCGCGGGAAAGCAGAGCGTAACAGAGGAATCTGTTTTAAAAGGCTATTTTAAACAGCAGGGGCTTTCAAAGGAACAGATGGATCAGGCAATTGCATCATTCAAACAGCAGCAGGCGGCAAATACTCCTGATGTAGCAGGACTGCAGAGTCAGATTACAGAGACTCAGAACCAGTTGGCAGCAGTGCAGGCCGCAAAGGTTGAAAACGCAGCTACAATGATGGCAGTATCCCTGGGGCTTGATGCAAAGACAATTCCATACGTCTTGAAAATGGCTGATCTTAGTCAGACAGCAGGACAGGATGGGAAGATTAACGAAGAAGCACTGAAAACAGCACTTAATACGGTATTGGAAGCTGTTCCGGCTTTGAAACCACAGGCTGACGGAAAGACCGGTTTTACTCAGGTAGGAACTGGCGGTAATCCGGCACAGCATTCTCAGACAACTACAAACCAAACAGCAGTGCCAACAAAACGTTGGAATCGCTGGAACTAAAAAGAAAGAAGGTATAAACTATGGCATTAAATTATGCAGAACAGTGGAGCCCGGAGCTCCTTGAAATCCTGATGCAGGGAACCCTGACATCTCCATTTGTAACTAGCAATGTTAGATGGCTTGATGCCAAAACATTTCATTTTACTCAGATGAGCACATCCGGATACAAGAACCACAGCAGAAAAGGCGGCTGGAATGTTGGTTCTTACGAACAGAAAGACGTACCATACACACTGACACACGACCGTGATGTTGAATTTATGGTAGATAAAGCAGATGTTGATGAGACAAATGCTACAGCTTCCATTCAGAACATTTCCCGCGTGTTTGAACAGACATGGGTAGTTCCGGAAACAGATGCGCTGTTCTTTTCCAAGGTAGCTCAGGCAGCTCAGAAGACAGAAGACTATCATGGATCCACAGCAACATCTGCATACACAAAGGCAAAAGTATTCGGTATGCTCAAAGATATCCTTGCAAAAGGGAAACTCAGAAGATACAAAGCAAATGGTTCTCTGCTTATGTATGTTCTGAGTGAGATTATGGACGCTCTGGAGCAGTCTACAGAATTCACCAGAAAGATTGAAATGACCCAGATTGCAGAAGGTGGTCTTGGCATTGAGACCAGAGTAACTGAGATCGATGGTGTGCCGATCATGGAAGTTATTGACGATGAGCGTTTCTATGATGCATTCAACTGGGAGCCGGAAGGCGGCGGATTTGAGCCACTCAAAAAAGCATCCGGAGTGACAGGAGCACACAAGATCAACGTGCTGGTTGCCTGCGGTCAGACCTGCAAAACCGTACCAAAGATTAACAGTATTTATTACTTTGAGCCGGGCGGACACACCAAGGGAGACGGATACCTGTATCAGAACAGGTCATTTTCTGATGTATTTGTGTTCCCGAATGGACGTGATGGCAATATCGACAGTATTTATGTTGACGTAGACACAACAGAGGTTGGTGCCTGATCGGAGGGCGTCATATGAGATATAAATCGTATGCAACAGAAAGCTATTACCTGGATACCTATGAAGGAATTCTGATACCTGAAGATGAAATAGAAAAAGCATTAAAGCAGGCAAGCAGACATGTAGATTCCCTGACCTACAACAGGATTGTAGGCCGGGGTTTTTTAAATCTTACGGAATTTCAACAGGAAATTATCCGGGAAGTTATATGCAGACAGGCAGAATTTGAGTATGAGAACGCAGACGAAATAAGCAGTGTCCTGTCCTCTTACAGCATTAACGGCGTATCTGCCCAGTTTGGTAGTTCATGGAATGTATTTACAGGAAAAGGCATTGCAATGAAGAGAGACGACTATACACTTCTCTGCCAAACCGGCCTTTGTTGCCAATTAGCGAGGTGATCATATGAAATATCCATGTCTGGTACCCAGACGGTTATGTAAAACAGATATCAGCCTGTCGCTTGACAGAGAAGGTTTAAATGAGTACGGAGAACCGCTGGAACCTATACAGTATTCAGGAAAATGTAATTATCAGGATAAAGCCCGGACAGTGTTGACTGCTGAAAAGAAGCTGATCAAGATCACAGGAACAGCCTTGTTTTGCGGGGACATATGCCCGGAACTTCCAGTCATATCCGGCGGTGAGGCTGTCATATTTGGTGTAAAAAGGCGGATCGAACAGGGAACAAAGGCACGAAATTCTGACGGTTCAGTAAATTATACAGAGGTTCAGCTAATATGATCCGGGTAAATTCAACAGTGAGATTGAATCTTCCCAAAATCCGAGAACTCTCAGAGATGCAGGTGAAAGCTCTGGAACAGACGGCAGAAGCGCTTCACACAGAAGTGGTACAGGCTCAGGTTTTCCCGAGAGATACCGGAAACCTGCAGAATGAAAGCACGTTCGTGGATACTTCCAAAAGCAAACAGGGGAAAGTATCCATAGTATCATCAACTCCATATGCCAGAAGGCTGTATTTTCATCCGGAATATCATTTCCATACAGACGAAAACCCGAACGCAAAAGGAAAATGGTATGAAGACTGGATTCCGGGAGGAAGAGAGGCAGATTACTGTACAAATGCATTTAAACGAATCTACAGGAGGCTGACAGGAATATGACATTAGCAGACGTGAGAGACTATATAGCTTCCCTTGAATTGGCTGAACGCGTATACATGGGAAAACTTCCGGATAAGGAAGATAAATCCATTGGAGTATACAACAGCAAGCATCAGTATCCACACCACATAGCACTTGGAGGCCCCGCTCAGGAGGGATACGGGCAGAAATATATAACTCTGCTGATACATTGGAATAAATCTCCAAGGGATACCGAAAAAACAGCTACAGAGCTGTTTGAAGTGCTCAGACGGGCAAGGGATATAACGATTAATGATGAAACCATTAAATTTATACAGCCACTTTATGAAATCCAGGATGTTGGAACGAACGATGTCGGAATTTGTGAAATGGTAATAGAGGCGGCTGTTATCTATGAGAAGAAAGGAAAACAGAATGAAACGTAAAGCTTTACAGATGAATTTACAGAAATTCGCAGGAAAAACAAACGTATTTCCGGTTCTTGATAACAAGTTCAAAGTTGGAAAGACAAAGGAATCAGCGACAACCATTGCAGATATGGAGACATTTTCCGTAGAGTTTTCTAATGGTGTGGAAACCTGGACACCTATGGACCAGGAAGGCTGGCAGAGAGCCCTGATGACTGCAAAGGCGGTTACCATCACTCTCAGTGGAAAGAGAAACATTGGAGACACAGGAAACGACTACATTGCAGGAAAACAGTTCAGTAACGGACATGATGCAGAAGGATATTTTGAATGGGAGTTCCCGGATGGAACAACCGTATCCTGGGACGCTGCTGTATTTGACGTTAAGAACTGCGGTGGTGGAGATTCCACAAGTGTAGCTGCATTAGAGTTTGATGCGATCAGCAATGGTAAGCCGACTGTAACACCTGCTGTATAAGGAGAAGAATAATGGCGAAAAAAGTAAATATTACAGAAAAACTGGAACTGGATGGCAATCCATCCCTGATTATTGGCAAAGAGGAGTTAGAAGTAAACGCAGATGCAGCAACCATGTTAAAGATCATGGGAAAATATTCAGAATTTACTTCAGAAAATGCTACAGCAAAAGATATTCTGGATTTGTACAATTTAATGCTCCCGGAGGAAAGTCGGGAAAAGATTGAAAAAATGAAGATCAGCTTTAATGATCTGACGACAATTGTCATGGAAGCCCAGAAACTTATTGTAGGAGAGGAAGAAACTGCGGGGGAAGCTCTGACCCATACTATGACCTGATTGAAGATTATGACCTGATCGTATCTTCCTTCCAGTCACAGTATGGGCTGAGACTGTCGAGAGAAATACACAAAATGTCATGGACAGAGTTTAAACAGATGCTCGTGGGAATTGACAATAAAACAGCACTATCGCAATACGTGCAGAGGATGATAAAGAAGTTCTGAAGACTTTTACAAAGGAACAGCATCGGATCAGAAATGAATGGAAAGAAAAACATACAAAGGTAGTGGCTGAATCCATATCAAAACAGGAAATGGATATCGCTATGGATGGATTTAAAAATGCCTTTTTACGAATGGCTGGATTAGGAGGTGACTGAAACTACATATGGCAACAAGTATAGGACAGATTGCACTTGATCTTGTAGTAAACCAGAACCAGTTCCAGCAGCAGATGAACGGCATTACCAAACTGGCAAAAAAAGCAGGTGTTGCACTGGCAGCAGCTTTCGGAACCAAGAAATTAATTGATTTTGGCAAACAGTGCCTGGAATTAGGCTCTGATCTGGCAGAGGTCCAGAACGTAGTAGATGTGACGTTTCCTCATATGACTGCAAAGGTCGATGAATTTGCAAGGTCTGCGGCACAGAGCTTCGGTCTCTCAGAGACTATGGCGAAACAGTACACTGGTACATTTGGAGCCATGGCGAAAGCTTTTGGATTCACAGAACAGCAGGCTTACGATATGGGTTCTACTCTGACCGGATTAGCCGGAGATGTAGCTTCATTTTATAATCTGAGTCAGGACGAAGCTTACACAAAGCTTAAATCTGTATTTACAGGTGAGACAGAGTCTTTAAAGGATCTGGGCGTTGTAATGACTCAGACAGCCCTTGACAGTTATGCGTTGGCAAACGGATTCGGCAAGACCACATCACAGATGACGGAAGCTGAGAAAGTAGCTTTACGGTATTCATTTGTGCAAAAGCAATTGTCAGCAGCTTCCGGGGATTTCGCAAGGACATCTGGAAGCTGGGCAAATCAGGTCCGCATCCTGAAGCTGCAGTTTGATTCTCTAAAAGCAACGATTGGACAGGGACTGATCAATTTATTTACGCCCATCATCAAAGCAGTAAATACTCTGATCGGGAAATTAGCAACTCTGGCAAATGCATTCAAAAGCTTTACGGAGCTGATAACAGGCAATAAATCATCCGGAACAAGCCAGATCGCATCAACAGGCGCAGCGGCAGCTGATGCGGGAGCTGGTATGGAAGATGCCTCCCAGTCTGCCGACAACATGGCAGATTCTACGAAGAAAGCCGGAAGTGCTGCGAAAAAAGCGGCAAAAGAGATGCGCTCTCTGATGGGATTTGACCAGATCCAAAAGCTAGATAGCCCATCTGATGCAGAATCTGATTCGGATTCTGGCACAGCAGGTGGCACAGGAAATCCCGGAGTCAATCTGGGAGATGCTGTTGATTTTGGAAAACTGGCAGAAGGCGAGACAACTATTGATAAAACCAACAAGAGTTTGGATAAACTTCTGAAACGCTGTAAAGAACTGGCTAATATCTTCAAAAAAGGATTCCGGATTGGTTTCGGGGATTCCCAGAAGAAAATAAAGTCCATCAATGACAGTATCAAAAATATAGGAAAAACACTCAAGGAAATATTTACAGATCCGGCTGTCGTCGAGTCAGCGAATCATCTCTTAGACTCCCTGGCATTATGCTTTGGGAAAATGGTTGGTTCCTTTGCAAGAATAGGATTAACCATAGCTGACAATCTGATTGGCGGATTTGATAAATATCTCACAGGAAGCAAGGATTACATTAAGGAAAAACTGGCATCTATTTTCGATATCAGAGCAGAAATTGCAGATTTAGAAGGTGATTTTTATGTTGCCATGGCTGACATTTTCGATGTATTCTCCGGGGAAACAGCCAAAAGCATTACCGGACACATTATAGGAATTTTTGCCGATGGAGTTCTTGGAGCTTGCGAGGTACTCTTGAAATTTACAAGGGATATAGAACAGATTTTTATCTTGCCTGTTACCCAGAATGTAGACAAGATAAAAACAGCAATCGAAAATACACTGGTTCCGATTGAAATAGTTCTGAATACCCTGCACCAGGCGGTTGTAGATACATTTGAAAAGATATCTGAAACGTACGATCAATATGTAAAACCTTTCATGGATTCTCTTGCACAGGGAATTTCAGATATCGTAGGTACCTTCCTTGATGCATATAATACATACATTGTTCCTGTCTTGGATTATCTGGCGGATAAGTTCAGCACAGTGTGGGCAGAACATATACAACCCGCACTCAACGGAGTCATCGAACTGATTGGCAAGATCTTTGAGAATTTACAGGCATTATGGGAAACACTCCTGGTACCTGTGATCAACTGGATCATTGCAACTATTTTACCTATTTTAGGACCGATTATTGCTAACATCGGAGATCAGATTTTCGATCTGCTGGCTGTTGCAGGTGATGTGATCAAGGGAATCACGGATATTCTGGGAGGATTCATTGATTTTTGCACGGGTGCTTTTACTGGAGATTTTGATAAATGCTGGCAGGGAATTGAAGAAATCATAGAGGGATTCAAGACTATTGCTGAATCAATCTTTAAATATGTGAAAGAACATATTTTTCAGCCATTTATTGACTTTATAAAAGGAGTCTTTGAAGGATCCTGGGCGGGAAGTTTTAAAACGCTAAAAACAATACTGAACACATTTGGGAAATCTGTAAGCCGGATCTGGTCGGATATAAAACAGATATTTAACGGAATCATTGATTTTGTTACGGGTGTTTTTACAGGAAACTGGACACAGGCATGGGAAGGTATCAAAAACATATTTGGTGGAATATTTGACGGATTAATAACTCTGGCTAAGACACCACTGAATGTAGTTATTGACATTATCAACAGCCTGATGGAAAAACTTAACTCCGGTTTATCGGCAATAGAGAACGCATTTTCATTCAGTTATGATTTCAAGAATCCTATTACAGGTACCCGGCATTACGGACACTATGGTCTGTCCCTTCCAAGAGTACCAACTATACCTCATCTTGCAGAAGGTGGATTTGTACAGAAGAACACGCCGCAGCTGGCAATGATTGGTGATAACCTTCATCAGGGCGAAATCGTCTCACCGGAGAATAAATTGCGCGAGATGGCGATTGAAGCAGCCAGAGCCGCATCCGGAAATGGGATTACCAGGGATGAGTTCGAAAGGATCATCAATAATGCGGTTATGCGTATTGTTGCAGCTCTGTCAGAAATGGGATTTTATCTTGATAGTACACAGATCGCAAAAGCAAGCAAGACAGCACAGGAAATTATTGATATCAGATACAACACAGTAGGAGTAGGCTGATGGCAAGAAGAATTTTATGGTCAGGGAGTGTTACGCTCCCTGCTCCAACAAGCATTACAGTAAATGACGAGATAATATGGACTTCTGACACAGGCAGAACATTAGCAGGATATATGGTAGGTGATCCTGTAGCAGAAAAGAAAACAGTATCAATTAAATGGGGAATACTTACGGAAGCACAGATGGCAGTTATAAAAAGTACATTGGTTCCGGGGTATTTCCCATTTTCGTTCCGTGATGACGGAATCGATATTACGATACAGTCATACAGGGGAACATTGTCAAAAGAACAGATTGGATGGCTGAGTGATGGAATATTTTATTACAAAAGCGCATCGGTTGACATAGTGCAGAGGTAACAAAATGATCAATACATCAAATGCATATAAAAATACAATCAAAGAAAACAGAGTAATTCATAATCAGGTAAGAATTACCTTTGCGGATGGCAGTATAAAGACAGCAGCAGATACAGGACTCTTGCAGTTTGGAATTACAGATGAGACATCAAATAACAGCAGCTTTGATATTGGTTCAGCTATTGCAAAACAGATTACTGTTAAGATCAACAATACAGACGGAGAATTAACGAAAAAGAATTTTTCCGGAGCTGAGCTAAGTGCAAAAGTTGGTCTGGAAGTGAATGGAACAGTGGAGTGGTTGGATAAGGGGACATTTTACGCAGAACCTGGAAAAGATACAGGTGATACCGTGACAGTATCAGCCTTTGACAAAATGTTGTCTTTTGACCAGCCATATACCAAAAGCAAACTGGCGTATCCGGTTACACTGAGAGAAATCTTACAGGATGCATGCACTTGTTGTGACGTTCCACTGGCTGCTGATACAGCAACCTTTGATAATTCAGATCTGACAGTGGAGAGCAGGCCTGACGATTCAGCGCTGACATTCAGACAGATAATCCAATGGGTCGCACAGATTGCCTGCAAATACGCAAGAATCAATAATGATGGACAGCTGACTTTGAAATGGTATGATACATCATTACTCGGATTGTCGGTATCAGATATGCAGAACAATAACAGAATAGTCAAAATTGATACCATGAAAAGTGGAAGTTCAGTTGAAACAGATGATGTGGTGGTAACAGGGGTCCGTGTTACCGAAGAAAGTGAAACAGAATCTTCCGGAAAGACGGAAACGATTTATCAGTACGGAGCAGACGGATATGTTCTGGAGATTACAGGAAATAAACTGATCCAGAGCGGGAATGGAAGCAAAATAGCAGAATCTGTCGGGAAAAAACTTACAGGGCTTCAGTTCAGACCTTTAAATGTGATTTGCCAAAGTGATCCATCCACAGAGGCTGGTGATATAGGACTTGTAATAGACAGAAAGAATAATATGTATCGGACCATTATTACTGGAGTTCAGTATAATGGTGGTGGTACACAGACAATTACCAGTAGTGCAGAATCTCCTGAAAGATTATCTTCTACGCGATACAGTGAAGCAACGAAACTGTATAAACAGTTTAGAAATGGCTTGTCAAAAAACAAAACCGAATGGGAAAAAGCCATGGAACAGCTGACAAAAGCCATGAAAGAACAGGTGGGTCTTTATCCGGTTATAAAAACACTGGAGGATGGAAGCAAAATATATTATATGTGTGACCATCCGACGCTGGAGGAATCAAAAGTTGTATTTGAACTTAATGGAAAAGGATGGGCAGTAAGCACAGATGGCGGTAATACATGGAATGCAGGTCTTCTCGTAGATGGCACCATGATTACGAAAATTCTGAACAGCATCGGAATTAATGCGGACTGGATCAACACAGGAGCTCTTGTTGTAAAAGACACAAATGGAGATACTCTTTTCCGGGCGGATATTGATACCGGACAGGTCTATATTAATGCGACAACACTTAAAATCACCGGAAAAGATGTTGAAGAAATCGCACAGGACTCTGCAAAAAAATATGTCACTACAGTAGTTGATGATATTGCAAAAGACATTAATACTCAATATTTTGGGGCGTATGATCCAGGTTTGACAAACCTTCCGGCAAAAGAATGGACAGATATAGAAACAAAAGACAAGCATGTAAACGACCTTTTTTATAATACCGACACAAAGAAACTTTTTCGTTTTATTAAAGACGGAGAAAATTATACCTGGGAAGATTTTCAGGATTCGGAGATACAGAAAGCCCTGGAAGATGCAGCTACTGCTAAGGACACAGCAGACGGTAAAAGAAGAGTCTTTATCAATACCCCCACTCCGCCATATGACGAAGGCGACATGTGGGTAACGTCCATGGAAGACGGGAAAGGAAAGGTCAAAATCTGTAAGACTGCACGCGAAAGCGGAACATTCGTTTCGACAGACTGGATTTTCCCGGGATATGTAGACAGTAACGATGTGCAGGATGCTATTGACAATTACGATAATAGCCTTGGACAGCCAGAAATATTCAATAAGCTGACCAACAATGGGAAAAATAAAGGTATTTATATTCAGGACGGTGAACTGTATATAAATGCAAGCTATATCCTGTCTGGCGTTTTGGCCGGTAAGTTTATTAATGGAAAAGGCATGAGTGTCACTGATAAGGAAAATAAAACAACATTTTATATTGATAATGATGGCAATGTCATGATTGCCGCCAAAACTCTTACTATAGGTGGTAAGGATGTAGAAGATATTGCTGGAGATACTATTGATGAAAAAATAAAGAAAGCAATTCCGTTGGTTATACAGTTATCAAGTGAGTATCAGGCAATCCCGGTAAATGCGGATGGAAACTATTCAAGTTTTCCAAGATGCGAGGTAAAAGTACAGGTTTTTTATGGGGAATCGGATGTTACATCAGAAGCGGCTATATCGTACTCGACAGAAAACATAACAGGCACGTGGTCTTCAGGTACACACACTTATTCCGTAAAGAGCTTGTCCGAAGACATTGGATGGGTTGATTTCTCAACGACTTATAATGGAATAACAATAACCAAGCGCTTTAATCTTGCAAAACAGTATGCTGGCGGGAACGGTACGAACGGAAAAGATGCCACTGTTTATTACCTTGAATGTGAAACAACAACGATCAAAAGATGTTCAAACAGCTCTGGCGGATATGATTATTCGCCTTCTCCGCTGGTGTTTCATTTGTATTCGCAGACAGGAGCAGAGGAGAGAAAACAAAACATTTCCGGTAGATGGACGTTTGAGTATACAGAAGACGGAAGCGCATGGAACGCTATTTCTGGAACTGGCGTGGGAATAGATATGAAATTCTCCGCATGGGATAGGATAACTAACAGAACCACTGCCATCAGATGTACTGTCGGAAATTCTTCCGGAGTCATCCTCGGGATGTTGAGCGTATCTGTACTTGCGGATGCAGAAGTGACAAGAGAAGCTGTTTTTAACGCTCTGACTGACAATGGCGATCGTCAACTTATAGCCTATGGCTCAGATGGGAAATTGTACATTAATGGCGAATACATAAAGTCTAAAACCATAACGGCCGATCTTATCGACGTGAATACACTTGATGCGATTGTTGCAAAAATAGGCGGATTTGTGGTCGGGTCTAGCAGTATACATACCAGCGGCCGCAATTCCATGACGTCAACTACGCAAGGTATATACATAGGAACAAACGGATTTAGCGTATATAAAGACGCGAGAAATTATTTTAATATGAACACTGGTGTAGGATTGCAAATAAAAGGCGGTACTATCAAATTAGGCAATGTAACTCTTGCGGAAGCATCTGATAAAAAGTCTCTGAGCGTTAAATACGGTATGCAGGTACACACTCAAAGATCATCTGGAGAATTCACGGACGGTTCAGGCGAATTTAAACTAATCAACTTGACTACTGTTTCATCGGGATATCAAACTCTTTGCATTGCGAGTAATATCGTATATAAGTTGTCGTCTTCTTCAAAAAGATACAAAAACCATGTTCGAAATATGGATAGCTCTGAAGCGGATAAACTCCTTAAAGTTCCAGTGGTATGGTTTCAATATAAAAAAGGCTATTTGAGAGAAGGAGACCCATTTGAAGACAAACCAGTGCCGGGATTCTATGCGGAAGACGTGTATAAACAATATCCTGAAGGAGTAATATTCAATGAGGATGGGCAGATAGAAGACTGGAATTACAGAACCATGATTCCGGCAATGATGAAAGTTATTCAGAATCAGAATGAAAGAATTAATACATTGGAAGATACAGTGAGCACATTGAACGAAAGACTGAGTAAATTAGAGGAAATGCTGAAAGGGGTGGTTAAATAATGCTGATTGCGAATTTTACGAAAAAGGATGAGGAAATTTCAATAGATGATGAATTGTGGCAGTATGATTATCTTGTGATCGG
>ENA-OPSD01002231-OPSD01002231.1-human-gut-metagenome-genome-assembly--contig:-NODE-2231-length-11941-cov-4.944388_pt1 | contig 11941 bp, 9 predicted proteins | sample MGYA00241453_ERZ501898 | MGnify/ENA primary metagenome ERZ501898 (study PRJEB25962, sample SAMEA2042226) | human gut metagenome | biome: human gut; feature: human-associated habitat; material: faeces... | reverse complement strand
AATTTAAAGCAGGTGACATAGGTAAGTATTTGACTGGATTTGAAGTGTTAAATCCGGAATTAGTTATTTGTCATTTAGATTCTAAGGCAACTATGCAGATTGATATTACAATTAACAAAGGCCGTGGTTATGTACCTGCTGATGAGAATCGCGAGTATTGCACGGATGTTAATGTAATTCCAATCGACTCTATTTATACACCGATACGTAATGTCAAGTATGCTGTAGAAAACTTCCGTGTAGAACAGAAGACTGACTACGAAAAGCTAGTACTTGAAATTAGTACCGACGGTTCTATACATCCGAAAGAAGCGCTGAAAGAAGCTGCAAAAATTCTGATTTATCACTTCATGTTGTTCTCTGACGAGAAGATCACGCTTGAAAGTAATGATACTGATGGCAATGAAGAGTTTGATGAAGAAGTATTGCACATGCGTCAGCTGTTGAAAACTAAACTCGTTGATATGGACTTGTCAGTTCGTGCCCTCAATTGCTTGAAGGCTGCTGACGTAGAAACTCTCGGCGACTTGGTACAATTCAACAAAACTGACCTGCTAAAATTCAGAAACTTCGGAAAGAAATCGCTTACCGAGCTTGATGATTTGCTGGAAAGTCTGAATCTGTCGTTTGGAACCGACATTTCTAAATATAAATTAGATAAAGAATAAAAAATGAGACATAATAAAAAATTCAATCATTTAGGTCGTACTGCTTCTCATAGAAGCGCTATGTTATCTAACATGGCTTGCTCTTTGATCAAGCACAAAAGAATCACTACGACTGTTGCAAAGGCGAAAGCTTTGAAAAAGTTTGTTGAGCCTTTGATTACTAAGTCTAAAGAAGATACTACGAACTCTCGTCGTGTTGTATTTAGCAACTTGCAAGATAAGATTGCAGTAACAGAGCTGTTCAAAGAAATCTCTGTTAAGATTGCTGATCGTCCGGGTGGTTATACTCGTATTATCAAGACTGGTAACCGTTTGGGTGACAATGCAGAAATGTGCTTCATCGAGTTGGTTGACTACAATGAAAACATGGCTAAGGAAAAAGTTGCTAAGAAAGCTACTCGTACTCGTCGTTCTAAGAAGAGTGCCGCTGCCGAAACTGCTGCTCCTGCTGCTGTTGAAGCTCCTGCAACTGAAGCTCCTAAGGCTGAAGAACCAAAAGCTGAATCAGCTGAATAATTTTACAGTTATTCTTATAGATATAAAAAAGGCTACCCTCACAGGTAGCCTTTTTTGTTTGTCTGCCGTTTACTAATACTAAGATACATTAAAATATATCTTAATAGAACTTTTCATAGAGAGAATCTGTTATATTTGCAGGTGAATATGGCAAAATTTGTAAAGGTAATATTGTTTCTGTTGCTGACTGTTGCTTTTCATAGCATAGCAGGCAATGTTTCTACTGCGAAAGTGGTGGATGAACAGGAGCGTGCTATTACATATGCAATGAGACAGCATGGGGAAATCAGCGCACCGGATCTTCCTGGTAAGCCAGTGGCTGAACTGAACAACTTGCAAAGCCATCAGATATCTGTAACACGTATTCAACGTGTACAACTTGGAGAATATTTCTTTTCTTTAAAAAATGCGCTACAATGTTGTGCTGATCGTGATAATTCACTTTCACAACACTGGGGGCGGATTTATGGTACAACAACTTCCTATTATTGCCAGCCATCAAGTGAATACTATGTATATACTTTGAGGCGTATAATTATTTAGTAGTATATTTATTGGTATTGTTTATTTTGTGGTTACTGGTATCTTCTGTAATACCGGTGACTATATCCTTTTTATCTTTATATTTTTACTAATAATTTAAACTTTAAATATTATGGCAACTACTCAAACGATTGATGCTACTATCTTCGCATCTTCACACCCCGATATCGCAAAACGTACAAGTGTTTCAGGAGTTTTAATTTCTTCTGTAATGTTATTGGTCGGTATTTTAGCTTTTGCTTCTACTTTCGAATTGGAAGATAAGTCTTCTACGGTTAGTATGGCTTTGATGGTTCTGGGAACAGGTTTATTCCTTATGGGGATTTTCCGTCTCTTCTGGAAATCAAAAGAAGTTATTTATTTGCCAACCAAAAGTGTGGCTAAAGAGCATAGTATATTCTTTGATTTGAAACACATGGATGCTTTGAGGAATCTTGTGAATTCGGGTTCATTCTCTGCAGGTTCGAATATAAAGAGTGAGGCTAGTGGTAATATACGTATGGATGTGATACTTTCTGCTGATAAAAAGTTTGCAGCTGTACAGTTATTCCAGTTTATACCTTATACATATCAGCCAATAACATCAGTGCAGTATTTCACTGATGAACAAGCTTCAGCGGTAATAGCATTTCTGGCAAAAAGTAAAATGCAGTAAAAGTATATCTACAAAACCTGTTTAACTTTGTTTTTTCCGACACATTAAAACAGGTAGCTTGAAATTTTATATTCAGTTTGCTGCTACTAAATAAAGCAGGTTTTGGATGTTACTGCAATAGAAAACTTTGATTTTCATACAAGGATGGGGATTAGTCGTTAATGACGGCGATCCCCATTTCCTTCATTAAAAAGCAGGCATTCATATTTTGCGCAACTCCGTTTCTCATTTGGTAAGAGAAGGTGAGTTCGTTGTTCGTGATGTCAGCTTCGAAACAGTAATTCCGGATATTTTGTGGGAAAGAGTCCACTAAAGTTCCTAGCAACAAGTCATGAGTGGCGATGATGCCATTGGTGTTCATGTGCATGAATTGTTTGATGAGGGCGAAAGAACCTTTCTGTTTATCCATAGAGTTTGTACCTTTCAATATTTCATCAAGGATGATGAAAAGTTCTTCTCCTGCTTCAAGCTTGTCTATGATTAATTTAAGTCGCTTGAGTTCGGCAAAGAAATAAGATTCGTTGTCGGCTAAGGAGTCACTGGTTCGAAGGCTGGTGACGAGGCGAGCCGGATATATTTCCATCCGCTTTGCCCAAACGGGAGCCCCTATACATGCTAGTAGATAATTCACTCCTACAGTACGTAAATACGTGCTTTTTCCTGCCATATTGGCTCCTGTGATAATAATAAAGAAAGGACGTCTTTCAATGTCTATTCCGTTGCGTACACATTTGTTGCGATCCATTAAAGGATGCCCCAAAGCTTCAGCCTGCAGATGGAAAGATTGAGCAGCAATGGTAGGATAGATGTAATCCGGATGATTATATGCGAATGTTGCCAGAGAACAATAAGCGTCAATTTCTCCGATGGTTTCTATCCAGCGGGGAAGGTCAGATGCGTGGATTTCTTTCCACTTCTCGATTCGTATCACTTGGCGCAGCTCCCAGAATATCAGTCCATTGAGTATCGTGCTTATTAGCAGATTGCTTCGTTGATCGAGCGCGTTCATCAGTTTTGAAAGCTGGCGTACTGCTTGAGAAGCGGTTTGATTCTGACTTGTAAGTTCCGTTTTTAACTTTTGCAGTATATGACTTTGCATTTCTTTCTGTTCAGTGAGAAGAATCTGGTCAGCGTATGTCGAAAGAATTTGTAGCTTTTCTCCGTAGGTCGTTTGTAGTTTAGTGATTCCTTTAGAAAAAATAGTGCTGAATAATACAAAGCCAACAAACACTCCTCCTGCAATACTGGCCGAGATAATACCTAAAATGGCTAGACCTATACATAAGAAATTAATGATCGTTACCGCTGTCGGGAGGATGCGTAGAAGCGTACGCTTCCGATAATAACTTGGACTGTTTGCCCATTCTTTGATTTCGGTGGTATCGGCAGGTTTTCCTTTATAGAGTAAGCCGAGCAAGCGGATTTGTTGGCGATATTCTAGGTCTGTGGACAATTCATGTATAGCTTCCTGGCGATGTTCAATAGCTTCTTTGTTTTCCAGATGTGCATTGAACCAGCTTGCAAGATGCTGTTTGCCAATAGGCGTTGCAGTGCGGTTGATGTATTGGAAAAGAGAATGTTCGCCAAATACGTCTAAATCAAGAGTGTAGAGATGAGATGGATTAACAAATTCTTTTCCATCATCAAAATCAGAAAAGTCATATTGCATGGCGCGTAGCTCCTGCTCATTGATTTCTATTTTCTTTTTCAGAAAGTCTTTTCGGTAGAACCAGAAATTATGGCGTTTTACCAGCCAGATGAATAAGATAAAAGGTAAGATAGCGAAAGCAGAGAGACATAGCCACCCATCAGACCAAAAGATAATAGCATTTGCTACAGCTCCTACGAATAAGATCAGGCGGAGAAGACTGATATAATAGATACGTTTCCGTGCATTCTGTAACTCCAGTTCTGTTTTCTGAATGATTTGCTGATATGTAGTAATGATCTGTTCTTGTTTTTCCATGACAAATTTAATTCTTTTCCACAAAGGTAATATAATTCATGACGGTCGGGATAAGAGCTTGTTTTTGTCGAGAGCAGATTTACTGTTTATTAACGGAAGATAGAAAGGAATAACAAGCTCATATTATGACTTGTTTGGATAATGCCTTTATTAGCTGTAAGGAATGGGGTATATAAGTTCTGTTTCCGTTTAATAAGAGTAGGGGGCATTTCCTGATAGCAGCTTTTTTTCAATATTTCTTTTCTCATTCTTGCATTTATCCGCTAAAATTTATAACTTTCCACTCGAAAAGGCGTTAGACAGGAAAGGAGGATGCTTATGAAGAAAGGATGTATCTTATGTTTGCTGATAAGCGTGATTAGCCTTCCGTTAATTGCGCAGAATATTATTTATTCCAACCTGAAAGAGTTGCTGGCTCAACATGGTGATACCACAGCCGTGTTGCGTGTAGAAAAACGTTCCAGAAATCAGATTGTATTGACAGGAGGGGCTGATTACCGGATAACGGCCGGTGATGACGAGTTGATGTGTCGACGCTTGAAGAAGCGTTGTTTTGCCGTGCGTGACGAAAAAGGAGATTTATATTTGAATTGTCGTAAGTTGCGCTATAAAAAGTTACGCTTTGGAGCATGGTATGCCCCTGCCGTTCAATTGGGTAAAAATATCTATTTTTGTGCCATGCCTCTAGGCTCGGTTATCGGAGGAAACTTTGTAGAAGAGGATGACGTAAAACTGGGAGGGAATATTGGCGATGCTCTTGCCGCTTCAAGTTTGGTTACGAAACGCGTCTGTTATGAGCTAAATGGTGAAACAGGAAAAGTCGATTTTCTAGGAAAAGATAAAATGCTTCAATTATTGGAGAATTATCCGGAACTGAAACAGGCATATTTGAAAGATGATAGTCAGGAGGCGAAGCATACCTTTAAATATTTGTTGGAGTTGCGGAATAAACAAAAAAAGTAATTTTGTCGATCTCTGTTGGTATAGCAGAGAAAGAGTATGTTCATAATACAATCATGGTCATAGTGATATGATTAGGGTGCGGATTATGCAAATAACACAGAACTCATGGCTTTGATTTAATGGAAAAATCCGCTATCCATTTTAATAAAAGCCCTATTAGTCCGTTTGGATAAAAGACCTGCATTTGTATCTGTATAAAAGCATAAGAGACTCCTGACATTGCCTGTATCTTACCATTCTATTAAGCAGTAAATGTAATAATGCCTTTCTGATAATAAATCTGTTATTTCTCTTGTCTTTTATCTTCTTTTTTTCTATATTGCGAAGAGTTATAAGACTGTATTGCTTACAGTTTGTAATCCTTAATTCTGTTTATTATGAGAATAACTCTTGGCAACACGCTACCTCCTTATCCGGATTTTGTAGAAGGTATCCGGAGAGCTCCCGACCGTGGTTATACACTTACCCCGGCGCAGACCATCACAGCTTTAAAAAACGCTTTGCGTTATATTCCCTCCGAGTGGCACGAACAACTGGCTCCTGAATTTATGGAAGAACTACGCACTCGCGGGCGGATTTACGGATACCGTTTCCGTCCTGCCGGAGACTTGAAAGCAAAGCCGATTGATGAATATCAGGGGCAATGTATTGAAGGCAAAGCCTTTCAGGTAATGATTGACAATAACCTTTGCTTCGATATAGCCTTATATCCCTACGAACTTGTTACTTATGGTGAAACCGGGCAAGTTTGCCAAAATTGGATGCAATATCGACTGATTAAGCAATATCTGGAAGAACTTACCCAGGAACAGACACTGGTTATTGAATCCGGACATCCATTGGGGCTTTTCCGCTCCCGTCCCGATGCTCCCCGCGTTATAATTACCAATTCGATGATGATCGGACAATTCGACAATCAACATGATTGGCATATTGCCGCCCAGATGGGAGTTGCCAATTACGGACAGATGACAGCTGGTGGTTGGATGTATATCGGTCCTCAAGGCATTGTGCATGGCACTTTCAACACCCTCCTGAATGCCGGACGATTGAAACTCGGAATTCCACAAGACCAAGATTTGCGGGGACACTTATTTATTTCTTCCGGTTTGGGAGGAATGAGTGGTGCACAACCTAAAGCAGCCGAAATAGCAGGAGCAGTCTCCATCATAGCCGAAGTAGATCGTTCACGCATTGAAACACGCTACCGCCAGGGATGGGTAGGGCATGTGACTGCAGATATCATAGAAGCATACCGGATGGCAACTGAAGCAATGCGACGTCGTGAACCTTGTTCCATTGCCTATCATGGAAATATAGTAGACCTGCTCGAATATGCCGAGCGCGAAAAGATTTTGATCGAACTATTATCCGATCAAACCTCCTGTCACGCCGTTTACGAAGGCGGATACTGCCCAGCCGGACTGACTTTCGAGGAACGCACACGCCTTCTTCACGAATCGCCGGAGCAATTCCGTCACTTGGTAGACATATCTCTGCGCCGTCATTTCGAAGTCATCAAGAAATTGGTAGCCCGCGGAACTTATTTCTTTGATTATGGAAATTCTTTTATGAAAGCCATATACGATGCCGGAGTAAAAGAAATCTCCTATAATGGTGTTGATGAAAAAGACGGATTTATCTGGCCAAGTTATGTCGAGGATATTATGGGACCCCAACTCTTTGACTACGGCTACGGTCCGTTCAGATGGGTTTGCTTGAGTGGCAAACACGAAGATCTGATAAAAACAGACCATGCGGCTATGGAATGTATCGACGTCAACCGGCGCGGACAGGATCTTGACAACTACAATTGGATACATAATGCAGAAAAGAATCAGCTCGTGGTGGGTACACAGGCACGTATTCTGTATCAGGATGCAGTTGGGAGAATGAACATTGCCCTCCGTTTCAATGAGATGGTTCGCCGGGGTGAAGTAGGCCCTATTATGCTGGGACGAGACCATCACGACGTAAGCGGTACGGATTCTCCTTTCCGGGAGACGTCGAATATCAAAGACGGAAGTAATGTGATGGCAGATATGGCTGTGCAATGTTTTGCCGGAAATTGTGCCCGTGGAATGAGTCTGGTAGCCTTACACAATGGAGGTGGCGTCGGCATTGGTAAAGCAATCAATGGCGGTTTTGGTATGGTATGCGACGGTAGCGAACGGGTAGATGAAATACTTCGTTCGGCAATGCTTTGGGACGTAATGGGAGGAGTAGCCCGCCGTTCGTGGGCGCGTAATCCGCATGCGATGGAAACGAGTGAGGCATTTAATGAGTCCCATGCTGGAGATTATCAGATAACAATGCCGTATGTGGCGGACGAAGAATTAATAAAGAAGATGGTTACATCTATTGTGGGAAAGTAGTCTCACAATATAAGAGAAAACATTCCCATAATATGAGGGAGTAAATTCCCACAATATATGGAACAGTTTAAACATGCGGTTATTTTGAATAAACCATGTGGCTATTTGATGTAAAACATATAGTTATTCAGTAAAGTATAACCTCTATAATAATAGATATTTGGTATGAGTTGGAATAAGATTATTGAATGCGTCCCCAATTTTAGCGAGGGACGTGATTTGGAGAAAATAGATCAGATAGTAGCCCCTTTCCGTGCTAAAGCCGGAGTAAAACTGCTTGATTATAGTAATGATGAAGACCATAATCGTCTGGTCGTCACACTTGTGGGAGAACCGGAAGCACTGTATGAAGCAATAGTTGAAGCCGTCGGTGCAGCTGTCTGTTTGATCGACCTGAATCAGCACACCGGGCAACATCCTCGTATGGGAGCGGTAGATGTGATCCCTTTCATCCCGATTAAGAATACCAGTATGGAAGAAGCCATCGAACTCTCTAAAAAAGTAGCAGCGAAAGTTGCGGAGCTATATAATCTTCCCGTCTTCCTGTATGAAAAGTCCGCTACTGCGCCACATCGGGAAAATCTCGCCTCCGTTCGTAAAGGTGAATTTGAAGGAATGGCCGAAAAGATCAAACTACCCGAATGGCAACCTGACTTCGGACCTGCTGAACGACATCCGACCGCAGGTACCGTAGCAATCGGAGCCCGTATGCCACTCGTAGCCTACAATATTAATCTAAGTACAGATAATCTGGAGATAGCCACTAAGATTGCGAAAAGTATCCGCCATATCAATGGAGGACTTCGTTATGTAAAAGCAATGGGGGTGGAACTGAAAGAGCGAAACATTACCCAAGTATCCATTAACATGACCGACTATACCCGTACCGCACTTTACCGTGCCTTCGAATTAGTACGTATCGAAGCCCGTCGTTACGGTGTTACGATTGTAGGTAGCGAAATAATCGGCCTTGTACCGATGGAAGCTTTGATTGATACCGCTTCCTACTATCTCGGACTCGAAAACTTTACCATGCAGCAAGTTCTCGAAGCTCGTATCATGGAATAGTCAATAAGAAAATAAAATGAATCACAATTGCTTTATGGCAAACATCATTCTAAAAAACGTGCTATTCATATCTCCATTTATTATATGAACTAATTATGATGAACTATTTATGAGTGAAAACCTAATCATATTTAACGCCCGTATCGTAACCCCCATCGGCTTTTCCGCCCGTAAAGGAGAGGAAATGTCTCAACTGCAAATCATAGAAAACGGAACCGTGGAAGTGACCAAAGGAATCATTACTTACGTTGGTGAAAACCGTGGTGAAGACCGGGATGGTTACTACCAGCACTATTGGCATTATAACGCTCGCGGACATTGCCTTTTACCCGGTTTCGTCGATTCCCATACCCATTTTGTATTTGGTGGAGAACGTTCCGAAGAATTCTCCTGGCGTCTGAAAGGCGAAAGCTATATGTCAATCATGGAGCGGGGAGGGGGAATTGCAAGTACCGTAAAAGCCACCCGGCAAATGAACTACCTTAAACTTCGTTCAGCCGCCGAAAGCTTCCTGAAGAAGATGAGTACTATGGGAGTAACCACCGTAGAAGGTAAAAGTGGCTATGGCCTGGACCGGGACACAGAATTACTACAACTAAAAGTAATGCGCAGCCTGAATAACGCTGAGCATAAACGCGTCGATATAGTCTCCACTTTCCTCGGCGCCCATGCCCTTCCCGAAGAATATGCAGGGAGAAGCGACGAATACATCGACTTCCTGATTCGTGAAATGCTTCCCCTTATCCATTCCGGTAAGTGGGCAGAATGTTGTGATGTCTTTTGCGAACAAGGTGTTTTTTCTATCGAACAATCCCGTCGCCTGCTTCAGGCAGCCAAGGAGCACGGTTTCATATTGAAACTCCATGCTGATGAAATCGTCTCCCTCGGTGGGGCCGAACTGGCAGCCGAACTGGGAGCACTATCTGCTGACCACCTCCTGCATGCTTCCGATGCCGGCATCCGTGCAATGGCTGATGCCGGAGTTGTGGCTACCCTGTTGCCTTTGACAGCTTTTGCCCTGAAAGAACCCTACGCACGAGGTCGTGAAATGATTGACGCCGGTTGTGCTGTGGCACTCGCTACCGACCTGAATCCCGGCAGTTGTTTCTCCGGTTCCATCCCGCTGACCATTGCTTTGGCCTGCATCTATATGCAAATGAGCATCGAAGAAACCATCACCGCCCTGACCCTGAACGGAGCCGCCGCCCTTCAACGAGCCGACCGTATTGGAAGTATCGAAGTTGGCAAACAAGGCGATTTCATCATTCTCAATTCCGACAACTATCATATTCTACCTTATTATATAGGCATGAACTGTGTAATCATGACTATTAAAGGCGGCATGTTATATCCCGTCGCTTAATAGTTACCCCACTCATTCATTAATCACTTAAAACTGAATACCATGTTAGCAGATTTAACCGTAAAAGATTTCTTAGATAAAGTAGCTTGCAGTGACCCTGTGCCCGGTGGTGGCAGTATTGCCGCTTTGAATGGAGCACTGGCTTCCGCGCTTTCCACGATGGTGGCACGGCTCACCGTAGGAAAAAAAGGATACGAAGCCAGTGAAGAAGTAATGCAACACGCACAAACAATCACACTCCGCTTACTGGACGAATTTATTGCACTTATTGATAAAGATTCCGCTGCCTACAACGAAGTCTTTGCCTGCTTCAAACTTCCTAAAACAACCGACGAAGAGAAAGCTGTCCGAAGTGCCGCCATTCAGGAAGCAACCAAACAAGCTGCCCTCGTCCCGTTAGAAGTAGCCCGCAAAGCACTGGATATGATGTCCGTCATAGCAGATGTTGCCCGTTTGGGTAACCGTAATGCCGTCACAGACGCCTGTGTAGCCATGATGTCTGCCCGTTCCGCCGTATTGGGAGCCTTGCTGAATGTTCGTATTAACCTCGGTTCGCTCAAAGACAGAGATTTTGTCCTCCAGCTGCAAACCGAAGCCGATGCCATCGAGCAAACCGCCTGTCAGAGAGAAAAAGAATTGTTGGATGCCGTAAATCAAGACCTGCGCGTATGAGTAAGAATGTATACCATATCGGTTCCGGAGCACTGACCTTCGAAATCATCGAACGAATTATAAACGAAAACCTGAAACTGGAACTAGCCCCCGAAGCCAAGTTACGCATCCAGAAATGCCGTGACTACCTCGACCAAAAAATAGCTTCTTCCGAAGAACCATTATACGGCATAACAACAGGTTTCGGCTCTCTATGCACTAAAAATATATCTCCCGATGAACTGGGAACCCTCCAGGAGAACTTGATAAAAAGCCATGCTTGCAGCGTAGGCGAAGAAATCCGCCCCGTCATCATCAAACTGATGATGCTTCTCAAAGCCCACGCCCTCTCATTGGGACATAGCGGCGTACAAGTTATCACCGTGCAACGCATCCTCGATTTTTTCAATAATGACGTCATGCCAATTGTCTACGACCGCGGTTCCCTTGGAGCCTCCGGCGACCTGGCACCGCTCGCCAATCTTTTCCTTCCTCTGATAGGTGTCGGTGATGTTTACTATAAAGGAAAAAAGTGCGAAGCCATCAGCGTACTCGACGAGTTTGGCTGGGAACCGGTCAAACTAATGAGCAAAGAAGGACTAGCCCTGCTGAACGGCACCCAATTTATGAGTGCCAACGGTGTGTTTGCTATGCTCAAAGCCTTTCGCCTCTCGAAAAAGGCCGACCTGATAGCCGCCCTTTCCCTCGAAGCCTTTGACGGCCGTATCGACCCGTTTATGGACTGCATCCAGCAAATCCGTCCCCATCAGGGACAGATTGAGACAGGCGAAGCCTTCCGCAAACTACTGGCAGGCAGCGAACTAATCGAACGCCACAAGGAACATGTGCAAGATCCCTATTCCTTCCGCTGCATCCCACAAGTACATGGCGCCACCAAAGATGCCATCCGCTACGTTGCCTCCGTACTGCTGACCGAAATCAATTCCGTCACGGACAATCCAACGATCTTCCCTGACGAAGACAGAATCATTTCCGGTGGAAATTTCCACGGTCAGCCGTTGGCTATCTCCTATGACTTTCTAGCCATTGCCTTGGCAGAACTGGGAAACATTTCCGAACGCCGTGTCTCTCAATTGATTATGGGACTTCGCGAACTTCCGGAGTTTTTGGTAGCCAATCCGGGACTGAATTCCGGTTTTATGATTCCCCAAT